>ENA-OQKR01000111-OQKR01000111.1-human-gut-metagenome-genome-assembly--contig:-NODE-111-length-34741-cov-3.130843_pt1 | contig 34741 bp, 27 predicted proteins | sample MGYA00242803_ERZ504806 | MGnify/ENA primary metagenome ERZ504806 (study PRJEB26092, sample SAMD00036399) | human gut metagenome | host: Homo sapiens | study: EMG produced TPA metagenomics assembly of...
CATTGAAGATCAGACTGTCATTTGGCAGTCAGCCTGCACTCGCCCGTGCCTTTGCAACGACGTGAACTGATGCCTGCCGAAAAGGCTTTTTCCATTACTGAGATTGTAGATTTGTTAAGAAACTATGATTTTAGTAAACAGCGCAGACTATCTTTCGAGTATATGTTTTTAAAGGAGTGAATGATCTTGTTGATGCCAAGGAGTTGTTGAAATTATTGCGGGGGCTGGACTGCCGTATCAATTTGATTCGTTTCATGCTATTCCGGGAGTTAATCTGGAAGGTGCTGATATGGAGACAATGATAGCATTCCGTGATTATCTGACATCGCATGGACTGTTTCCATCAGATATGTGCCGTATTCCAAGGCGACCAACGCACCGGATGCAATGGAAATCGGCAGATTGAACATGCGGTAACGGGTCAAGGCGAACGGAATCTCAGCGAAAACACCTTGCAACAGCGCCGAGATAATCACGAAGCCCAAATCGAACTGGCTACCAATCACCGTTTCGACCAGCGTGCCGATAAGGTTCACGTACAGCGCCGCTCCGGGTTTGCGCAGAATCAGCACCGCCAGCGTACCGGAGAAGTACCAGACGGCGTGCACGATGCTGGCGAAACCGGGCAGAATCGCGCCGAATACCGAAGAGATCGGCATGTACGCGAAGTTGAATCCCCAGAAGATCACGCCGCAGGCCGCACCCAGCGTGGCACCGACCGCGATATCCAACGGCTGCCATTTCAGTGACGATACGGCAATCGGACGTTTCGGAAGAGTATGAATGGTGGTTGCAGGCATGGTGATCTCCTAGCCTTAAAGGCCGCACACAGTAATCGAACCACGGGCGTTCCTTGACCTATGCGGCTCGGGCGGGAACGCCGCACCACAGTATAGCCGCTCGGTTCACGGCTGGAAGTACCCTTGGAGGTTATGAAGCTTACCGATATTTCCCCCGCAATCGCATTGACCCCACTCGACGGCCGTTATCACAAGGCCACCGCCCCGCTCGTCGAATACATGAGCGAACCTGCCCTGAACCGCGAACGCATGCGTGTCGAAGTCGAATGGATGATCTCTGGCCAACGGCTTGAGGGCAACGGCAACCAGCCGATCGTTGACGGCGTCAAGCCGTTCACTGCCGAAGAGCAGGCCTTCCTGCGCGCCATTCCCGAGGACTTCGGCGCCGAAGGCATCAAGCAGCACGCCGCTCATGAGGCCATCACCCACCACGATGTGAAGGCCGTGGAGTACTACATCGATGATCAGATCGACAAGGCTCCGGCCGAGCTGACCAACATCAACGACGAGCTGAAGACCCTCGTACACTTCGCCTGCACGTCCGAAGACATCAACAACCTCTCCATCGCCCGTTGCGTCAAGAACGCGATGGAAAACGTGTGGACCCCGGAGTTCAAGCGCATCATCGACCACCTCGCCGGCAAGGCCGAGGAGTTCAAGGATATGCCGCTGCTCTCTCTCACCCACGGCCAGCCGGCCACGCCGACCACACTCGGCAAGGAGCTCGCCGTCTACGTCTACCGTCTGAACCGTCAGCTCAAGCACATCGAAAACCAGGAGTACCTGGGCAAGATCAACGGCGCGACCGGCACGTTCGGTGCCCACTTGGCCGCATGCCCGGATGTCGACTGGATCGCTGTCTCCCGCGAGTTCGTCACGAACCGCATGGGCCTGACCTGGAACCCGCTGACCACGCAGATCGAAAGCCACGACTGGCAGGCCGAGCTGTACTCCACCGTCTCCCACGCCAACCGCATCATGCACAACCTGTGCGTGGACGTGTGGATGTACATCTCCCGCGGCGTGTTCGCCCAGGTGCCGGTCAAGGGTGCCACTGGTTCCTCCACCATGCCGCACAAGGTCAACCCGATTCGTTTCGAGAACGCCGAAGCCAACTTCGAGATCAGCTGCTCGCTGCTCGACACCCTCTCCGCCACGCTGGTGGAATCCCGTTGGCAGCGCGATCTGACCGATTCGACCACCCAGCGCAACATCGGTTCCGCGCTCGGCTACTCCTTGCTCGCCCTGACCAACCTCATGGGCGGCCTTGAGTCCATCCACCCGAACACCCACGTCATCGAGCGTGAGCTGGATGAGAACTGGGAGGTGCTTGGCGAGCCGATCCAGACCGCCATGCGCGCCTGCGAGCTCAAGGGCCTGCCGGGCATGGATAAGCCGTACGAGAAGGTCAAGGAGCTTATGCGCGGCCACACCATCAACAAGGAACAGGTCGAGCAGTTCATCGACCAGCAGTCCTTCGACCCGGAAACCGCCGCTCGCTTGAAGGCTCTGACCCCCGCCACCTACACCGGTGTGGCCAGCCAGCTCGTCGCTTTCGGCCGCTGAGATAGGCGCGATGCGAGTCCCTCGAGCCCATCGCATCCACCACACTACTGCGCTGAGTCACAAACCAAACCGCAAACTGAACCGAACAAGGACAGGCGTCAGGTAACCATTTCATGACTACTGAACAGGAGCAGTCCACTACGGAAGATCGCCCGGACAAGGCGACCTCCTCCACTACCGACCGGCCGATCGCCTCTGGTGACGGCCGGTCGGCCAGTTTTGCTGTCAGCGGACCGGACAGCCCGGCAACCGACGACAGCAACGATTCCGGACCGTACATCGACGACATCGCTCCGCGCCGCACGCGCGACTTCGGCGATCTGACCCGGGCCGGTCTGTCGCTGTTGATGGCCGCCGTGGTCATGGTGTTCGCCGTGTATCTGGGCGGCATGACGCGCGGCGTCGAATCCGACGCACACACCGCAGCCCTAGGTCATCAACTGGTTGGCTGACTTCCCCTCCACCGTGCTGACGCAGCTGGCCACCATCGTCATCGTGATCATCGTGCTCGCTCAATTGCTACTGGCCCGGGAATGGCTGCAGGCCGCGGTGTCCGCGCTGGCCATGTTCGCCGGCTACGGCATGGTGTGGGTCGTATCGACGGCAATCAGCAGTCTGAACGATTTCACCCTGCCAATGGCACTAGTCTCAGCCGCCACCTCATACGGCTCCGGGCTGTTGCCCGACATCTACGCCGGCATGGCGTCCTTCCTGACCGCCGCCGGGCCACGCCGCACCCGCTCCACGGTCAAATGGAGCTGGAATATCCTGTATGCCATCGCTGCGGTGATGGTGGTGCTGTCGTGGCATTCGGTCACCGGCATGCTGGTGTCGATGGCCGCCGGCCGCACAGTGGGCATGCTGATCCGATTCGTGGTCGGCACGCAGAACAAGGGCGTGTGGGGCCAAGATCTGGTCGCCGCCCTGAAAGGCATCGGACTGGACACCGCCTCGCTGATTCGGCATCAGGAGCCCGGCGTCGGCCCCGGTTCACTGGCCGTCACGCTGGACGACGATCTGGCCGAAGGCTCGCGCATCTACGATCTGGATACCACGGACAACCGTCGTTTCATCGTTTCCGTCATCGACGCGCAGACCCATACCGCGGCTATCTGAAGCAGTTGTGGGACTGGGTGCGTTTCACCAGTCGTGTCCATCCGACGTGACCGTTCCGTGCGTGACGCCGTCCAGCATCATTTCGCCATGCTGCTGGGTCTGCACAATATCAAACTGCCCGCGCCCCGCACCCTACGGCATCGCCGATACCGACGAATCCGCGATTCTGGTGCTGGATGCACACACCATCGAGCTGCCCGCCAACCTGAACACGCTTACCAAGGCGGATGCCGTGGCCTACATGCGCTACCTGTCCGTGGCGAGCCGGCGCGGCTATACGCACCGGCGCATCACGCCGGACACGCTCGCCCGGCTTGAAGACGGCACCGCCGTGATTGCCGGCTGGCTCAACGGCGACAACGCTTCCGGTCCGGCCAACACCGCGCTCGACAAAGTTCAGCTGCTAGTGCTGTTCGCCGCGCTGATCGGCGTGGAACCGGCGGTGGAGGCCGCCCGCGAGGCGTGGGGAGACACGACTCTGACGGCCTTGGCCCCGTTCATTCAGAAGGTCGCGGTCCCCTCCCCCACGCGCGCGCTGGAATCCTGGGACAAGCAGCTGCTCAAGGGCCTGAGGAGTCGTATCACCGCGCTGGCTGACGAGGAGACGGTGGAATCCGCCGAACCGGTGACGCTGGCCCGATTCTCCTGGCGTTCGATGATCACCATGCTGCTGGTCATCGTGGCCGTGGTCGTGGTCTTCACCCAACTGAAGCCCGAGGAGATCATCACCGCGCTGACCAACGCCAACCCGTTGATGGCGGTGGTGACGCTCGCGTTCGGTGTCTGCGGCTGGATCGGCTCGTCGATTTCGCTCGGTTCCCTGATGGCGCGGCACAAGCGTGACAATATGGGCGTCTTCATGAGCCAGGTGGCAGGCGGCTTCGCCACCGTATCCATGCCAGCCGGCGTGGGCCCCTCGTTCGTCAACCTGCAGTTCCTGCGCAAATCCGGCTATCGCAACACCCAGGCGACCGCAATTATGAGCGCCGCGCTCGTGGTGTATTACGCCGTGTACTTCTCCATGCTGGTCATCATCGGCCTGTTCACCGGCCGCAACATGTTCTCCGGCGCAATCCCGACAAACACGTTGGTTATCGTGCTGGGCGTTGTGGTCGTGGTGCTGTCCATTGCGATGATGATTCCGCCGTTGCGCCACTGGGTGACCCGTCGTCTTATGCCGCTGGCCAAGACGTATATCAACCAGCTGCTGGACGTGCTTTCCCAGCCCCGACAGCTCACAGTCAGCTGCCTGGGCGCGCTGTTCCAGAACGCGACCACTGGGCTCGCTTTCTGGGCGGCCCTGCAAGCGTTCGGCCATTCATCGAATCCGATTGAAACGACGTTCGTCTTCCTGCTGGCCTATGCATTGGGTTCCGCAGTGCCCACTCCAGGCGGTCTGGGCGGTGTGGAAGCGGCGCTGACATTCGCGTTCGTGGCGGTCGGAGTGCCGCAGGGCGTGGCGCTTTCCGCCACTTTGCTGCACCGCGTGGTGTTCTACTGGCTGCGCATTCCGCTGGGCGCGGCGGCCATGAAGTGGCTTGACAAGCATAATCTTGTCTGATTCGTCTATTTTCATACCCCCTTCGGGGAAATAGATGTGAAAACCCTTATAAAACGCGGGTTTTCGCAGAAACATGCGCTAGTATCATTGATGACAACATGGACTAAGCAAAAGTGCTTGTCCCCTGACCCAAGAAGGATGCTTTATGGCATACAACAAGTCTGACCTCGTTTCGAAGATCGCCCAGAAGTCCAACCTGACCAAGGCTCAGGCCGAGGCTGCTGTTAACGCCTTCCAGGATGTGTTCGTCGAGGCCATGAAGTCCGGCGAAGGCCTGAAGCTCACCGGCCTGTTCTCCGCTGAGCGCGTCAAGCGCGCCGCTCGCACCGGCCGCAACCCGCGCACTGGCGAGCAGATTGACATTCCGGCTTCCTACGGCGTTCGTATCTCCGCTGGCTCCCTGCTGAAGAAGGCCGTCACCGAGTGACCTTCTGCTCGTAGCGATTACTTCGAGCATTACTGACGACAAAGACCCCGACCGAGATGGTCGGGGTCTTTTTGTTGTGGTGCTGTGACGTGTTGTCCAACCGTATTATTCCGGACTAGTTCAGCGCTTCCATAAGCTGCTCGAATCCCAGGGTGGGCTCGGCCTCGAAGGGATCGAGGAGTATGGCTTCCCGGCGTTCGGGGGCGGTCAGGGTCAGGTGGGTCCAGTCGGCGGAGAACTGGGCTCCGACGTTCAGGGCCGCGTCCACGAACCGGCCACGCAGGGCGGCACGGGTGTCGGTCGGCGGATTGTGCACGGCGTATTCCACGTTGTCTCCTGTCAGCAGCTCACGCATCTGGTTGCGGGCTACGAGCGAACCGTACAGGCGACCGTTGGCGATGTCGTGGTAGTCGAGCTCAAGCTGTTCCATCTGGGCGAAGGTGACGTCCGGGCGACGGCGTTTGAGCGCGTCGAACAGACGCTTCTTGGCGGCCCAGTCCACGCGGTCGGCGAGCGCATCGTATGCACCACGCTCCAGCGCGTCCAGAACGCGGCTCCACTCCCCCATAATCGTGTCGATCGTGGTGGCCGGCAGCGAACTTGCCAGCGCATCGCCATGGGTTTCGATGAAGGCCTTGACCGCCGCATAATACCGGCGCTGCAGACCCAGTGCGGACACGGATTCGCCTGATTCGAGCGTCAGTTCGGCGCGCGGATTATCAAGGAATCGACTGACCGTGCGATTGGCGGCAGCCGGATCAGCAAAGGCATACTGCTCGAATCCGGACGGAACGCCATGGCGGAAGGCGTCTTCGATCGCGCACAGCACAAGGTGCGTGACGGCAAGCTTCATCCATGTGGACCATTGCGAACGGTTCGAGTCGCCGATGATCACATGCAGCCGGCGGAAGGAGTCGGGGTCGGCGTGCGGTTCGTCGCGCGTGTTGACCATCGGGCGGGAGCGGGTGGTGGCCGAGGAGACGGCCTCGTCCAGGAAGTCCGCGCGCTGGGTGATCTGGAAGCCGTCCGGGGTCATGCGGCCGGCACCGGTGTACAGCTGGCGGGTGATGAGGAACGGCAGCAGCTGGTGTTCGATGGTCTCCAACGGCACGAAGCGGCGGACCAGGTAGTTTTCGTGGCAGCCGAAGGCGTGGCCGGCGGAGTCGACGTTGTTTTTGAACACATGGATCGTGGCGTGTGCGCCGTAGGATTCGCGCAGCTTGCGCTGGGCCTTCAGGGCTAGGTTGCGCATCACGTGTTCGCCGGCGAGGTCCTGGGCCAGGGCCTCGCGCGGGTCGCGCGCTTCGGCGGTGGCGTATTCGGGGTGGGATCCGACGTCCAGATACAGACGTGAGCCATTGGCCAGATACGTGTTGGTGGAGCGGGAACGGGAGACGATGGGCTGGAACATGGTCATCGCCACCTGGCCGGCGTCCACGGGGCGTTCGGCACCGGTGACCGCCACGCCGTATTCGGTTTCGACGCCGAAAATACGGCAGAACCCGTCCATCTCGGCGGATGGTACGGGTTCCGTGGCGTGCAGGGAGCGGGTGCCGCTGTCACGCAGTTGGGGCATCACTCGCCGCCTTTTTGCACGAAGCTGTTGACGTATTCCTCGGCGTTGGTTTCCAAGGCGGATTCGATGTCGTCGAGGATGTCGTCCAATACGTCGGCTTGGTCGGTGGACTCGGTTTGGGCGGCGGCCTGCGTGGTGGCGAGGGCGTCGTCTTCCTGAGACGCGGCCTGCTGTGCTTGAGGTTGTTCGAATTGTTGTGGCATGTTGTCTTCTTTTTGGGCTGTCAAACTCCCTCAGTCAGCCTTCGGCCGACGGCTCCCCTCACCCGAGGGGAGCCGGAGGAGTCAAAAAATTATCGCTGGTTGATGGAGTCGAGCCACGGATACTGCTGCAGGTAATGCTGCAGTTCGCGGATGATGAGTCCATTGGAGGCCACTACATCGTTATCGTGACGCCAGTGGATGCGTTCGCCGTCCCAACGGCTCAGCGTGCCCTGTGCCTCCCAGACCACTACGGTGCCGGCGGCGATGCCCGCGATATCCCACACGTGCAGCATCGGCTCGAAGTAGGCGTCATAGGTGCCGTCGGCCACTTTGCACAGGTCGAGCGAGACGGGGCCCACGCGCTTGATGTCGGCCGGGCGTCCGGCGAGCGAGGAGGCCACGTCGAGCGCACGCTGCGATTCGCTGGGGATGAAGGACATGCCGTAGCTCAGCACAGAACCATCCAGCGAGGAGGTCATCGACGGCACGACCTTGTCGCGCTTCTCGCCGACCGCGGTTTTGTGGATGCGCACGGCACCCGCTCCCCTGGCGGCCAGGTAGGTCAGGCCGAGGGCCGGGGCGTGCACGATGCCGATGATCGGCTTGGGCTCGTTGTCCGGGCCGAATTCGAACAGGGCGGCGGTCACCGTCCATTCGCTCATGCGACGTACGTAGTTGATCACACCGTCGATCTTGCCGATGTACCAGTAACGCTGGCCAGGGCGGCTTTCGGCGGGGCGGGTGGTCCAGAAGCCGTCGAAGTGGGCGATGTCGGCGATTCTAGCGCTCATGAAGCGCATGATCTTGTTGTCCACTTCAAGCTTGTAGCGGGGGCCACGGTCCGCGTTCTCGGTGCTCGGCTGGGCGAGGTTACGCGGATTGAGTTGGTCGTGGAGGGCATGCTGGCCGGCTTCTTCGAGCAGGCCGGCGACTTTGAGCGCAAGGTTGCGCAGGTCCTGTGGGGTCTCTTCGCGTGTTTCTTCCATAGCTACCAAGTCTATCGTTCGGCGTTGATGGCCAGCGACTTCAGCAGATCGATGGCGTGTTCGGCTGAATTGAGTTCGGTTTCGCAGTGCGCCTTGGTGAAGGCGAGCGGATCGGAGATGTCGAGGGAGAACAGGTGATGGTCGGTAGCGGCCATATGGCCGGCATTGCCGTAGAATTCGACCGCCTCGCCCTCGTCTGCGGCGCGCGGGTCGCGAACAGTGAGTCGGGACCAGCTGGCGGCGGCCACCTCATCGCCGAATTGCGCCACGAGTTTTGCCCTGAGCCAGGCGCGGGTGTCTTCCGGCGGTTCGGTGGTGGCGCGTGCGATGTCGGCGGCGCTCACCACCCGTTCGGTGCGGGGTTCGAGTTTGGTGAAGATGCTGTCCGCGGGGTCGAGCGCCGCCCATTTCAGGTCGATGACCTTCAGTCGCGGATCATTCCATCCGTTGGCCACGCCGGGTGCGGACGTTGTGGTGATTTTGCGGCGCAGTTTTTCGAGCAGCTGCCATTTGAGCAGCCATTCGATGCGGCTGGCCTCGCCGGTCATGGCCAGACGTTCGTCATCGTCGGCGGCATGGCGGATGGAGGCGCAGTCGATGAGCGCCTGCTGCCACATCGCCATAATGGATGTGGTGGATTTGTCCGGCCAGGCGGGTTCGCCGGCGGTGTCGGTACCTTCGACCAGTGCGGCAACCTGGTAGACGGCTTGGCGCAGTTTGAGCTGGATAAGCCATGCGTTGGTTTCGCCGCCGTTGGCCAGCGGCAAGATTGCCCCCAGCGTCAGGTCGCGGGAAACGGTGTGTATGGCCTCGACTGGGTCAGACAGTTCGAGTTCGTCGAGGAAGGCGTTCAGGTCGAATCCGGCCTCGTCCGCATGTTCGAGCAGCCACAGCAGCATGCTCGTGGTGCCGAGTTTCAGTGCCTGCGGCACCTCCATGCGATTGGCGTCGCCGACGATGACGTGCAGGCGGCGGTATTCGTCGGTGGAGTGGGATTCGTCGCGCGTGTTGATAATCGGGCGTTCGAAGGTGGTTTGCAGGCCGACTTTGACGTGGATGTAGTCGGCGCGCTGGCTGAGCTGATAGCCGGGGATTTCGCTGTTCTCGCCGATTCCTACGCGGCCGGAGCCGGCGTAGATCTGGCGGGTGACGAAGTGGAGGGTCATCAGGCGCGTGACTAGGTCAAATGGCACTGAGCGGGCCATCATATAGTTCTCGTGCGCGCCCCAGCAGGAGCCCTTGCCGTCCACATTGTTGCGATGCAGGGCGATGGGGGTGCCGGTCTGTGTGCGGGCGCGTTCGGTGGCGGCCTGCATGATGAGGTCTCCGGCACGGTCATAGCGGGCCGCTTCGAACGGGTCGGTGGTTTCCGGTGCCGAGTATTCGGGATGGGCGTGGTCCACGTAGACGCGGCCACCGTTGGGGGCGATCACGTTGGTGATGTTGAGTTGTGGGGCGTCGGTGAGCATGTCCGGTCGGGCGGCGGCACGTTCGAGTCGGGTGCCGCGCGCGTCGTTGACCGGGTCCTCCTGCCGGTAGTCCCAGCGGATGGATTTGCTGTGGCTGTCCGCGGCGCCGTTCACCACGTCGAAGGACAGTTGCACCGGGTTGTAGCGGTCCGGGGTGTTCAGGGATACCGCGTATTCGGTTTCGGTGCCCGATCACTCGTTTGACGGTCATGTAGTGCTCCTTGAGCTTGAGCTATTCGGCGGTGCGGATGCGGCGGATCGGGTCCATGCCGTTGATGCGCGACCATGTTCGGGGTCCACGTCGGCCATGGAATCGCGGGTCTACGCGGTATTCGTCTTCCACGGCGGCGGCGAGCAACGGCACGGTGAGTGCCACGTCCGAGCCGGTTTCGATGGATTCCTTGACCGCTCGGGTCTTGGCCCGGTCCACGATGTTCTTGAGCATCGCGCCGGAGACCACATCGGCCAGGAACAACGCATGCCACTGGCCGTTCTCCTCCTGCACGTCGCACAGATGGCGGCGTTCGGAGGCTCCGTAAATGTCATGCACCAGCACGGCGGACAAGGCGTGCGCGTCGACGCCATCTTCCAGAGGCAGGTCGTCGGTCAAGTAATGGTCCACGATGGCGATGGCCTGATTGGCTTTGGGCCGACCAACGCGAATCTTGACGTCGAGACGCCCCGGTCGTAGCACGGCCGGATCGATCATGTCCACGCGGTTGGATGCGCCGATCACCATCACATTGTCGAGTGATTCCACGCCGTCGAGTTCGGAGAGGAACTGGGGCACGATCGTGGTCTCCACGTCGGAGGAGACGCCGGAGCCGCGGGTGCGCAGCAGCGAATCCATTTCGTCGATGAAAACGACCACCGGATTGCCGTCCGCGGCGCGTTCGCGGGCGCGCTGGAAGATCAGGCGAATCAGCCGTTCGGATTCGCCGACGTATTTGTTGAGCAGTTCCGGGCCCTTGACGGACAGGAACACGCCTTTAACGCGGGTTTCGGCCGGGCTGATCGAGCCGTCGCCGTTCGTATCGTAACCCCCCTCGCACAGGGCGTTCGCCACGGCCTTGGCAATCATCGTCTTGCCGTTGCCGGGCGGGCCGTACAGCAGCACGCCCTTCGGCGGCTTCAAATCGTAACGCTCAAACAGCGCACGATGCTGGAACGGCAGTTGGACGGCGTCCCTGATACGACCAATCTCACTATCCAAGCCGCCGATGTCGGCGAACGTGACGTCCGGGGTCTCCTCCAGCACCAGATCCTTGTCGCCCTCGGCGGGCAGCGCTTCGATGGCGAGGCGGACGGACGGATCGACGATAATGCGGTCGCCCTGATTGATACCCGCATACGCGAGCGCGCCGGAACGGCGGATGAGCACGGGATTGCCGGAGGCGTCGGTAACGATCAGTCGACCGTCGTCGAGTACCTGCTTGACACTGCGAATCTGGCCCACGGTGTCAGCGTCGCGCTGCTCGACCAGCACGAGCTTCTCGTTGAGCATCACGGTGGCCCCGGCGGTCAGGCGGGCGGCGTTGACGTTGGAGGCCACAGGCACCACCATGCGGCGGGTGCCGGAAATGACTTCGGCCGACGCGTGCTGGATGCCGTCTTCATCGGTGCGGGTGGAATCGACCTTGACCATGGTGGCGAAGGTGAGCGGCGGCTGAGCGAGCTGGGCGAGCTGTGACTTCGCCTTGGTCAGTTCCTTGCCGGCGCGGCTCAGCGCTTCGGCGAGCGCATGGTTCTTGGCCATCAGGCGATCGTTCAGCGCGGCGAGATCTTCGGTGTCGCTCATGCGGGTTCTTCGCTTCCCTTCTATCCGGGATTGTCGGCAACTTATGGCAGTCGGCAGACCCTATTCGTTGCCGTCGGAGGATTTCCTGTTACGTATCACAGTACGCACTTTTCGCACCACGAACCATACGATGATCACAATCACGGCCGCGATGACCACGTCCTCGAACACGCCGAGCGCGCCTTGAATCGAGCACCACTGGTCGCCGAGCAGGTAACCGGCGGAAACGAGGATGGTGTTCCACACGGCCGAGCCGAGCAGGGTCCAGCCGGTGAAGTGCAGGAAGTTCATGCGGTTGAATCCGGCGGGAATCGAAATCAGCGAGCGTACCACGGGAATCACGCGGCCGATGAGCACCGACCATGTGCCGTATTTGGTGAACCAGTCGTTGGCTTTGCTCACGTCTTTGCGGCTGACGCCGGGGATTTTGTCTGCCGCGAGATTGATGCGATGCAGGCCCACCCAGCGGGAGATGCCGTACAAGGTCCAGGCACCAAGTACGGAGCCGATGGTGGCCCAGATGATTGCGCCCGGCAAACTCAAGGTGCCGCGTGCGGCGGTGAAGCCGGCGAGCGGAAGGATGACTTCGGACGGGATGGGCGGGAAGATGGATTCGAGGGCGATGGCCAAGGCCACGCCGATACCGCCGATGGTTTCCATCAGCATGATCAGCCAGTCGGTGATGGTGCCGATCAGGCCGGGTTCGGTGGTGGTGCAGATGGGCGTAGGGTCGGTCGCAAGAATAGTGGCGGCTGCCATGGAAAAACTCATAGAGGGCATTGTCCCAAGGTTTTCCAAGAATCAGAAGCATGACGCAAGAAGATGTGCATTTTATTGACAAGTCCGCCGAGAGCGAAGTTGGGAGCCCGGCTGGTTCTGCGGTTTCTGTGCCGACGCTGAGCGAGCCCGGCCTGCTGGTTATGGATGTGGACTCCACGCTCATTGACGAAGAGGTTATCGACGAGTTGGGCGTGGTGGCTGGCTGCGGTGAGGAGATTGCCGGAGTGACCGCACGCGCCATGCGCGGCGAACTGGAGTTCTGCGATGCGCTGCGCGCACGAGTGGCCCTGTTGGAGGGCCTGCCGATCTCCGTGTTCGACACGGTGCATGACAAGCTGCATTTCACCAAGGGTGCGCTGGAGCTTATCGACACGCTGCATGAACACGGTTGGAAGATCGGCGTGGTGTCCGGCGGCTTCCATGAAGTGGTCGATATGCTGGCGGCCGAAGGCCATATCGACTATTGGATCGCCAACCGGCTTGAGGTTGCCGATGGGTGCTTGACCGGCAAGGTGCTCGGCGAAATCGTGAGCAAGACTGTGAAGTTACACGCCTTGCAGACATGGGCGGACCGTTTGGGTATTCCGATGAGCCAGACCGTGGCTGTGGGCGATGGCGCCAACGATATTCCGATGATTCAGGCCGCCGGTCTGGGTCTCGCGTTCTGTGCCAAGCCAAAGACCCAGCTCGCCGCCGACAAAGCCATCAACGACCGCGACCTAACCCACGTACTCGATTACCTGCGCCGGTAAAATTTTACCGACCTCGGCTCCGGCACTTATAGTTGAGCCATGACTACTTCAGGCGCAGAACAGTTGACGCTTGCGGGGCTGGCTCCCCGCAAGCGGCGTAAACGTGCGCCTGCGGAGCATACGCCGGCCGAGCAGCATCCCATAGCGCAAGTCGTGCTGGATGTGCAGGCGCTCCACCTCGGTCAGACATTCGATTACTTCATTGATGAAAAAGACAGCGAGGCCGCACAACCGGGTGTGCTGGTGCGCGTGCGGTTTGGCAGTCAGAGGGTCAGCGGTGTGATTTGGGCACGCACCGATACCAGTGATACGCCGCGCTCTTCGATTCGCTATATCGAGCGAGTGCTAAGCCCCGATGTACTGGTTCCCGCTTCGATGCGCGAGGATATCGGTCTGGTTGCCAAAGCCTATGGCGGCACACGGGCCAATATTCTGCGTTTCGCCGTGCCACCGCGCGTGGCCAAGGTGGAGACCGAGCAGCGGTTGGCCGCGTCGTTCCGTCGGCCGGTCGGCGGCTCATTGCCGGATAATACGCAAGGCGGTTTTGCCGGGCGTGGCACCAATCCCGATGGGACCAAACCTGCTGGCTCTACCTTTGCCGTTGCTAGCACCGTTTCGGAGGGAGCTGCGCAGGGGTATCGTCGTCTGACCGCCAATTACGCCGATGTCAATGTGCTTCATGATGCGCTTACCGGTCAACGTTTCCAATCTTTTGTGTTTGATTCGTTGCCCGGTGCACAGGAGTGGCAACGGACATGGCATGGATGGTGGCCACTGCGTTGAGTGCCGGTAAAGCTGCCGTGGTTGAATTGCCCACCATGCGCGAGGTCGAAGACCTGATGCCTATGCTGCGCAATTATGGGCTCAAACCGTTCGCCCCTGCTCCGGCCGGCGGCTGGGTGGGCGACGTCGCCGTGCTTAACGCGGAGACCATGCCCGCGGCCGACCGGTATCGCACGTATCTGGCTGTGGCGTTGGGCCAGGTGAAGGTGGTGATCGGCACCCGTGCGGTGATGTATGCGCCGGTTGAAGGCCCGGCACTGTTCGCCATTCTGGAGGATGCCGCCTATCAGAACATGGACGGTATGATGCCGTATCCACAGGCTCGCGGCGTGATGCGGTTGCGCGCCAAGTCCCATGGCGGCGTATTCGTGGCCATGGCCAATGCGCGCACTCCGCAAAGTCAGTGGGAAAACACCGGTCCAGGTACGGTGGAAACTCCGGTGAGCGGCTATTCCACCGCGATTCATCCGCTTGCCTCGCCACTGAAGGATGCGACGCCTTGGGTGCGTTGGCTCAATCGCGATGAGCTTGCGCGTCTCGCTGACCCGTCCATCGGGGCGCGCGTGCCGCATACGGCCGTCCGCGTGCTATCTAAGGCTTTGGAAAGTGGCCCCGTGCTGCTATCCATTCCGCAAGACAATGTCAGTGAGACCTTGAGCTGTGCGAAATGCCATCGTCAGGTGCGTTGTGCCAAGTGTTCCGGACCGTTGCAACTGCCGGCCGACCGCCGGGATTCTACACCGCGATGCCGCTGGTGTGGGGCTGCCGCCATCAACTGGAAGTGCCCGGGCTGTGGGCATGAACGTATGCGCGTGGTGCGTGTGGGGGCTGCCGGCACTGCGGCGGAGCTGGCTGGATTGTTCCGTGGCGTGCCAGTAGTTTTGTCCAGCAAGACGCAGGGTCTGGTGCGCGATGTAGCTTGCCAGCCGATGATTGTCATCGCCACTCCCGGTTTCGAACCGCGCGTGCGTCCGGTCAGTGCCGAGCAGGGATCGGCTGGCCATGAGTATCGTGCCGTGGCCGTGCTCGACGCTTGGACCAGCTTGTATGCGTTGGGCGTGGATGCTCGGTTGGATACGTTGACCGCGTGGATGCGTGCGATGTCGTTGTGCGCGCCGCGTTCCCGTGGCGGCCAGGCGTTGATTCTCGGCGAGACCGACCCGGCCATCGCCCAATCGCTGATGCTCTGGGATTCGAGGATTCTTGCAGCCAAGGATCTCGAGGAGCGTGTGGAGACCGGTATGCCGCCGGCCGTGGCCGCCGCCTGCGTGTGGGGCCGCCGTGATGCGGTGATGACGCTGATGCAGCGTATCGGCGCCCTGGGCGGCGATTGGACGGCCTGCGGCGAGCTGCCCGGCATGTTGGGACCGGTGCCGATCGCGCAACCGGACACGGTTGATGCCAGGGAGCTCGAAGCCACGGCCGACCGGGTGAAGGCAGTAATCCGTGTGCCACAGAGTCGGCGAGCCGAACTGGCGGCCCGACTGCACCGGGAAACCGCTCGTCATGTGGCGTCCCGCGAGCCCGGCGAGCTTCGCTTCCGAGTAGATCCCAAGGACCTGATCTAATCGTCTTCAACACGTGAAACGATAATTACAGAATGAACATCGCTAGAAGGAGGACACCATGAAGGGTTGGCCTGGAGAGCCGGATATGGATTACGACGTGCTGGTCGCGGATGGCGAGGCCGCTGCGAACGCCGGCAAGCCGATCACCGACGTGATCTTCGATTTCGGCAACGTGCTGATTTACTGGGATCCGGTCGCCGTGCTCATCCCCCGCTACAGCCAGAAGACCATCGACGAATTCCTCGACAACGACATCTCCGGCTTCTACGATGTCAACGACCTGATGGACGGCGGCACCAGCACCGACGAGGCCATCGCCATCATACGCCGTGACAGGGGCGATAAGTGGGCGGACATCCTCGACTACTACATCAAGAACTTCCGCGACTCCCTGACCGGCATCGTGCCGGGCGCACGCGTGCTGATCAATGACCTGAAGGCTGCCGGCATCGGCGTGTGGGGCCTGAGCAACTGGGAATCCAGCCTTTTCCACGTGGCCGAGGAACAGTGCGATATTCTGCAGCAGCTTGATGGCAAGCTCGTCTCCGGTTTCGTCAAGCTGCGCAAGCCGCACAAGGAAATCTACGAGGCCGCGCTCAATCAGTTCGGTATCAAGGCCGATGGCGCGTTGTTCATCGACGACAAGGCCATGAACATCGTCGGTTCGAATGCGGCCGGCATCCGTGGCGTGCGTTTCCAGGATCCGGTCAAGCTGCGTGAACTGCTCATCGCCAATGGCGTGAACATTCCGGCCGTGCAGTGAGCATCGACGTTTTAAGGAGGACCATGCTCAAACTCGTGTTCGCCGGCACCCCCGATGTAGCGGTGCCCTCGCTCAAGGCCTTTGCCGCCGATCCACGTTTTGATGTGGTCGGCGTCATCACCCGCCCCGACGCGCCTACCGGCCGCGGCCGCAAGCTCACGCCCAGCCCGGTCAAGGCGACGGCTCTGGAGCTCGGGTTGCCCGTCATCGATCTCAAACCCCGCTCCCCCGAATTCATGGAAGCGCTGAACAACCTGCATGCGGATATCGCCGCGGTCATCGCCTATGGCAATATCCTGCCTAAGAACGTACTCGACGCAGTGCCCATGGGCTGGTACAACCTGCATTTCTCCAACTTGCCGAAGTGGCGTGGCGCCGCTCCCGCCCAGCGTGCGATTTGGGCGGGCGACCCGACCACCGGCGCCGACGTGTTCAAGGTCGGCGAGGGTTTGGACGATGGCCCGATCGTCGCTTCCCTGACCATCGAGCTGACCGGCCGTGAGACCTCCGGCGAACTCCTCGACCGTCTGGCCGAGGAAGGCGCACCCATGTATGTGGATGCCTTGGCCGCCGTGGGTGAAGGCACTGCCACATTCACCGCGCAACCGGCCGAAGGCCTGGAATACGCGCACAAAATCACGGTGGAAGATGCTCGTATCAGCTGGACGGACGAGGCCGAGGCCATCGACCGTCAGGTTCGCGCCTGCACGCCACATCCTGGGGCATGGACCGAACTGTTTGCGGAGGGGCCAATCGCCGATAATGACGAGCCGGCCGCCAAACCCCGTCACCCTGCATATTCTCGCCGCGCAACCGGCCGACCAGTCCAATCCCAACACTCCGGCCGAGCTTCAGCCCGGCGAGCTGAAGGTGGGCAAGAAGAACGTGTGGGTTGGTACCGGCAGCACGCCGCTGGAACTCACCCAAGTCAAGGCGCAGGGCAAGAAGGCCATGCGCGCCGCCGACTGGGCCCGAGGCGCGCGCCTCTCCCCCGCCGCCTGCGTGCGATAAACAGCAATGTTGCCCCCACTGGCGGGACGAGCCGTATAACAAACAGCCCAGTGGGCTGTTTGTAGGCGAGTGTGAGCCGTCAGGCGGACCAGAAAGAACAAAGTCCGGCATCTTCGCGAAGAAGATACCGGGCTTTTCAGCTATGCAATCGGCGATCAGTCGAGACCGGAGAGCTTGTTGATCAGCTCCGGGTCACGCGTCGCACCCTTGTCGGCCGAGCGGGCGAAGGCGGCGTACGCCTTCAGCGCCTGGGAGACGTGGCGGTTGCGGTGAGCCACGTAGCCGTCGCCAGCCTCGAGTTCGCGACGACGCTCGTCCAGCTGTTCGTCAGTCAGTTCGACGTTCACGGAACGGGCTTCGATATCGATATCGATGATGTCGCCGTTCTTGATAAGCGCCACCGGGCCCTTATTGGCAGCCTCAGGCGCCATGTGGCCGATGGCCAGACCGGAGGAACCACCGGAGTAGCGACCGTCGGTGAGCATGGCGACCTGCTTGCCGATGCCCTTGCCCTTGACGAAGGAGGTCGGGTACAGCATTTCCTGCATGCCCGGGCACCCTTCGGGCCTTCGTAACGAATCACAAGCGCCATGCCGGGCTTCAGGGTGTCGTTCAGAATGACCTCGATGGCCTGCTCCTGGGAGTCGACCACCAGAGCCGGTCCACGGAACTTCCAGATCTCCGGCGGAACACCGGCGGTCTTGACCACGCAGCCGTCGGGGGCCAGGTTGCCGCGCAGCACGGCGAGGCCGCCTTCGTGAATCTCCGGGTGGTTGATGTCGTGGATGGCGCCGTTGGTTCGGTCGCGGTCGAGCGAATCGAACAGGGTGGTATGGGTCCACGGCTCCGGGGAGATGATGTGGCCAGGAGCGGCCTTGTACATCTGCTGGGCTTCCTCGGTGCAGGTCGGGCGCATGATGTCCCAATCGGCCAGCTTGGCTTCCAGCGTCGGATAGTCGATGGAGTGCACGTTGGTGTGCAGCTTGCCGGCGCGGTCGAGCTCGCCGAGGATGCCGGTGATGCCGCCGGCGCGGTGCACGTCGGAAATCTCCCACTTGCCGGACGGCGAGGCCTTGCAGATGCACGGCACGGTGTGGGAAATACGCTCGATGTCGTCCAGGGTGAAGTCCACGTCGGCGGACTGGGCCATGGCGAGGATGTGCAGCACGGTGTTGGTGGAACCGCCCATGGCCACATCCATGGTCATGGCGTTCTCGAAGGCTTCCTTGGTGGCGATGGAGCGCGGCAGCACGGAATCGTCGGAATCGTCGTAGTACTGGTGGGCGATCTTGACGACCTGCTTGGCGGCACGCTTGAACAGGTCCTTGCGGTAGGAGTGGGAGGCGAGGATGGTGCCGTTGCCGGGCAGGGCCAGGCCGATGGCCTCGGTCAGGCAGTTCATCGAGTTGGCGGTGAACATGCCGGCGCAGGAGCCGCAGGTCGGGCAGACGGTCTTCTCATAGTTGAGCAGTTCCTCATCGGAGACGCTGTCGTCGGCGGTGGCGTACATCACGTCGATAAGGTCGGTGCTCTTGACGGTGCCGTCGGCGAGCACCGTGGTGCCGGCCTCCATCGGGCCGCCGGAGACGAACACGGTCGGGATGTTGAGGCGCAGGGCGGCCATCAGCATGCCCGGCACGACCTTGTCGCAGTTCGGGATGCAGATGAGGGCGTCGGCGCAGTGCGCGTTGCACTGGTATTCGACGGTGTCGGCGATGATGTCGCGGGAGGGCAGGGAGTAGAGCATGCCGGTGTGACCCATGGCGATGCCGTCGTCCACGGCCATCGTGTTGAACTCGCGCGGGATGCCGCCAGCTTCCTTGATAGCCTCGGAAACGATGCGGCCGACCTTGTTGAGGTGGACGTGGCCGGGCAGGAACTCATCGAACGAGTTGGCGATGGCGATGATGGGCTTCTTGCCCATGTCGTCTCCGCTGACGCCCGCAGCACGGTAGAGGGCTCGGGCGCCTGCAAAGACGCGCCCTGACATAATTTTTGCAGATCGCATTTCAGTCATGGTTCTATTCAAGCCCTTGTGAGGGACACGCCACTTGTCAAGAGTCGAATAATGGAATTTGCAAAAACGTAACGTTTCTCACACATATTTTTGGAATACATTCCTCCACTGGAAGTCTGGCGGAGGTCCGGCAGAAGTCCCCCCAAACGGCTACACTTGCTTCGGTTGAGATAGATTTTCCAATGTCTGGAGATAAGAACAATGGCTTTTGGTACTGACCCGACACCCGACGGTCTTGCGAACCCGCCGATCGACGACCTGATGAAGCACGCCGATTCCAAGTACGCGCTGGCCATTTTCGCCGCCAAGCGCGCACGCCAGATCAACTCCTACTTCACGCAGCTCAACGAGGGCCTGCTGCAGAACATCGGCCCGCTGGTCGAATACCAGAACAATGAGAAGCCCCTGTCCATCGCCTTCCGCGAAATCGACGAGGGCCTGCTTGAGGAGACCTTGGGCGAGGACGACGCCAACGAGGGCAACTGATCGATTCCGACAATTCGTTTGGATTGTTTGGACAGTTCGTCGCCGAATGATGGTGTGAGAGTTCGCTCACAACTGATTTTGAGCGACACGCTTGCCTGAGTTATCGCAATCGGCTATAACTCAACATCAGGAGCGAATAAGACGTAAGGCTCGCGCCACCGCGCTGGTTGGCACGAGCCTTTATTTATGCCCGCTTCCACAGTGACAAGTAAAAATTGACACCGTATCATTGTGCCTCGCATCCCGCGGGGCGATAAGTCCTGAAGAAAGGGATGATATGACAGAAGAACATCGGCTTATTTCCGCCGAATCCGTGACCGAAGGCCACCCTGACAAGGTCTGCGATCAAATCTCCGACGCCATTCTTGATGATTTGCTGGCCCAGGATTCGTCCAGCCATGTGGCCGTGGAGACCTCCGCCGCCACCGGCGTGTTCCTGGTCTTCGGCGAAGTCACATCCGAGGGGTACTGCGACGTGCAGTCCAAGGTCCGCGAAACCCTGCGCAACATCGGCTACACCTCCTCCGAGGTCGGCCTTGACGCCGATTCCTGCGGCGTGGTCGTGGCCATCACCGAGCAGAGCGCCGAAATCAACCAGGGCGTTGCCCGTCTGACTGACGATCAGGAGACCGCCGCCAGCCGCGAAGAGCGTTACGAAGCACAGGGTGCCGGCGATCAGGGCGTGATGTTCGGCTACGCCACCGACGAGACCCCGACGCTGATGCCGCTTCCGATTTACTTGGCACATCGCCTCGCCTTCCGTCTGACCGAGGTTCGTAAGTCCGGCGAAGTGCCGCACCTGCGCCCGGACGGCAAGACCCAGGTGACCATTGAGTATGACGATGACGATAAGCCCGTTCGTCTGGACACCGTGCTGATCTCCACTCAGCACGATCCTGAGGTTACGCAGGATTGGCTTGCTGTTGAGCTGAAGAAGCACGTGATTGACCCGGTGCTTGATGAGGTGCTGGGTTCCAAGGTGCCGCATGACAACTACCGTCAGCTGGTCAACCCGACTGGTTCGTTCATCCTGGGCGGCCCGGCGGCCGACGCCGGTCTGACCGGCCGCAAGATCATCGTCGACACCTACGGTGGCGCCGCCCACCACGGCGGTGGCGCGTTCTCCGGCAAGGACCCGTCCAAGGTCGATCGTTCCGCCGCGTACGCCACCCGTTGGGTTGCCAAGAACATCGTGGCTGCCGGCCTGGCCCACAAGGTCGAGATCCAAATCGCCTACGCTATTGGTGTTGCCGACCCGGTATCCGTCAACGTGGAGACCTTCGGCACCGAGCAGGGCGTGACGCGCGGCCAGATCGCCGCCGCCGTACGCAAGGTCTTCGACCTGCGCCCCGCCGCCATCATCGACGAACTCGACCTGAAGCGCCCGATCTACTTGAAGACCGCCGCTTACGGCCACTTCGGCCGCACAGACGTTGAGTTCCCGTGGGAAAAGACCGACAAGGTCGAGGAGCTCAAGGCCGCGATTGCTGCGGAGTGATATCGACTAGTCCAAGAAGGGGTGTTTCCGCTGATGCCAGCGGAAACACCCCTTCTTGTATATGAGTCTAGTGCTCGTTCTTCGTCTCGCTTTGTCCATCCGTATTGTCGGTATCATCGATGTCGAATCCGCCCATGAGTACGAAACGCTTCAACATATTGGTGGCGCGCATACGCACCTTGAACACCGGCAATGCCTTGTGATCATGCTGCTCAAAGAAGGCTTTTGCCCGTTGCACGTCAAGCGAGGAACGCAGTGCATCGAAACGTCCGAACTCGTTGATGTTCGCCTCGTCTATACGTTTGGCAAGGAATTCCTCGACCACCGATCTGTTGACACCCAATCGATCGACCAGTTTGTCGACTTGCTCATTCTTCTCGCGTGCAGCATAGCGCGTGATGTAATCACGTAGCGTCATACCGGCTTCGACCTCCACGTCGCCACGCTCCACGTCATGCAGGAACAGTTCAGCGAGTCGTTGTTCATCCCGCGAGAGCGCGGCAAAGGACCGGTGCAGCTGCGCAGACATCTCTGCCAACTCCGGGCTATTCTCCTTGAGCGCCTTCAGCCATTTATCGAAGTTGGCATTCATGTAATCGGTATCGATGAGTCCGGTATCAATTTCGGTGAGGTAACCATCCAGTTCATATGGCGCTTCAGGATTATCGTTCACATCATCATCTGGGTCACTACCGCGATCGCTATTGCCATCGAACAGTTCTTTATAGCGTTGCGCAAGAATGAGGTACGTACGTTCGTCAATTTGAGGACGCACCACTTCAGACTCGCCATGCTCATCATTGTCCTCATTCGTATCGTCAGTATCCGTGCTATCGACCTTGTATTCCGTGGTGCTCCAGTCAAAGCCCTGCACTTTCGCCGCTTCAAGGTACCGATTCAGTTCCACGAACTCCTTGGCAAACTTACGTCTAGCCTCTACCGACTCCGGCAGCTGCATAAGGTCCGATTCTCCGCTGTCTGAGAATACGTCGAGAATCTCACGGTACCGAGTATCCATGGATTTCACATTCGCTGGCAATTTCTGTACGAACAGGTCGAGCGGTCGATCACCCGAATACAGTTTCACAGCTGCCTCGATGAAACCATGCATGGTGTACGGCTTACGGTAATAGCGGATGACGCCAAACGGCTTATCTGGGCCAAACAGACGATTCGTACGACTGAACGCCTGAATGATGCTTTCGTAGTCGATAATCTTATCGAGATACAGCGTATTCACCCATTTCGAGTCGAACCCAGTGAGCATCTGGTCTACGACAATGAGCAAATCAAGCTGCTGGCTGCGGTTCGTTGCTATACCACCATACGGACTCTTGTGCGACAGTCGCGAAGAAATATCCTTCTTCATCGCCGGCCATGTAGGAATGACGAATTCTTTGCCGAACGCCTCGTTGTAATCGGTGATGATTTCGGTCAGCGCATCCTCTTTGTCTGTCGCTCCTTCGTTGTTGTCGATATTGGGATCGAACAACGCCGTCACATGCAACTTGGGTGCCTGCTGCTTGAACAAGTGATAATAGTTGACAGCTTCAGGAATGGAACTGGCAGCGAGCATCGCATGGAATTTGCCCGCATGGCTGAGCACCGGGAACTGTTCAAGAATGTCCGAGACCACCATACTCGGGTGCGGAGAGTCGATACCATATTGGTCTCGTCCCAGGAAATCCTCGATGCCACTGATGCGGTTCCCGGCACCATCAACCATCGGACCCATGGGGACCTCAGACTTATCCATGTAATGCTGGAATACTTTGGCCTTGACCGAGTCGGCGAGCGCATCTTCCGCACTCTCCGCCTTCGCCTTGTCGAGAGCCACGGCACGTCTGACTTCAGAATCCTTGTACGTGGTCACCATGTACGGGTCGAACCCGAGCACATTATGGTCGCGAATGCCGTCGGCAATGCTGTATCGGTGCAAACAGCGGCCGAATACCATGGCAGTGGTGGAATTCTTCTTTTGGTTCTCATCCAGAATGGGTGTGCCGGTGAAGCCGAAGAACAGCGCATTCGGGAAGGAACGACGGATGTCCTGCAACATGTCGCCGAATGTGGAACGATGGCATTCGTCCACAATAAAAACGATACGTCGTGCAGCCAGCTGATCCAGCCACGCCTGGGTGACGCCCCGCTCCCCTGCTTTCACGTTGCTCATCTTCTGGATTGAGGTGACGATCAGGGTGTCGTTGACATTGGTGCTGTTGAGTTTGTCCCGCAAAACGCCGGTGTTCTCAGTACCTTGTACTTCCGTCTCACTGTCAGCAAAACTGCGGTATTCCTTCAGTGATTGGGTGCCTAGCTCGATGCGGTCCATAAGGAACACGACTTTATCGGCGTCATGCGAATCAGCTATGAGTTGTGCCGATTTGAAGCTGGTCATGGTTTTTCCGGAACCGGTAGTGTGCCATACATAGCCGCCTGGTCGTCCCGGAGTAGTTGGCCGCTGTTCCCAATCGCATTTGCGCACCACGTCAGAGATGGCGTTCGCAGCGATGTACTGGTAGCTGCGCAGCACCTTGAGGCATCCGTCTGCCGAGTCGGCGATGGTGTAGAAGCCGATGAGCTGATGCGCCATGGGAATGGACAACAGCCCCGCAGTGCCGGAAGTACCGCCGATGAACAGCTTCCATTCGTCTTTGCCGGGGTTTTGCCCGCCGCAGATAGGCTCGTTGTTGTAGTCAGCCCAATGGAAGTAATAGCTTGGATTGAATTTGTCTACGCCCGGATTGGCGAAGTAGACGGCGTCATCGGGGTTCATGGCCACAAAAATCTGTACTAGACGGAACAGGCCGGTGAACACACCTTCGTGCGCATATTTCTCGATCTGATTGGTTGCTTGGCTGACCGGTATGCCACTTTTCTTGAGCTCGATATGGATCAATGGCATGCCATTGATGAGAAGCACGAGGTCGCCGCGCCGCGAGTTCAACATCTTGTTCTTGGCTGGATAGACCGGTTGCTGAGCGATCTGATAAGTGCTTTTGCCGCCCGCGATTTCCTTGCGGTCATAGATGTAGAGACTGACTTCCTTGCCGAAATGCGCCACATCTTCTTTGTTGTCACGCGTGATGGACACGGTACGCCCATTGACGAACGAATTGAGCGCAAGCGGGGTTCGTAGGGTCTCAATCTGCTCGATTATCTGTGCCATTTCCCCGTCTGTCAGCGGGTATTTGCCAAGCCTGTCTATGTCGTTGTTGTTGCGGTACAGGATGCCTTTCCAATTGTCGAGCAGATCCTGTTCGGTTGGATAGCGCAAGACGCCATCCTTCCATCCATGCTGCTTAAGCACGGTAATGACGTTGTCCTCGAACACCGATTCGCTATCGAATATCACGATTCTTCTCTCCCTCGGACTTCCCAGTGTCCTGCTTTTCGCGAGCCGACGCGCTTGAGTAATCCACGCCCAATGAGTATTTCAGCATCTCTTCGCACAGTCGCTGATGAAACTCCCGCAGCACGAGCCATATCCTCGTATGTTGTACTGGGATTCCTTTCCACGAAACGAAGAACAGTTCGCTGTCTCTCGGTTATCTGCTCACTTGGACCGTTTAACTGCTCATTATTGTCAGTTATCTGCTCACTTGGACCGTTTAACTGCTCATTATTGTCAATTATCTGCTCATTGTGAGCGGACTTGGCATCCGATTCCAGCATAAGCGTGAGTATCGTACGATCAGCCTCGCCGAATTTTTCCTCAATCCGTGGTTCGGGAAGTCCTGCATTCGCCCATGTGGCAAACACATCAGGAACACCAGTACCGGCTCGCTCCCCCACATCGATGAGGCTGAACATCTTCATAATCAGTCCGTTGCGCGGATCAGATACTCCGCCAAGGCGCATTTGCTCAACGCCCGTTCGGATATCACCAGGATTCTCGAAAACCATTTATCGGGTGTGCGTCTGACCACCACTCCACGCACGCCATAATAATCGGCGTTGAACAAGCAGTTGGCCAGCGCCTCGCGAACCGCCTTATGCATGGGAGTGTCGTCAACACGAAAGATACCGTTAAGTTTGAAGGGGGTCTTCAGAGACTCGGCAAGCTTACGATTCACACGGAAAAAGAAATCAAAGAGGTTGCCCGACCACATGCCATCGCCGGAATGAACACGATCGGTCCAACGAATCGCCGGGTCTAGGGTCTCCTGATAGTCAAGAAAGTAATGGGGACATTCGCGCACGATGTCATAGTCGTTGCCGAACATGAGCAAACCGCCGAATGTGGGATGGAGCTTACCATCTTCACGGCTCACCATTGCCGCACCAACCGCACGCAGGAAACGCTCGTCATCAAGATCAGTCCAGGAACTGCCCTGACGTGCCGCACGGAAACGGGTGCGATACGCCCGCACCGTATCCGCATTGAAATCGGCAACAGTGAGATCGTCCAGCACCTTGGAATCCATCGTCTCGGTTCCCTGATCTCGGAGCATTGCCGAAATCTCCTGCCGCGTGCAACGATAGTCACCTTCACCGCGCCGGCGGTAGGTTCCCTCAAAGAGATTGTCGTTGATATGCACGGGACGTTCGTCGCGTGGAGCACGCGGAACATGAATAGCCACCACCATGCCATCATCCGCTTCGAGCACTTCGACTTCCGATTCGATGGGCAGCACGGCGCTTACCTTGGATCGATTGCTGACCGTATTCCAAAAATCCTGACGAAGGTGCTCCACCTCGGCTGGCGTAAGCCCGACTGTTTCGAAGGTACCGTCTTCACGTTCCTTGACGCCGAGCAGAATGACGCCGCCATAGGTGTTGGCGAAGGCGGAATAGGTCTCCCACATACTGCGCGGGAGACCACCTTTCGCGGCTTTCGCCTCAATCCGATTATTCTCGCGATATGAGGCGAGCTTTACGATATCGAACGTTTCCATTGCGGCTCCTCCCCTCACACAAACATCTTGTCAAGCAAAGATTTCTTGATATCCTGCAGCAATTCCAACTTACGCTGATGAAGGGTGATGAGGTCGTCAAGGTTGCTGAAGAAAGAGCCAATTTGTCGCTGCTCATCTAAACTTGGTTGAGGAATACCTAGCTCTTTGATGATTGCGCCTGAGAGGTTTCCCTGCCCACCTTGAAGAAAGGTTTCGGTTATTGATTTCTTCTGTCTACGGAGCCAGTAAGCTATGAAACGATTTGCTGCCATATCAGATGCATCCATGGCAAGAATCGCCTGGTTAATTGCCCCTTTTATCTTCGAAATAGCGACTTCTCCGCTGGTTGCTCCATACATGGCATAGAGAACCATTCCTTTATCAACAAGCTTTGCTGATGAGTTATTTAAACCCGCAACCGTAAGTGACAATTCGGTTGAATCGCAATCGATTTCAGCAGATCGGATAAAAGGAATTTCGCCTCCATAGTAAGCAGAATTGCCAGCGCTGGGAGTGCCTCCTGAATAAGTCAGCGCCAGCTCTCCCAACTTACGCTGTTCCCAAGGGTCAGTAAAACCAGCGAAACGAATCGCGGGTACTTTTGCCTGTTCAGCCATCATTCACCTCCCAACAGGGTCTTCAGCTCGGCAATACCAGCCATGTCGAACTCATTGCCGGTTAGTTGACCAAGCATATTGCCAAGTTCTGCCTCAGTCTGTTCGATCTGTTCGCACACATCGGAGTAGGTAGTCGAATACTTGTCGTTCAGCGCATTCACCGCTGCAATCAACTCATCAACAGCCGTCTGAGGGAGCTCCTCAAGCTTGCGCTGCAATGGTTCCACCCACTTGGCAGCAAGCAAGTCATCAGCATGTTCATCGCTCAGTCCTTCAATAACGGTCCGGGTCTTTTCATCAAGCGCTGAACGGAGATTCTTAACGTTCTTTTTGACTTCACGCTCTTCATCAAACAACCGCTGTGCACTCACAAGAGCACGGTCAAAGTCAGTCTCGGGATGCTTCCCAATCGATTTCACTGCTTTCTTCAATTCAGCGGCAACGAAAGAATCTCCATCCTCGCTGACGGCATCAGTCGAACTCTTGTCATCCTCATCCAGATTTTCAAGAATGTCAGCGATTTCGCCGCCAATCTCACTCAGCCGAGATTCAAATGTGGCAATTTCCGCAAGATCAGAGGTAAGAAATTTCCCCTGTACGAGATCGAACGGCAGAATATGCCCGACCCAGCCGTCCGGCACTTCGACATCCTTACCGCCTTTCTTCTTGACGACCATATTGGCATCGACTTTGCGAACGGCGTCATGTCCCTCGGCCTGTATGGTTTCAAGGTCGATGGAGATAGTCTTTTGCCAACTATCGTCAAGCACCTGATACGCCGCATAGGCGTCTACGAGAGGGATACCAGCCAAACGACGCAGCAGATCATTTGTCAGAGTCTCCTCTTCGGCGGCAATGCTCACATTGGCGGCATTACCCACCAATTCACCGCGTATATAAGCCGGATAATCGATGAACGCCTCACGATAACGCTGGATATATGCCTTCACATCTGAGTCGGCATTCACCGCCTCACGAACGTCTTGCACAGCGAGCCTGGCCGAATGGCCGTTCTCCTCAGCAAAGAGACGTTGGCGCAATCCCGGGAACACGTTCCAATACTTACCGAGCGCATCGATATCCTGCTTGGGAATGCCACCAAACATGGTGGAATACACGTCCCAACTTTCGGCACTTTCAGAGGAATCCACATATCGGGGAATATTGAGGTTGTAATCGTTCTGCCGAATCTCATCAATGCTTACCAAACGGCTGAACTTATCGATATCACGATTCCCCGTCACCGCATCCACGATGCGTTTGATATCGCTCGCACGCAGCTTGTTGTTCTTGCCTTCCTTGGTGAAGTATTTGGAAGCGTCCACGATGAGCACATGATCGTCGTCGCGATGTTTGCGCAGCACCATCACGATGGTGGGGATGCCGGTGCCGAAGAAGATGTTCGCGGGCAAGCCGATGATGGCCTGAATGTGGTGTTTCTCCACCAGGTTCCGGCGAATAGCGCCTTCCTCACCGCCACGGAACAGCACGCCATGTGGCAACACGATGGCCATAATGCCATCATCACGCAGGTGATAGAGATCATGCAGCAGGAAGGCATAATCAGCCTTGGACTTAGGCGCAATGCCATATTCGAAACGGATATCTTCGCCCGCTTCCGGCGGCTCCCAGTTCTGGGAGTAGGGAGGATTAGAGACCACGGCGTCCACAAACAGCGGCTCATAGGTCTCGTCCTTCGTTTCGTCGGTATCGAACCATGGCCAGTCGCTTTTTAACGTGTCACCGTTACGAGCCACAATATTGTCTGGCAGTATGCCACGCATGACAAGATTCATACGCGTGAGATTGTAGGTATTCTCCTTGAGTTCCTGTGCGTAATACTTGATGTCATTCGGATTGCCATTGCGACGGGCCACAGCCTGACCGATATGGATCAGCAACGAGCCCGAGCCACTCGTGGGGTCGTAGATATTGATTTCTTCACGGCCGGCGAGATGCCAGGCCACTATTTCGCTCATGAGCTGAGAGACTTCGCTCGGCGTGTAGAACTCACCGGCCTTCTTACCCGCGTTGGAAGCGAAGTTGCTAATTAGATACTCATAGATGAAGCCGAGGGTGTCGTAGTCCTGCCGGCTGTCCATCGGAATGTCCTTGATGAGGTAGATGAGGTCGCGGACAGCCTTGCTACGACTTTTTTCATCGGTGCCGAGTTTGGACAGACCGGTTTGCAGCGTGTCGAAGATGCCGACGAACACACGTTTACGAGCCGGATCAATGTTGCGTTCGAAAGCGGAAAGCGCGTCACGTACATCAGCGATGGTGAAATCGCCCTGGCTGGCAATCCACGTGGAGAACAGGTTGTTGTAGGAGATGAAGTAGCCACATAGATCACGTACATACTGTACAGTTTCGGCATCATTCTCATCCAAGCCCTTGAGGTCTTCGGCTCCCCAGTCTTCAGCACGCAGACGAGCAATCTCCGTCTCCGAGAGGAACTTATAGAAGATAAAGCCGAGGATATAGTCCTTGTATTCATTCGCCTCAATCTTGGAACGCATTTTATTGGCGGATTCCCAGATTTTGGCGGCAAGCTGCTGCTTATTCATTCATATGCTCCTTGTTTCTGTACACGTAATCAAGGGTCTGTCCTTGTTCATTGACCCATTCGGTCCAACCGTTTTGACTGCCACCGAGAACAAATACAGCAGCAGCGGAAGGGCTTGACAGTTCAATGTCATCAGCAAGAGTCGCCTTGCCCGTCTGCGTTCCGAAAAGATGCTGCCGAGCTGCCACGGCTCCCTGATTTTTAATAACTGGATGCACGAGATCCACTTCAGAACCGGAAAGAACAGTGAAACGACCTGTACCTTGACTATATCGCCCAGTGGCCTGAACACCGTTCTTCTTCGTATGGAATACGGCGTTCACCATAACCGGTGTCTTTTCTTTTCGATCAAGGTCATATCCGAGCACTCGCATACGAAAGAGGATGTTATTGTGCAGTCTTTCCACCTGTTGCTCTTTGTATGGATTCATGCGAGGAGCAGGAGTATACTCATTGTCGGTCTCATAAGAGCCATGTTTGTCCACATAATCTATGGCTGTTGACTCAAGAGAGTCCAAAACATCACGATCGATATTGACATCATTATCGAGGAACATGATGGCTTTGTTCCAAAAATCTTTCTTAGTCTTGTGCGCATCAAGCCGACTAAGCCCCTTCGTGGTTTGTCCCACATACGCACGGCTCAGAACTCCATGATCTTCATCAAGAAGATAATACACACCGCGATCCGGCAAATCGGGAAGACTTTTCGCCTCACTCAACATATCCCGGGGCACCACAACCGTGACAAGCGACTCCCCATCCACACGACAAATTCGAATGCCATCAGGATTGTTGTCAATAATTTGTATGGTCATAGCAGTGAGAGCAATCATTACTTGCCGCCCTTTGCTAGTTCATTAATCATGCATGTTCTCACGAATGCCGAAAAGCTCATCCCGCGAAGAGATGCGGCCTCTTTAGCAGAATCTCGCAAATTAGCGGGGATACGCATAGTAACCGGCACCACATCACCGTTTACCAGATACGAACGTATCTCTGTTTCACCAGCATCATGCTCAATCAGATCGGAGTACGTCATTGCATTCTACACTTTCAAACTGCAATACAAATGCAATAATTCTACACCCGCTTGGGAACAGCGTGAGTTAGTTGACATTGCTGAAATCGTGGGTGGTGGCACTCCCGATACGAACAATTCAAATTACTGGGATGGCGATATCGATTGGTATGCTCCAGCTGAATTGGGCAACAACATATATGCGGAAAGCAGCACTCGCAAAATCACTCAGGCGGGATTTGATAGCTGTTCTACTAAGATGCTGCCGGCTGATAAGACGATTCTTTTCACCAGCCGTGCGGGCATTGGAAACACTGCAATACTGCGTCATTCTGCATGCACGAACCAAGGGTTTCAGTCTCTTGTAATAGGCGATGCCGATGTTTATTTTGTCTATTCAATGAGTGAGAGAATCAAGAAGTGGGCAGAGGAAAAAGCCTCAGGATCGACATTCCTGGAAATATCGGGTAGACAGCTTGAGACCATGCCTGTCAATCTCCCCTCCCTTGTTGAGCAGCAGGCTATCGGCTCCTTTTTCTCCCATCTTGACGACCTCATCACCCTTCATCAGCGTAAGCGTCTATCTATTCGTCAAAGGAGCCCCGTGTGGTCATAAACACAATCAACGAAGAAATGTCGTTCTGCGATTACTACTCGCAATGGGTCGACGTCTACAAGGAAGGTGCGATTCGGGAAGTGACAATGAAGAAATACAAGCTCACACAGGCGTGGCTGAGAAAACTTATCCCTGATCTCAAGCTTTCCGAGTTCGATCGTGTGAGCTATCAGAAACTCATCAACGGATACGCTGAGCATCACGAGCATCAGACAACAATGGATTTTCATCACCAACTGAAAGGAGCCATCCTCGATGCCGTTGATGAAGGTCTGATTCAGAGAGACCCAACAAGAAAAGCAATCATCAAAGGAAAACAGCCGAGACAGAAGAAGGTGAAATATCTTAACCAGTTCGAACTTCATGCTGTCCTTGCTGATTTGAAGCTTGATCCGATACCTAACTGGGACTGGTTGATACTGCTAGTGGCAAAAACCGGGTTACGTTTCTCCGAAGCATTGGGGCTTACTCCTGATGATTTCGATTTCGTTCACCAGACTTTGTCCGTCAATAAGACATGGAATTACAAGAATGGAGGTGGCTTTGTTCCAACAAAGAATGCTTCTTCGGTACGTAAAGTACAACTTGACTGGCAACTCATCATGCAGTTGTCTGTTCTGTTGAAGAGCTTACCCGGTGACAAGCCTATCTTCGTGGATGGCAAGGTATACAACTCAACCGCCAACGGTATTCTGGCCCGGCATTGCAAACAAGCCGGAGTACCTGTGATTTCAATACACGGATTGAGACACACCCATGCTTCACTCTTGCTATTTGCCGGCGTTTCAATTGCAAGCGTCTCTAAACGGCTTGGACACGCAAGCATGAACACAACGCAGGAAATATATCTGCATGTCATCCGCGAATTGGAAAACAAAGACGTTGACATCGTGATGAGAGCCTTATCCACCCTTATTTAGCAAACCACAGACGCTTACGCTGATGAAGGGTGATGAGGCCATCAAGGTTTGACATGAAATGCCCGATTGCCTGCATCTCGGATTTACACTCCGGCATGAGAGTTGCGAAAGTCGCGAATTTAGAAATCCAGTGCCTCTCATGGCTCACAGGCGTGTAGGCAATATTTTGCAGTACCTGGTATGCAAAATGAATGTCTTCGTTTTTGTCGCGAAGAGTCAGCAGTTTTATAGCAGAACTCTTGACTTTAAAGGGGAAATCAACAAAATGGCTCGAAGTCGTAAAATCATCAAAAATGATAACGGGATGCTCAGGGCTCGCCATCTTAATCCCCTGCTTCTCATTTGTGTATCCCAGAACGAAACTTTGACCGGCAGTCAAAACTGGTGTGGGGAAGGAATCGTCATACTCAGTTCCCCTCACAATATATGGCTGAGGCTGTTCGTAATCAAACAATTCGCCCAACTTACGCTGTTCCCAAGCGGGCATCGGCACTACATGAAGCAGGGCAGACGGGATACGAGTGGCTGGCCGAACATACGCATTTTTTCAAAATAGGGATGCGTCGAAAAGACGCATAAACGCACGAAAAATGCGGGCATCCGATATGCAGTGTTCATTGAATCACTGTATATCGGATGCCCGCAATTGTTTCAGACCAATTGAAGAGCCTTAGCTCAGCATCAGCCTCACGCCTTGGCGACCTCAACGGCCAGCTCGGCGCCTTCCTTCACTTCGAAGGAGGTAGCCAGCGTCTCACGGGCGATCAGATCCTTGAACTGCTCGACCTTGGCCACATTGGCGGCCGGCACGGTCAGCACCAGCGAGATACGGTCCGCGATGTCCAGATCAGCAGCCTTACGTGCGTCCTGCACAGAACGAATCACGTCGCGGGCGTAGCCTTCGGCCAGCAAATCGGCATCCAGCGCGGTGTCGAGGATCACGAAGCCACCGGTCGGCAGAGCGGCGGAGACCGAAGCGGCGGCCTCGGTGGCGTTCTCCTCCTCCACGCGGTTGATCAGCTCGTACTCGCCTTCGACCAGCGCAAGGTCGCCGGACGGCGTGGAGACCACCGGCGCACCGGACGCAGCATCGACATGCCAGTCGCCGGACTTGGACGCCTTGATGGCGAACTGCACCTGCTTGCCGAGGCGCGGACCCGCCGCACGGGCATTCACACGCAGCTCGTGCACGATCTTCAGACCGTGGGCGGCGGCATCCTGCAGCGTCGAGAACTCGATGTTCTTGATGTTGAGCTCGGCCTTCAGCAGATCGTCGTACGCCTTGACGGCCTCCACGTTCCCGGCCACCACGGTGAGCTTGGAAAGGGGCTGGCGCACGCGGATCTTGGCGGCCTTACGCAGGGACAGGGTGCCGGAGACGACCTCACGCACCTTCTCCATCGCGTCCACCAGAGCCGGGTCGTCGACCAGCACGCAGCCGAGTTCGGTGTCTTCACCGGTCTTCTCGTCCACCACGAACGGCCAATCGGCCAGGTGCACGGACTCGCCGCCGGTCAGGCCGCGCCACACGGACTCGGCTTCCATCGGGGCCAGCGGCGCAAGCACGCGCATGAACGCTTCAAGCACGGTGTACAGCGTGTTGAACGCGGACGCATCCTCGTTCCAGAAGCGGTCGCGGGTGTTGCGGATATACCAGTTGGTGAGCACGTCGATGAAGTCGGAGACCGCATCGCAGGCGTCGGAGATTGCGAACTCGTTCAGCGACTTCTCGGCGGCCAGCACCAGACGACGGGTACGGGCCAGCAGGTAGCGGTCCATCTCCGGCAGGCCGGCGACCTCGTCCGCGCGCAGCTGGCGGGCGTCGAATCCGGCCCCGCCGTTGGCCGCGTTGGCGTACAGGGTGAAGAAGTAGTAGGAGCTCCACACCGGCAACATGACCTGGCGCACGGTGTCGCGGATGCCATCGGCGGTGACGATCAGGTTGCCGCCGCGCAGAATCGGCGAAGACATAAGGAACCAGCGCATGGCGTCGGAACCGTACTTGTCAAACACGCCGTTCACGTCCGGATAGTTGCGCAAGTGCTTAGACATCTTCTGGCCGTCGGAGCCGAGCACGATGCCGTGGCAGATCACGTTCTTGAACGCTGGGCGGTCGAACAGGGCGGTCGCCATGACGTGCAGCAGGTAGAACCAGCCGCGGGTCTGGCCGATGTATTCCACGATATAGTCGGCCGGGAAGTGCTGCTCGAACTTCTCCTTGTTCTCGAACGGGTAGTGGAACTGCGCGAACGACATGGAACCGGACTCGAACCAGCAATCGAGCACATCGGAAATACGGTGCATGTGCGACTTGCCGGTCGGGTCGTCCGGGTTGACGCGGACCAGGTTGTCGATCCACGGACGGTGCATGTTGATGTTGCCGTCCTTGTCGCGCGGGTAGTCACCGAAGTCGGCCTTGAGCTCTTCGAGAGAACCGTAAACGTCCACACGCGGGTACTTCGGATCGTCACTCACCCACACCGGAATCGGGGAACCCCAGAAGCGGTTGCGGGAGATGGACCAGTCGCGCGCGTTGGCGAGCCACTTGCCGAACTGGCCGTCCTTGACGTTGCCAGGGATCCAGTTGATTTGCTGGTTCAATTCCAGTAGACGCGGCTTGATCCTGGTCACGGACACGAACCAGGAGGAGACCGGCTTGTAGATCAGCGGGGTGGCGCAACGCCAGCAGTGCGGGTAGGAGTGCACGTAGCTCTTCTCCTGGAAGAGGATCGCGCGGCGCTCTTCCGGAATCTCGGCGAGCGGGCCATCGCCGGCGCGCAGGTTGCGCAGGATCGGCAGGTTGGCGTCGAACACGAAATCGCCCTCGTAGTCGGGGCACTGCGCGGTGAAGTCGGCAGCCATCGTCGAGCACGTCGGTGCTCTTGATGCCCTTAGCGTTCAGCGTGTTCATATCGTCTTCACCATAGGGAGCCTGGTGAACCA
>ENA-OQKR01000112-OQKR01000112.1-human-gut-metagenome-genome-assembly--contig:-NODE-112-length-34560-cov-5.193622_pt1 | contig 34560 bp, 20 predicted proteins | sample MGYA00242803_ERZ504806 | MGnify/ENA primary metagenome ERZ504806 (study PRJEB26092, sample SAMD00036399) | human gut metagenome | host: Homo sapiens | study: EMG produced TPA metagenomics assembly of...
GGGTTGGTTACGCCGGGGCGGGAATCAATACTGCCGAAGCGCCATTTCAAAACTATGCCGGTTTACGGGGCCAGATTGGCACAAGCAGACCATGCCGGCTATTTTTGAAATAGAGCAAGCCGTTTACCTGCGGTTTTATTATTTCGGAATTGCGTATGGTTGGGGGGTTCGCGATTCAGCCCCGTAAACCGGCATAGTTTTGAAATAGCCGGCTGATACGACGGGCATCGTGGCCCTCGGAGAGCCAAATTGATCCGTTTTCTTTCGCCTCCAGACGTTCCCAGGGAATCAGCTGAACCCGCCCGCCACGAAATCGGTCTATCTACTACGTTTGGCCCGACACCCCCAACCACAACCGTGTTTTATGAAAAACCGTAGGCTTTCTACCTGCGGTTTTCTTTCTGCGTTGTTCACTGTGGTTGAGGGTAGTGGCTTAAACGTAGTAGATGGGCCAGTTTCGTGGCAAGCGAGCTGCGTGGATGATCTCGCGAAGTGAAAATGATTCCTTTTCCTCCGTCCCCAGGGGATCAGTTGGGGCTAGAGCTCCAACGTAAGGGTGACGGGGCAGTGGTCGCTGCCGAAGATGTCGCCGCGGATGCCGGTGTCGCGTACGTTGTCGGCGATTGCGTCGCTTACCAGGAAGTAGTCGATGCGCCAGCCTGCGTTGTTCTTGCGGGCATTAAAGCGATAGCTCCACCAGCTGTAGACGCCCTCGACGTCGGGGTTTGCCGTGCGCCAGGTATCGGTAAAGCCGGCGTTGAGTAGCTCGGTGAACTTGCCGCGCTCCTCGTCCGAAAAGCCCGCGTTGCCGCGGTTGGACTTGGGGTTCTTAAGGTCGATCTCCTCGTGCGCCACGTTAAAGTCGCCGCAGGTTACGACGGGCTTGCCGCACTCGTGCTCAAGCGCGTTCAAAAAGCCGCGGTAGGCGTCGTCCCACGCCATGCGCACATCGATGCGCGCGAGCTCGTTTTGGGCGTTGGGCGTATAGACGTCGACAAACCAAAACTTATCGAACTCCAGCGCGCAGACGCGGCCCTCGGTTGCGGCCTGCGCCACGAGCTCGGCCGCCTCGCCTTCGCCGGCGTAGGGCAGCAACGCATCGGCGCGCAGCACGCGCAGCGGTTCCTGGCGGCTAAAGACCGCGGTGCCCGAATAGCCTTTGCGCTCGGCGTAGCTCCAGGTTTGGTGATAGCCGGGCAGGTCGATATCGACCTGGCCCTCCTGCAGCTTGGTCTCTTGCAGCGCCAGGATGTCGACATCGAGCTCCTGCACGATTTGGATAAAGCTCGGGTCCTTTTTGAGCACGGCGCGCAGGCCGTTGACGTTCCACGAGGCAAAAGTGTAAGTCTGAGGCATGGTGTCCTTTCGACGGGGTTGGCAGGCTTAAGATTAGCGCAACAGGGGCGGGGTGGGCTCCGCGCGTGCTGACTCAAAGGCCGCATGCTGGGATATCGCCCAACGCTGCCCGGCCAACAAGGACGGAGGACTCATATGACGCAGGCAATATCGGATCCCAAGCAGGCCTCCGCCGCGCTGGCGGAGCTGTTCGGTACCCACAAGCGCGTGGTCTTCTTTGGCGGCGCGGGTGTTTCCACGGCGAGCGGCATCCCCGATTTCCGCAGCGTGGATGGCCTGTATCACCAGCAGTTTGCCTATCCGCCCGAGACCATGCTCTCGCATAGCTTTTACGAGGCGCATCCGGCCGAGTTCTTCGACTTCTATCGCACCAAGATGATCGCGCTTGGCGCCAAGCCCAACCGCTGCCACACCAAGCTGGCCGAGCTGGAGCGCGCCGGCAAGCTAAATGCCGTGGTGACGCAAAACATCGACGGCCTGCATCAGATGGCCGGCTCGCAGCGCGTGTTCGAGCTGCACGGATCGGTCCATCGCAACATTTGCCAGTCGTGCGGCGCGGTCTATAGCGCCGAGTGGATTTGCTCGCGCGAGCACGAGGACGCCGCGGGCGTACCCGTGTGTCCTGCGTGCGCTGGGCGCATCAAGCCCGATGTGGTGCTCTACGAGGAGCCGCTCGACGAGCACGTGCTGACCGGCGCCGTTGCCGCCATCGCCGCGGCCGATGCCCTCATTGTGGGCGGGACCTCGCTCGTGGTGTATCCGGCGGCGGGCCTTACGCGCTACTTTACCGGCGATACGCTGGCCATTTGCAATCTTGCTCCCACCGATCAGGATGCAAATGCCGACCTGCTGATTTCTTGCGACATCGCGGCCGCGTTTTGCGTTCTAGCCCGTGTGCGCGGATACAATAGAAAGACTGATTGCAAAGCGACCCCGCGCCTGCGCCCGAGCGCGACGGCGCGGGCATTTTAGGAGGATGTTCATGGCGAACGATAGCAAGACATGGCGGTGCGGAAAGTACGAGCTCAGCTTTGACCGTCCGCGCATCATGGGCGTCCTCAACGTGACGCCCGATTCGTTTAGCGACGGCGGGGAGCACTTCGACCCGGATGCTGCCATCGAGTACGGCCTGGCGATGCTCGACGCCGGCGCCGACATCATCGACGTGGGCGGCGAGTCCACGCGCCCCGGATTTACCCCGGTCAATCCCGACGAGGAAGCTCGCCGCGTGCTGCCCGTGGTGCGCGCGCTGGCCAAAGAGGGCGCCATTGTCTCGATCGACACGCGCCACGTGGCGGTTGCCAAGGCGGCCGTGCGCTGCGGGGCCTCGATCGTCAACGACGTGACGGGCTTCACCGACCCCAAGATGGTCGAGTTTGTCGCGACGAGCACCTGCGGCGTCATCGTGATGCACGCCGGCGAGGTCGCGGCGCCCACGCGCACGCATGCAACGGTGCAGCTCGATACCTCGGCCGCGGCGTTTGTTGCCGAGAAGGCGCGCGAGGCGGCCGCCGAGGCTGCGCGCGAGGCCGAGAAGCCTGCCCGCCGTCGCCGTGGCAAGCTGCTGGGCGAGCCCAAGACGGAGGCCAAGCTGCCGGGAGGTGTGGTGCAGCCCTCGCTGCCGTTTGGCGATCCGGAGCCTGCGCCCGAGCCCACGGACGAGCAGAAGCAGGAGACACCGGCCGCCGAGCAGGCTGCCCCTGTCGCCGATGCCGCCACGACCTCTGAGCCCGTGCCGGAGCCCAATGACCACCTGGCCGCCATGATGCGCCGCAGCGCTCGCCGCGAGGAGGCCTACGTGCCCACCTCTCAGCTCCGCCGCTTCACCCTGCCCGATTCGGCGCCCATCATGCGCCGTGTCATGGGCTTTCTGTCCGACCAGGCTCGCACGCTCATCCATGCCGGCGTGTCGCGCGACCGCATCTGCATCGATCCCGGCCCGGGCTTTGGCAAGACGGCCAACGAGGATATCGTTATCCAGCGCGAGGCCGCCAAGATGGCGTCGCTGGGCTATCCGCTCATGTGCGCCGTGTCGCGCAAGCGTTTTGTGGGCGCCGTCTCGGGCGTGACCGAGGCCGCCGCGCGCGATGCCGCCACGTTTGGCGTGTGCCTGGGCGCTATCCAGGCCGGTGCCAACATCGTGCGCGTGCACGACGTTACCGGCTTTGCGCAGTTCCTGAACGGTTACTGGGCTGTCGCCAAGCCGCAGCCGCGCCGTGCGTTTGTGGCCGTGGGCTCCAACCTGGGGCATCGTTGCGACAACATCCGCGCCGCGCGCGACATGATCGCCGAGATCCCGCTCACCTGCGTGTCCAACTGCTCGCGCATCTACGAGAGCGAGCCGGCCTACGAGACGCGCCAGGACGCGTTTGCCAACGCCGTCATCGAGATCAAGACCGAGCTGGCGCCGCTGGTGCTGCTCGACGAGCTTATGAAGATCGAGGCCGAGCTGGGGCGTGACCGCTCCAAAAAGGCCAAGGCCAACGGCCCGCGCACCATCGACCTGGATCTGCTGTGGATGGACGGCGAGACCCACGGGGGCAAAAAGCTGCGCCTGCCGCATCCGCTGATCGGCGAGCGCGACTTTGTGCTGGTGCCGCTCGAGGATCTGATGCACGATCCGGCGCGGTTCTTCCGCTACAACGGCGTCGAGGTCAAGGAGCCCGAGGACCGCGTGGGCCATATCGTGGGCGAATTGGGGCGCATGTAGATGATCGAGATGAATGCTGTTGCCGCCGGCACCGAGCTCGACGCGGCGCGTGACGCGGGCCGCGAGGGCGTGTCCGCGGGCTGGTGCGCGTGGAGCGCGGGCGATGCTTCGCTGACGTTTTCGCTGGTCGTTCGCCCCGACGTGAACATGCACGCCTTTCACGGTCTTCCGTTTGTGGCCGCGATGGGCATGATGGACGCGCTCGTGGGCACGACGTCGACGCCGGGCCTGGGCCTTGCCGGTAAGGTGGGTATCCAGTGGCCGAGTGACATCGTGTGCGGTGCGCCTGCGTTTGAGACGTCACTCGCGCGTGTTGCCGTGAACGGCGGTGCCGGTGCTGCGGGCATGTTTGCCGCGGTGACGGTTGATATTGAGCGTGCGGCGCTGGGTGAGCTTGGTGTGGATATGGCAGATGAGGCGCTGATCGAGGCATTGGCCGCCGCCGTGCTGGTCCGCGTGGACACCTGGGCGGTTGCCGCCAACACACCACAGGGCGCTGCCGGCCCGCTGGCTCCGGTGCTGGGCGAGTACTTTGACATGGTGCCACTGTTGGGTCGTCAGGTCGCGGCGGTGTCGCCCAACGGCTTGCCGCTTGCGGTCGGTGTGTTTGCGGGCCTGGACATCTGGGGCCGCGCGACCATCAAGACCGATGCCGGCGAGCAGGAGTTTCCGCCCGAGGCCGTACGGATTCGCGGACTGTAACGCGAGGCGCCCGCGCTCAAAGATAGCGATGACAACAAGACCCTCCTCGGCTGTGCCGGGGAGGGTCTTGTTGTCTGGGGAATGGGCTGTCAGCACCCTATTCCTCAAAACTGAAAAATTTTCGATTTTGAGGAATAGGATTGGCGGCTGGTTGCTGCGACCTGGCGTTTACTCTATCCCAGCTCCTGCATGCGGCGGTAGATTTCGCAGATGCCCTTGATGGTGAGTTGGCCGTCCACCACGTCGAAGGCATCGGTCGAATCGGCGACGATGCCGGCGAGACCGCCCGTGGCGATAACGGTGGCATCCTCGCGGTCCAGCTCGCGCTTCATGCGCGCGACCAGGCCCTCGGCCATGGCGGCAGCGCCCACCACGGCGCCGACCTTGATGCACTCTTCGGTGTCGCGACCGATGGCGTGCTCGGGCGCCTCGAGCGGCACGCTGGCGAGCTTGGCGGCACGGGCGGCAAGCGCGTCCATGGAGATGCGGATGCCCGGCGCAATCGCCCCACCAATGTAATAACCGTCCTCATCGATGACGTCGATATTGGTCGCGGTGCCAAAGTCCACCACGATTGCCGGCGCGCCGTAGAAGGTCTCAGCTGCGACGGCGTTGGCGACGCGGTCGGCACCTACGGCCTGGGGGCGCGCCGCGCGCAGCTTGGTCACGGCGGCCGTCTGCGGCCCGATGACGATGGCGTCCGCCGCGATGCGGTCGGCCACGGCGTGCCACTCACGTGAGAGCTGCGGAACCACGCCGGCAAAGGCGATCGCATCGACCGCATCGAGCGAAAGGTCGTACATCTTAAAGAAGCCCATCAGGCGCACATGGATCTCGTCGGCGGTATAGGAGCGGTCGGTGGGCATGCGCCACGACTGCACCAGCTCGTCTCCGTCAAACAGGCCCATGGCCGTCTGCGTGTTTCCCATATCGATAGCGAGCAGCATGTCTACTCCCGGTGTCGGCATAAAAGGACGCGCACCATTGTATACGTGCCATCGACGGCGCTCGGCTGTGATTCGTTTACGGTGATAAGGGCTGAGAGGTTTAAATATGAAGGAATTATGCTCTACGAGATTTTCCTTGCCGTTTACCGAACTCCCACGTAATATTCTTTCTTGCGCACATGAGGCGCCCAGACATTGCGGGGTGGAGCAGTCTGGTAGCTCGCCGGGCTCATAACCCGGAGGTCGTAGGTTCAAATCCTGCCCCCGCGACCAAGAACTTGCAGCTCGTCGGCCTAGCCGGCGAGCTTTTTTGTTATCTGACGACCATGTTTTCGGCACGGTTTTCAACCTTTCAAACAAAATCTCGATCTGTAACGCGTAGACCCGATTTGGACGGCTAGATGTTGCAGATCGAGATTTTCCGGCAGCCGGCCCCCGTTTGTCTAAATCTGTAACACGAGGGATGGATTTTGCCGAGTAGCTGTTACAGATTGAGATTTTGTTGTTGCTCTCCTTTATGAGTGAATCTTGACTCTTTTTATTATGTGAGGCGGACGGGCTATCGATAATCACGGGCTGGATGGATTGACTTGTCGATTGATAGATTCCAATTGGAAGGAGCTGCGACGACCCTTAACGATCCTTAACTAGAAACAGTGACGTCTTAAAAACAATAAAGGGGCCGCTATGTAGGGGCCGTCTATACGATGCCTTTGACTTACACTTCTTTATGGAGCCATGTAAGGAGGCGGCAATGCAGCAACCCATCGCGACAAACGATGTGATTCTATTTTCCACTCTCAGGGAGAATCAGTACTTCGATCGAAAGAGCGCCCGCAAGGATGACAAGGAGATTGCGAAGCATTATTAGTGCATTCGCCAACTCGGCGGGAGGCAAGCTCGTTATCGGTATCGAGGATAATGGTGAGGTAACGGGCTTCAAGCGTAACGGCGCGCGCGACATTGAGAAATTCGAGCGCGCTGCGCTCACGACTTGCACGCCAACCCCTATTGTCCGCAAAGACCGAATCCCCGTGGTCAATTCTTCGGGCGAGGAGGACTTCGTTCTCGTTTTGGACATCGATGCCTCGACCAACCACTCTGTTGCTCGCATGAGCGACGGCGAGGTTTTCTTGCGGCAGGACGACAAGAGCGTGAGGCTCAGCCGCGAACAGGTATTTGCCCTCGAGTACGATAGGGGGCAGAGAATCTTCGAGGACGAGCTTGTTGAGGATTCCTCCCTAGATGACGTGGACCATGAAGTGCTTGATCGCTACAAAGGGATTCTTGGAACCGAAGTTTCCGACGAGCAGGTCCTTAGAAGTCGTCGTTTTATGCGTGACGGAAAGCTGACCGTTGCTGGAGCCCTGCTATTCGCGCTGGATCCGTCCGCGATGATGCCACAGGCGCGAGTCCGTGTCCTGCGCTACGACGGCGTCAAAATGGAGACGGGCGAGCGTCTCAACATCACGAAAGAACGAAGCTTCTGTGGGCCGCTGCCTAAGGTGATCCAAGACGCCTACGAACTCATCTCGAGCATGCTCCGCGAATTTCAGTTCCTGGGGCCCGACGGGAAATTCCAGACCGTGCCTGAGTATCCAGAGTTCGCCTGGTTCGAGGGCTTGGTCAACGCGGTGACACATCGCGACTACTCGTTCCGCGGCGACTACATCCGGGTCTCGATGTTCGACGACCGTTTGGAAATCATCGGTCCAGGCGCGCTTCCCAATATCGTGACGCTCGACAACATGAGGACCACTCGTTACTCGCGCAACCCACGCATCGCGCGCACGCTGGTTGAATTCGGTTGGGTTCGGGAGCTAAACGAGGGCGTCAAGCGCATTTATACCGAGATGCAAAACTCTCTGCTCAATGATCCGGTCTACACGGAACCTGATGGGGCAAGGTTTCAGCTAACGCTTGAGAACAATATCGTTGCCAGAACCGTAAGGAGAAGCGAGGCTCTCGAGGACAAGGTATCACCGGAGGTGATCGCCTCATTGGGGGAGTATGAGCTCGCCGCCGTCAGGTTGGCCTTTGCGAACGGAAGGGTGACAGCAAGGGAGCTTGCAGCGCACATCGGGAGAAATCGCCGCACAGCAAGCCGGGTGCTTGGTAAGTTAATTGAGGAAGACGGGCTGCTCGAATGGCACGGCTCATCCCATAACGACCCAAAACAGTTCTACACGATAAGGTAAGGTGGTCGATCTATTTCGCACCTCTGTCGCAGTAATGTCGCACCTCTGTCGCAGTGGCTTCGATGACGCGTGGATATAGTCCCTCGGCAAATCTCAAACAAAATCTCAATCTGTAACGGGTAGGGGTCAAAAGCGGGCCTAGATGTTACAGATCTAGATTGTTAGGGATGGGTTGAGAGGAATGTCTCAATCTGTAACAGTTGCTCGGCAAAATAGGGTCTTACTGTTACAGATCGAGACAAACCGACGGGCCGCCCCGCCCCATCCACCTGCCGCTACCTGCTATCCGCCGATTTCCGTTGTGCTGCTGCACTTCCATGTCATATACTCTAGACAACTACGCGGCAACATCGCCGCCGCGCCTATAAGAGAGGAATGTCCATGACCGCACCTGCATCCAAGCTGCTCCAGCCCATTACGGTTGGCCCCCTTGAGCTCAAGAACCGCATTATGTTCCCGCCGCTAACCACCGGCTATGAGGAGCGCGACGGCTCCATCGGCGAGCGCAGCCTGGCCTTTTACGAGCGTCTGGCCCGTGGCGGCGTGAGCTACATCGTCATCGGCGACGTTGCTCCCGTTATGACCGCAAGCCCCACGCCCAAGTTGGCGACCGACGCCCAGATCCCCACGTTTAAGGCGCTGGCCGACGCCGTTCACAAGCACGGCGCCAAGGTCGCGCTGCAGCTGTTCCACCCCGAGTACGATGTGCCCGGCGTCGGCCGCATGGTCATGGGTTCCATGGCCGCCGCCAAGGCTGCGCAGGAGGCCAAGGCCGCCGGCGACGAGGAGACCTTTGCCGCCAAGATGGCCGAGTCCAACGAGATCCGCAAGCAGGCCTACGCCAAGCTGCACCACGACATGCAGCACTTTGTGAACGAGGCCACCGTGGAGCAGCTCACCCAGATCAAGGAAGCCATCGCCGCCTCGGCCGCCCGCGCGCAGCAGGCCGGGATCGACGCCATCGAGGTCCACGGCGATCGCCTGGTGGGTTCGCTGTGCTCGGCCATCCTCAACCAGCGCACCGACGAGTACGGCGGCTCGTTCGAGAACCGCGTCCGCTACGCGCTGGAGGTCGTCGCCGCCATTAAGGAAGCCGCGCCGCAGCTTATGGTGGAGTACAAGCTCCCCGTGATCATGGAGAACCCCGACGGCACGCCGCGCGGCAAGGGCGGCCTGCAGCCCGACGAAGCCTGCGAGTTCGCCAAGCTGCTCGAGGACGCGGGCATCGATATGATCCAGGTCGCGCAGGCCAACCACACCGGCAACATGGGCGACACCATTCCGCCCATGGGCGCCATGCCCTACAACTGGACGCTGCCCGTGGCCGAGCGCGTCAAGGCCCTGGTCTCCGTGCCGGTGGCAACCGTCGGCCGCGTGGTCTCGGTCGAGGCCGGCGAGAAGATTCTGGAAGACGGCTCGGCCGACATCATCGCCTATGGTCGCTCGCTCATGTGCGACCCCGACATTGCGCTGAAGGCTGCCACGGGTGAGCCCATTCGCGAGTGCCTCAACTGCAACAAGGGCTGCGTCGACGCGATTCAAAACCGTAAGTACATCTCGTGCGTGCTCAATGCCGAGAACGGTGACGAGGCGACCATCGCCATCAAACCGGGCGAGGGCGACAAGAAGATTGCCGTGGTGGGCGGCGGTATTGCCGGCCTGGAGGCCGCACGCGTGGCGGCCAAGCGCGGCTACGACGTGACCGTCTACGAGGCGAGCGATCACGTGGGCGGCCAGATTGTGCTGGCGGCCGCGCCTCCGCGCAAGGACGAGATCATGCGCTCGGTGGAGTACTACGAGAAGATTCTGCCCGGCCTGGGCGTGAAGGTTGAGCTCAACCATGCCGCTACCGCTGAGGACCTCAACGCCGCCGACGCCGCGATTGTGGCCGTGGGCGCGCACGACGTGGTCATCCCCGTTCCGGGTGCCGATTCGGAGAAGGTCGTCTCGAGCTGGGACGTGCTGGCTGGCAAGGTGGAGCTTACGGGCCGCGTCGCCGTTATCGGCGGCGGCCTGGTGGGCACCGAGACTGCCGAGTACCTGCTGCAGCACGGCTGCGAGGTGGCGATCGTCGAGATGCTCGACAAGATTGCCGCGGGCGAGTCCGAGACCATTCTGCCGCTCATTATGAGCGACTTTGCCGCCCACAACGTGGAGCAGCACGTGAAGACCCGCCTGACCGCCATTACCGACGAGGGCGTGGAGGCCATTCGCACCACCGAGGACGGCGCCGAGGAGCCGGTGAAGATCGCCTGCGATTACGTGGTGATGGCCGTGGGCTCCAAGGCCAACGCGTTTGACCTGGATGGCGTGACGGCGCCCGTGACCTGCGTGGGCGACTGCTCGGGCGAGCGCACCGCCGACATTGCGAGCGCCATTCGCACGGCATATCACGCGGCCAACGAGCTGTAGTTGAACATCGCGGTCAGGCAGGGCGGCAGCACGGATCCGCCTCGCCCGACTGCGTCCCAGCATACACAGACCATCGACCGGGGTGGGACTTGCAAGAACAGCAGGCCCCACCCCGGTTTTTGTGCGAGGGGCAGACTAGCTTAAACGCACCCTTAACCTCATCTTCACCTCAAATGAGGCTAAGATGAGGTTAAGATGAGGCAAGCAAACAACTGGGCAAATGCTGAAAATAGGGTGCTGTTAACCTCAAAATGAGGTTAAGATGAGGCAAAGCTTGAACGGGCGTGCGAACCGTTGCGTGAACAATGCGCGAACGTTTGAGTGGGCGGGGAGTGCCGTATCGGTTCTCCCCGCCTTTTTGCCAATAAGAGCGCCCCTGACCAGCGGGTTCAGAAAATCCGAATCTTGAGCGACCGAAAATCCGAATCCTCAGAACATGAAAATCCGAATTGCTGACACCCGAAAATCCGAATTTGATGCAAGGGGATTGGTGCAAGGGGGTCAGGTTTGTTTGCACCATGTTGGTGCGAAGCAACCTGACCCCCTTGCACCAAGGGTTTGACTTTTAAGACATCATTAAGGCTTGCGTTGTGGAACAAACCGCAGGTCAATGCTATTCTTTTACCTTATCGTATGGTGTTGTATTCTGCCTGAATTCTATGCCTACGAGCAACGGATTGATCGCGACCAAGCGGAAAGGATGGCACGCCCACTAGCAGGGCAAACGCAAGCGATGAGTGGCATGGACCGACATAGCGAGCTCCAGCAGCACAAGACGGCGGCCGAGTACCGCCAAGCTGCCGACGAGCACGTGCGGACCCTCAAGGATTTCTGGAAGGATTTCCTGGTGAGCGGTCTGTTTGTGCTGGCCGCCATCGTTGCCATCTTTGCATGCCTGGCCTGGTTTGCCGCGAATAACCGAGTGAGTGCCACGGGGAGTACGATCGGGGCGAAGGGTCCGCGGTTTGTGCTCTCGGGAACGCAGGGCGGCACGGCGGGCAAGTACGACGCCCAGGACAACTACGCGTCGGACAGTACAAGCCTTGCCGTGAACAATCTTTTCAACCTCAATAACATGAGTGCCGATGGCAGTCTCTCTCCGGGGTCGGCTGGTCAGCTCCAGCTCAACGTCAAGCCGCTCTGCAACGACCTGCACGATATCACGGTGGAGATGACCTGGGAGATTTCCGTCCAGACGAGTGCTGTCGGCATGGGCTCCGCTGCGGATGCATCGAAAAACGAAGAGATCATCAACTCGCTTAAAGATTTGGTGCGCGGTCATATCCTGGTTTTTCAGGGCAAAGACACCTCTGGCTTTTACTCCAATCCGCTGGTCCCCACGACAACCACGGTGACCCAGGACGGAGCCAGCGTTACCGTCATCACGCAGAGCTTTACCATTCCGGCGTCGGACTTTTGCCCTGCGGACTCAAATAGCACGACCAAAACCGTACCCAAAACCCTCTACTGGATTTGGTCGGAGCAGTTTAAGAGCTACGTTCGCACGGGCAACGCCGGCTACGGTGGCAACCTTTTTGCGAGCACGGACCCCGCCGCGGGATACGCAGCCCTCGTCGGCGACATCAACAATAACCACGCGCGCTATTTCCGCGCCGATAGCACGAGCGTGCCAGGTCAGGCGCCTAGCGCGGTTCCGCCTGTCGGAGCCGGCATGTCCTCTGCGGATGTGGAAACCTGCGCCAGCTACTACAACAACGCCGACGAGATTATCGGCAAGAACGTCAAGTACATTCGCGTGCGCTTCACCGCCAAGGAGGCGGATAAATAAATGGACGAGCAGCTTAATGCCCGCGAGCAGGGCGATATCAAACACAACGAAGGAGCGGCAAACCCCGGCGGCAACGGGTTCGGCTCGCACGGCGAAGCGCGTCCGGCTGGCCGCATCGAGCGCATCAAGGCTTGGGTGAGCGACCACCGTCGCGAATCCCTGGCCATCGTGGGTCTGGTGGCCGTGCTTCTCGTGTTGCTGGGATTGACGCTCGGATGGTTCGTCGATGCCAATCGCGGCTCCACCGTCGGCAAGATCAAGGAGCCGGCAGAGCTCAAGGTGCTGGGCCCCAACGCTACGGCAACAGAGCAGATCGACCTGAGCTACAACCCCGAATACGGCGATACCAAGACTGGCAGCACGGTGACGCTCAAGCGCCCGTTTTGCGTGCAGACGGGCGGCGACGGGTTTGAGCTGCAGCTTGCGAATACGACCAACATTACGGGTCTCACTATCGAGCTGTATAAAGCTGAGGATACGGGCCTAGGTGATGCTCCCGACGTGAGAGGCACTGCGGGCGGCAAGCCCTATAGCTGGAAAATGTATGAAACGGATCTGCTGAAGAGCTTCACGCCCATCGAAGACCCGGGCGAGGGCGCAAGCGACCCTACATTCAAGGACTATCAAAACGTCCAGCGCAACGCGCGCCCGCTCTACCGATACAAGAAATTCGGCAAAAGCGAACTCAACGCCAAGACGCTCGACGGCTCGACTGGCAACGACACGCTCAACTTTATCATCAAGCTTTCGTGGGACGAGAGCGCCAAAGAGACCGACGTGATCTATGTGATCGCGCGCAACACGAGCGGTATGTAGGAGAGGGGGCGCACATGGAGAAGCAAGGGAGGCAGCAGGATGCCGAGCGCGAGCAGCTGGCAAAAAGCAAAAGCCTAGTCAAGAATAAGCTGGTTGTGGCGGCAATCGCACTTGTTTGCGCCGTGGCGCTCGTGACGGGTGGTTACTTTACCTATTCCGCCTACACCGCCAACGGATTTCTAAAGTCCGTCGCCGCAACGGGCACCGCGCAGAGCCTGTTTGCGAGCGATTTGCTCACGGGCTATATGAGTGCGCCTAGCAACGACGACCTCGACCGTGCCCAGCGCTCCGTTACGGTGTATCCCAGCAGCGGACAGTGCAGCTTCACCTTTAGCATCTATAACTATTTGCTGAGCAACAGCAACTTCTGCAACGACAAAAACGTGACGTACACCTTGACGGTCGAGGGGCATGGGCTCGATGGCGCCACGTGGAGCTATGAACCCCAGCCCGGTAGCAGCGTCACGCTTCCGGAGAATCAGCCCACCAAGCACGACTACACCGTGACGTTCCCTGAGGACAAGTTGGGACATACCTACTTTGTGATTAGGGCGACGGTGGTTTCGGGCGATAGCCCCGGCACCGAGCTCACCTGTCTGGCGGCGAAAGTCGTGCCGTCAAAGAAGGCCGAGGTCAAGACCGCCGCGGTTGAGGGTGCGCTGGTTGACGAAACAGATGAAAATACTTTTGCTGATTATGCTGCCTGCAACTACCGCGTAACGGTCACGGGAGCACCGACAAGCGTCACGCTCAAGTGGGGGGAGCACGTGGAGATCGACCCGTTCTTCCCGATCAACCATAGTGCGACGGTGGATACCGCAACTCGCACGGCTACGTTCACCATGGAGCCTGGCTCGATGATCGTCAACTTCTACCGAGTGGACGGCAAAACGCCCGATGACTGGAAAAAGCTGGGTATTAGCGTAACCAAAACCCCCCAAACGCGCACGACGGAGACTCAATAACTCTGGAAGCAGAGTTTTTAGGATAAGAGGTACGGAATCGATGAGAACGGCAAAGCGCATACTCGCAGAGTTCATGACGGTGATCATGGTGCTCCAGGCATGCTCGCCCACGGTTGCCGCTGTGGCGGCCGGCTGGCAAAACATTTCGAGCGAGATTGCCGCCGCGTCTGCGGAGGCATCGGATGCAGCCGAGAGCGGCGAGACCAAGAGCGATGTCACGACCGGGTCTGGGTCGAGTGATACCGGCGCCGCGGGTGACAGTGCTGAGGATGACGCTGCGAAGGACGACGCTGCAGCGGGCGATACTTCCGATAGTGCCGCGGGTTCCGATTCCGCGGGCGACCAAGCGGAAGGCGACGACTCTGCCGGGGATACTGCCGCTGACGATGCCGAGCAAGACGCAGATAATGCAGCTTCGGAGGATGCCGCGGCCCAGGCGAATGCGACGATCAATACTCTGGACGAGCTTGTTAGGCTGCTCAAGGCTAACGGTGCGGAAAGCATCATGTGCAAAGACGATAACAGCGGAATCAAAAGCCTCGATGTCAAGTTGTCGGCGGCGTTTACCATCCTGTCCAACGCCGACGCTTCGCTTTACTACGATGCGCAGATCAAGAGCATCATCACGGGCGATGCGAAGCTCACCGAGACGGCCAAGAACGGGGCAAAGAACGATATATCTTTCCAGGGCTTTGGCAGCGATGAGCATCCGTTTGAAGGCAGAATCTATAGGTCTCTGAATGGCGTTGATAGCCCTGTTGAGCTTACGGCTAACCGGACGGTTTTTAATAACCTCAAGCTGACTGACCAAAACAAGACGGTCAAGATAAAGTGGATAGGCGCAACTACCTATAGCGCGCCGATGGTCGCTACGAAGGTCAGCGGTGGGGGCAAGACGCTCAACGCTGTGGTCAACATCGCGAATCCCGTAGGCACCGACGGGACGGATACGACTTCCGCTCTGACGGCGCCCCTTTTGGGTGAGGCGATGGGTGACCTTACTACAGAGGTCACCTATGGCCCTGCCGGTTCTCTCGAGAAGCTCAATGTAAATGCAGCGGGAAACATCGGGCTTTTAGCGAATACAGTCAAGAGCGGAACCTTTACGGTGGGGTCTGTTAAGTTTCCCGATAGCCTTGCCGCGGGCGGTGTCGTCAAGACGAGCTCCGGTAATGCCGGTCTGCTCGTAGGCACGGTCGAGGATGGCGCGACTCTGAACGTCGGCACCCTTAATGTTCCCGCTGCTACCGTTCAGTCTGCAAGCGGTTCCGCCGGTGGTGTCGTAGGTCTCGTCGGTTCGAACACAGGCGCCGCAGTCAACGTCACGGAGGCTCTCGACCTGCACATGCTCACCGTCAAGGGCACCACCGCCAGCGGTGGTTTTATTGGCAAAGCGACAGTGCTCACGCTGGGCGCGGATAATAAGCAGATTAGGTGTCCTCTTAATATTGGCGATGAGAACAGCGCTTGTTCTGGTGGCGTTATCGGCGACGTGAGCTTTGCGCAGGGATTTATCGTTAAGCCCAATATGTTCGACCTGGGCAACCTTGTGACACTTGGTGCGTCGCAGCGCGCCGGCGCTCTTTTTGGCATGGCCGATATCTCTAATGGAGACATCGTGGTGCAAGGCGGGACGTATAAGAGCAAACTCGCCTTACCAGAAGATGTTAGTGTCAACGGCAGCTACGGCGGCCTTGTCGGCAAGGTGTTCGCGACGAAAACGGACGACGACGGCGCTTTGCGCGCCTTTGTGGTCCAAAAGGATGCGGATAAGAAAACGTGTTCAATTGAGTTTGAACTTGCGGGCAAGCTGTCCGATACGGGCGGTGTTGTTGGCTATGTTGGCGATAACGCGGATTCCAATTCGCAGCCTGTCGCCGTTGTGCTCGACGGCGTAACGGTTACGTGCAAGGGAGTTGCTTCGGCACGAACGGACGCCGGAAAGTTCGGTGGCGCCGTGGGTGTTATCGACACGCGCAGCGTGCTCGACGTGCGCGATTTTGCGCTTACAAGCGATAATGCCATTGGCGGTGCAGCAAACAATCGCGCGGCTGGTATTGCGGGCTCCGCACGGAATGCCGTAATCAAGTTCAGCGGCATCACAAACCTGTCGGGCGCAAGCTTTGCCGAGAACGCCACGACGGGTCAGCTTGTCTACGAGAACAACAACGCACTGATTTTCGCTGCCGGCGATGGCTCTAACGGTAACGTAACCGATGAAGACGCTACGGGTTGGACCTATAGGCGCAGCAACAAGGCCTCGAAGACGGATGATATCGCGACCTATGGCGAAGTTATTCGCTTGGGCGATAAATTTATTACGCTTGATCCCAGCACTCACAAGCTGACCTTGCCGGCATCGTTGGCGCTGACTAACGGTGCCTACGCCCTAACCACAGCTGAGGATTTCGCCAAACTTGCGATTACCTGGCAAACCAACGGCTACTACTCAATGGTCGAAGGCGTTGCCGAAAACAACCTGAACGGCTTGCAGTCCTCGACCATTACGGTGAACAACACAATTGACCTCAAGGGTACAGGCCTGACGGGCTTCACGCAGGACCGCGCAGGCGACTCGCAAGTTTTCTCGGGAACGTTGAACGGCGGCGGCACAAATGGCAACGGCACAATCAACCTTGCCGTCGGCGAGCCGTACGGCAAGCGTGGTGAAGCTGTGCTTGACGGCAATGACACGAGCAACGGCAACGGCAAAATCTACCGCCACGGCCGCTTAGGCTTGTTCGCGGCCGTCAACGGCGCAACCATCTCCAACGTCACAATCGCTGGCTCCATGAAGTTCGATAACGGTTCGGCTATCGATGCCGGGTCGCTGGCGGGTGGCATCGTCGGCAACCTGTCATTGTCTAGCGTAACGTGCAAAACGAATATCGCGTGCGATGATACGTTTGCCAATGACGTGAACATTGGTGGTATTGCGGGCAGCGTGTCGGCGGCTGCCACGGTTGCGTTTAAGGGTAACAGCAAGGCGCAAACGACTATCACTGCAGCCGGATCGCTTAACGGCAATAGCCGTATTGGCGGTGCCATCGGCTATGTGAGCGATTGCGCTTCGACATTCAATGTTACGGGCCTCGAAGTCGCCGGATCAATCGAAACCGGCGATTGCGCCGGCGGCAAGATTGCCCAAGTCGGTGGTCTTATCGGCTGCATCGCACAGAGTACCTACAATGCAGGGACAATAGCCAACTCAGCTGATAAGCACGTGAACATTTCGGGCCTTTCGTTCAATTCGTTCAAGATGAACGTCGGTAGGAACGGTGATGCGCTCAACGGTGCCGGTGGCCTTTTGGGCTACAGCTGGGGCAACGCCATCGTCACCATTGGCGATGCTGCTGCAAACACCAGCGGCAGCACTTACGCCCTCAAAACGACCAACAACACGACTGTGGCTGCAAGCGACTCTACCGAGGTCGGCGGCCTCGTATACGCGGCCAGTGGTCACTGGATCATTAACAACTATGCCATCGATCTCTCGGGCACAACCATTAATGCAGGCGCCGCTCAGACGCTCGGCGTTCTAGTTTGTCGTGGCTGCAAGGTGGATAATAAGACGACATATGGCGTCGAGAACTACATAGGTCTGTACTTGGAAGACAAGGCTTGTTGGGAGACCGCCTATAGGGTGCCCAGCGGCGAGGGGGCCATCGTTGCACCGGGCGTAACGTCTTTCGATGAATGGGTTGGCAGCGGTGTAAAACCAAGCAAAGGCAGCAAACTCATGGACGCCGGCTGCAACGCGGTCGTTTCGCTGCACACACGGAATGACAAGCTGGACATGGACGGCGATGCCACAAATGGCAACAGCTACCAGAACCGCTCGACTTTCGGCCAAAGTCACAAAACGAACGGCAATACCCGCTACTTCTACAACCTCGACGGAGCCTATGATAGGTGTGAAGGCGGCTTTAGCGGCGGCCAAATCAATACGGCGGACAAGCTGCTCTTATGGTCTGCTTTCTGCTATGCTCCCGCCGGTATTCGTTCGACAATCGTTCCCGATGGTACGACAGGGCTTGATGGTTCCATAACCATAACCGGCACAATCGATTTGGCCGGCTACAGCTACTATCCCACTCAACCGATCGGAGAGGTGACGGTTAATAATGCGGCCATCACCTTCTACTACTCCAAGATCAAGGCCGAGCAGAATGGCAACAAGCTAAACTCCGATGCCACCCAGCACGAGAACATGCACTGCGGTCTTTTTCAAACGGTGGCAGACGGCGATCTCACAGTAAGCAACGTCACTTTGGGTGGTACCGTTGGGCCCGTTATCAATGACGGAAAGAGCTCTACTGACGCTATTGGCGCGGGCGGAAGCTCATCGGGCGCGCTCGTGTGCCGCTACGTGTGTGGGTCCAGCGATGGCAGTGGCACCAAGATTAGAAAGATCTCAATTGATGATCTTACGCTCAACAATCTGATTGTCGACGGCGCCAACAGCGCCACGGACGCTAACGCCTATATGCCTCTGCTCATCAACGAGATGCAGAAGTACGTGAGCCTGAACGCGAAGAATATCAAGACTACTGGGTACACGAGTGGCACCAAGGCGGCTACGTCGCTGTTCGGAAAGCTTGGTGTAGGCAGTGAGGCCGATCAGGTGACGGCAAAGTTTGAGCGAATCAGCTTGCCCAGCCAAAATAGCAATACGATTTTCACCCATGCGAGCCTGCTGGAGAGTTTTGGCTACAAAAGTACGGGCACGGGCTCTGCGGATTACACCTTTACTAAGGCCGAGGCCAATGCCGGAATGGTGACGTACGGAAGCGAAATCGATGCCGAGAACAAGGAGTACTCGGGCAAGCAGCTTTGGTATTACGACGAAGCGACGTATGGTGCCGTGAGCGGCTATGTGACGGTTGATGGTAAGAAGGACGATGACGTCAGGCCTTGGTTCGGTGACTACCTTCCTTATGTTTACAAGGGAAAAGCCACCGAGGATGGCGTCCAGTATCACGAAATTAAAGTCAACCAGCGCATTCCAAAGCTGGTAGAGGGATGCGGCACATATGGCGATCCGTATGCCGTTAAGGACGCGGCGGAAATGAACGCCATCGCCAACTATATCAACAACAGCGTGGCGTTGGATGGCTGGGAAGTCACTATTGCCGCCGATCAGTCCAGGCTGTGCGAGCGGCGTAACAAAACGAAGACCGACAGCGCGAGGACCGACAACGAGGTCGTGTACGTCTATAAGCAAAACAACCCAAGCGAGAGTAAGTGGGAGAAAAAAGTAGACGATACGACCGATCCCTCGCAGACGCTGAGCGACGAAACCATGCACCGCTATGTGCAGAGTGCGTATTACAGCATTGAGCCTGCTGAGGGCAATAAGATTACCGTCGATGCGGCCTCGTTTGGCGGATTTGGCAACAAGGCTAATCCGTTCCGCGGCGTTATTGTTGGCGACCCTAAGTCCTCTGAGCCTGTGACAATTGAGATTGAAAATAACAAGGGTGAGCTTCGCGGCCTCATTCCCTATAGCTATGGCAGCGTGGTGCGCAAGCTCTACATCAACTATGTGAATGCGCAGGCGACTATTACTTATTCTGATAAGGATGCGGACGGCGTCCCGACGGCGTTTTTCGGCGGCGTTATCGGCTGCATTCTTGGCGGCGATAACATTATTGATGGCGTGGTCGTAAACAATCCAAATAACGGTTCGACAGCGTACGACTTTACCGTTGTCAGCAGATCGCATCTTGTTCCCATTGGCGGCTACGTTGGCGCTATTGCGGGTGGCGGCGTGATTTTCCGCCATACGGGCGATTCATGGCGTGGCGGCACAAAGGAAAAGTTCCTGCCCGTTGCGAAAGGCGGTGCCAACTCCCAACTGTACGACAACCCCTACGTTGGTCGTGTGATCGATGGTTATGCCTTTAGAGAGGGCTGCAATGTCGACAACGGTGACGCTAACTACAAGATCAACGAACTCACAGATAAGGGGACGCCCTGCGTCACCACTACGGGCACCGACTTGAAATACCTCGGCACTAACGCCGAGGCGCCCGTGACCACGGTCGAAAACGCCCAGGGCCTTTTGGTGCTCTCGGCCATCATCAGCTCGGGTGCGGGTGCTGGCGCGGCACATACCAACTACTCCAATAATGGCGTGTTCCGCGGTTCCAAGGCTTACTGGGGCAGCGATTCGCAAGACCCGGCGATATGCGGCTACCTGTTTGGCAACAAGGAATATGGCAAGGTACGGAATGCTAGCTACGCAAATGTGGGCAAGCCTGAGAGTGCTGCCGGCGATTTCGAAATCGCCAAAAACGACGACCAGAAGGCCCCCGGCAAGCAGGGGTGGCACGGCCCGCTTGACCATGATGACGATGTAAATTCGCCCTACCTGGTGGCGTCCTATGCTGCCGACTACCAAACGGGCTATGTGTGCGCGTCGAAATCGATCGGCATGAGCTTGGAGTTCAAGCAGGGCGACACCTACGATATGACCGGCTACGGCACGGGATACGTGGGCCTCAGTGGCCGTTACTATTCCAATGCTTGCAACTCGAACGAGGCGGCCACCGACCGCGACCGCATCACGCCGCACGTGGCCACGATCGACGGCAACGGGGCCACCATTACGGTGGGTACCAAAGGCGCCGCCTACGGCGTCGTCGAATATGCCGATGACGACTATAAGGTCTCGGGCGTGGGCGGCCTATTCAGTACTGTGATGTTCACCTCAAGCTATGTCGCCCCCAGCGTCACCGCGAACGACGGCGCGCAGATCAAAGACCTCACCTTTAGCAACTGCAACGTAGCGCTCACCTATATCGACACCAACGGCGAAGCCAAACCAGGAGAGGCGCCGAACGACCTTACCGGTGCCGGCCTTTTGGCGGGTGCAACGGCCAACTACGACGACGGCACGTGCGGCATCTACTACAACGTGCAGATGAAGAACTGCACCGTGTCGGGCGCAAAGAGCGTAGGAGGGCTTCTTGGCAGCTCGGGCCGCGCCAGACGAACTACGCGCGAAGACAGAACCTATATGGTCGAGTTCAGTGACGGGTGGGCCCCCGCGTATCTCTATGACTGCTCATACACTGGCCTTAACGTCACGGGCGAGAAGAATGTCGGTGGCTATGTGGGTACGGTCGCCTCGGCGTGCGGTGTGTGGACAACCGCGGGCACAGGGGTGAGTGAAAGGACCGTTGGCAAAAACTCGACCATAACTGCCACAGGGACAGTGCCCTACGTGGGCGGCGTGCTCGGCTATGTCGAAAGAAGCGATATCTCGATCAACACCATAATCGGCACCACCGAGGTAGTCCCGTCGAGCACGGCAGTCATCTCTGGGGTAAACGTGCTAGCCACCGGGTCGAACTCCGATGACCATATGGGCGCCGGCGGCGTGGTCGGACGCGCCCGTGGCGGCGTTATTTCTATGAGCAACGTGCGCATTGATGGCAGGGGCGGCACCAAGAACGCCGTCATCGGCGATAAGACCGGAACGAACACGAAGATCTACAATGCGGGCGGCCTGATTGGTGAGGTTACGAGTAGCGGTAGCCCCAACAAGTACTGGTTCGAGGACTGCAATGTCAAGAATGTCAGCATCGCCGGCACCGGCAAATGCTCGGGCGGGCTTATCGGCTTCTTCTTCAGCAATGTGAATATTGCTTGCAACAACATTGCGATCGAGAACGCTACGATTAAGGGCGGCTGGAGCGGCGGTCTGCTTGGCGCGAATAACGCGTCTAACAGTGGCTCCGTCATCATCAATGTCACCAACACAAAGGTATCCAACACCACGTTTAGCGAAAAGTCCAACGGCGGCATTATGGGCGATGGGCGTGGCCAGTTCCATCTGGTAAACGTGCTCATGGACAGCAACACCTACAATGCGGGCAAAACCCAGGGCGTGCTCTTGGGCGAGGTTGACACAAGAGATGGCTGGTACAGCCTTTCCGCAGCGGGCGTGGAAGTAAAGCCCGGTAGTGGCAAGACTACGAGCGACCTGCCGCCGATGGTTTACACGACCAATACGAATACGGCTGCTGTTAACGAGAAAACTTATATTGCCTTCGGCGACTACAACGGCACGGCTGCCGCGCCCAACGAGAACAAAACGCTTTACGGCGCAGGCGATACTGCTACCACGGCAACGAGTCCGTACGTGACCACGAGGCCCGTGAGCACGCTGGCGGTGCGTGCCTCCGACGGCGACACCACCGACCGCTATCTGTTTGGCGACGGTGCCGCCATTGCTACTGCGGCGACAATCCAGAGCGAGGTCATCCAAAGCCAGGCGGGTGCCCGCGTTCCCGGCCGCTACACCTACACCAATATCGGCGGCATTAATGACAACGGCACCTATCAAAATACGTCGAGCTATAACGCCAAATCCGTGGCGAGCACGTTCAATGCGAACAACGATGCGAGCGACAGCAAGGTCGCAACGGATTTTCCCGTTTTGGTGATCTCGGGTACCGATAATACGACGGTCAAGAGCTATCTAAACATCGTCACGAACGGCGGCTTCTCCGACGCTTGCAGATTGAATAACGAGAATGGCGCCAATCCGCACGTGACGGCCAAAGCAGAGGTTTTCCAACTCAAGGATGGTGTGTTCGTTAAGGACGATGACGCGTCGAACAATCCCACGCTTCGCGTAGTGAACAACGGCAAGAACAATATGTCGTTTAGCCCAAGCTCCGATTGGGACAACGGCAAGGGCCGCTTTACGCTCCTGACCGTTACCTTTACCGAGGCGGGTCAGAGCTACAACGTTCAGGTGCCGATCGTCGTTAAGCGCAAGCTCGAGATTGATTTCACTGCAACGTATGATTACGGCACCAACTTTAAAGAAAGCGATTACAAAAACCTCGGAAAAGACGCACACGTGCTTACGAGCTTTGGTGAGCCGATGACGGGCCTGCTTACCTGGACATACAATTCTGCTAATGGGAAGGAAGTCGACTTTGGCTGGGACAGCTATATGGCTGCTGGCGGCTCGATGAAGGGGCTCGGCAAGAGCATCCTCTTCAATGGTGCCGACGGAAGGTTGCCCCAGGGCACCCAGCTTACGCTCATCGATGCGAACGTTGACGGCAAGGCCGGTGGCAGAGAGTACCACTATACGGTGGGCGAAGGCGGCGCCACGAGTGTTTCGCTGAGCGGAGATGCCGGCTTTGAGGATTCTGCGCGCAATCCATATCAGGAGCGATGGCTGAGCGAGATTTTGGATGTGTACGCCGAAAAGGATGGCGCCGGCACATGGGTTGCGTGTGAAAACGAGGCAGAGGCGACCGCTAAGGCGAAGATCGGAGATAAGTGGACGCTGTTTAAGGTTGCGGGCGCTAACGTTCCCAGCAACAAGCGCTATACGCTAAAGGTACCTAAGGAGAAGGATACCGGCAGAGAGAAGCGTGCATCGGAGAGCGTCTACCTAGTTGTCAACGTGCCTAAGTCGGGCGACGGCGGGACGCAAGCTAGTATCAACGGTTTTACGGCTTCGTCCATTGACTCGAATTCTTCGGGTGCCCGCATATCTTGGAATTTGCATCACGTCTTGCGCACCGGTGGCGAAGATAATCAAAACAGTACGGCATCGACATACAGCATCTTGTCCAATTATGAGCAGAGTGTAGTCGACAATATAAATGCGGCGCGCATTCCGGTTTCGAAGTCGAAGGACGGTGCCGCCTACGTGCTTTCTCTTGACGTCAAAGATAGGGTTACGTTTAGCCCGAGCCAATACTATACAGAGAGTGACCATCTGTTCTATCAGCTCGATACATCGCTGTGTCGCTATGGCGCCAACAACAACCTAATGGGAGTAAGTAGTTTCCCGAGCGGAACCTCGGCAATTGCGAAGTTTTATGTTGCCATCGGCGGTCAGAACTACAGGTGGAATGGCGGCGACTGGGAGCCGTGTGACGCTTCGATGCCTGCGTTCACGCAGACCGTGACGGATACAGGCGATGATTCGCTGAAGCTCACGCTCGACCATGACCTCGCCGGAATCCGCAAGATCGCAACGGACGGATCCTTTACCGTGCATACGGTGGTGGAAGAGATTCGCCTTACGCCGGACGGCTGCAACAAGGTTATCTCCCTGTCCAAGCAGTCTGGCGAGGACGCCTGTACCAAGATGTCCTATACTGCCAAGCTTTCGACGCGTAAGGAAGGCCTTAATACCTCGAGCCTGACGCAGACGAAGCCCGGTAACGTCGGGTACTATCGCATGGACACGGGTGATACGACCATTACGCTTTCTGCGCCAGATAAGTCGCAGCTTGGTATTAACGTGGACGACCTTCGCCCGATTGCGGACGGCACGATAGGCCTGGGTGCCACGTATGAACTGGGTGGACTTAGCAACGCCGCCGAGGCAATTGCAAATGCCGACTCTGTTGTGTACACGCTCGAGCTGCAGCGCCGCGGAACCGACGGCACGTATGAGAGTGTAACGGATGATATCTCCAACTACGTAACAGTGACGGAGAGTAAGCTTGCCGCGGTCGCTCCCTCCGGTAGCACGATCACCTTCACTGACTCGAAGGAGAATGGCAAGTTCAAAACGCAGAACGGTGACACTACGTTTAGCCTGCCCTTTACCGTTAAGGTCAACACGCAGGTTGAACAGCGTGAGCAGTTCTACGCGAACTATCGATTGGTAATGAGAGCGAGCCTGGTTAAGGGTGACGTGGCGAGCGCAAAGCCTCAATCGCCCGACTATGTGACCTATACGCTCACGAGGGTGAACCTCAACGGCATCGACCACTAGTTCCGAAGCCAACTAGCTTCGCAAAGGGGGCGGCAACCACCCGGTTGCCGCCCCCTTTCTTGCTCGCGCGGCCTGCCGTTGCTTCGGCTTCCCATCAAACTTTCCAACTTTCCACTTAACTTACCATCTAAGGTGGAAAGCTGGAAAGAAAGCTGGAATGTTGAGTGGAAAGCTGGAAAGTAAGGTGGAAAGCTGTCGCGCCATTGCGGGCGGGTAGGGGAGGGGTCAATAATTGCGTAGGCCATACCAAGCGAAACAAAAAGATATCAATCTGGTTGGTAAAACACCATCAATGAGCTGCGGGCCAACTAGCTGCGTAAATTAAACGTAAAGAAATGTCGCAAATTAATAGCAAATGCCCAGATGCCGCCGTGCGATTTTCAATTAACTGTTACGCGCAAACAGCAAAATGCTACTATCTAACATGCACGTAAGAAAGCAGATTAACGGTTAAGGCTAAGAAGTGGCAGGTATGTCGGAAGCAACAAGGACTCGCATGCATGCGCCCGAGGTTAGGCAGCGTGCCGTCGAGGTCCTCCAAGAGGGGGTCGGTCATCGTGCCCTCGCCGCGGAGCTCGGCATTCCCCAGGCCACGGCTCGTCAGTGGGCTCGCGCACATGCCGTGGGCGGTGCCGACGCCGTACTCAACGCGGGCTCGCATCATCACACCTATTCGTACGAAGTTAAGCTCGCCGTGGTTAAGGATCGCTTGGAAAACGGCTTAACGGTTCGCGAGGCCATGATCAAGCACAAGATTCCCAGCGAGTCTTCGGTCAAGGCTTGGTGTCGTCAGTATCGCGATGGCGGCGAGGCGGCGCTGGTCGATAAGCCGCGCGGTCGTAAGCCGCGCGTTAAGCAGGCAGAGTAGCAAGAGGGTGCGCCCGCGGGGGCGCATTTTTCTTGCCGCGCCAACTTTTCGGACCGTCGCGAGCCTATCGGGACATCCTCCAACGTGGCCAATAAGCCGCGCGCAGTGGCCCGCGCGCCCGTCGCCGCAGTAAGGAAACGTCGCCCTCTACTCCAATGCGGACAGACGCCTTACCCCGTACGCCTAAAACTCCCCAGTTGACCGAAAACCTGCCGCCGCTACTCCTCAATTGAGCTATAACGTTAAACAATTGCAGCGTTTTTGCATGGGGGAGTGATGGTATGACGCTACTGTATTTCCTTACCCTGTTTCCGCTGGTACCGGCGCTGGGCATGCTGCTCGCGCGCGGTGACCGCGCCCGCGATGCGGTGGGGCTCATAGGCTCCGGCATTATTATGGCGGTGACAGTTGTAGTCGCCGTCATGTTTTTTGGCACGGGTCCGCAGAGCTTTGAGGTTGCCCCCGGCACCTCGCATGTGCTCTCGATCATCAGTTCCGTTATCGACGTCATCCTGTGCGCTGTCATCCTGTACAACGCGTACAAATATAGGAACGCGCTCACCACGGTGCTCGGCATAGTCCAGCTGGTGGGCTCGCTCGCCTTTGCAGCCATGACGCTGCCCGCGGCCGAAGCCGTCACGGCAACGCCACTCTACCTGGACTACATGAGCGTGATCATGGTCCTCGCCGTCGGCATCGTCGGCAGTCTAATCTGCTTGTATGCCCTGGGCTACATGAAGGACTTCCAGGCCCATGACGAGCACGAGGCCGCGCTGCGCGGGCAGACCGCGCCCGACCGTCGCCCGCAGTTCCTGGCGCTTATGTTCCTGTTCCTCTCAGCCATGTTCGTCATCGTGACGAGCGACAACCTTGAGTGGCTGTTCTGCGGCTGGGAAAGCACCACCGTGTGCTCGTTCCTCATGATTGGCTACACGCGTACGCCCGAGGCCATCAAGAACGCCTTCACCCAGATCATCCTCAACATGCTGGGCGGTATCGCATTTTTGGTCGGACTCATGTACCTGCACGTTAACGGCATGCCGCTGACCATCTCGGGCATGATCGAGCTTTCCGGCACCGGAACCGCGCAGTCCGCGCTGCTGGTGATGCCAGTCATCCTGTTGTCGCTCGCCGCCCTTACCAAGGCCGCACAGATGCCGTTCCACACTTGGCTGTTGGGTGCCATGGTTGCACCCACTCCCACGAGCGCCCTGCTGCACTCGTCAACCATGGTCAAAGCCGGCGTGTTCCTGATGGTCAAGCTGAGCCCACTCTATGCCATCTATCCCGTGACCGGCTTTATGGTCACGAGTGTGGGCGCCATCACGTTTTTGCTCGCTGCCCTCATGGCCATCTCGCAGAGCAACGCCAAACGCGTGCTCGCGTACTCCACCATTTCCAACTTGGGCCTCATCAGTGCTTGCCTGGGCGTCGGCGCGCCCGAGGCCGTATGGGCCGCTATCTTTCTGATCCTGTTCCACACGGTGGCCAAGTCGCTGCTGTTCCTGTGCGTGGGCACGGCCGAGCATCATATCGGCAGCCGCAATATCGAGGACATGGACGGTATGTTCAGCCGCATGCCGCACCTGACGCGTCTGATGATGCTGGGCATTATGGGCATGTTTGTGGCGCCGTTTGGCATGCTCGTGTCCAAGTGGGGCGCCCTGGTGGCGTTTGCGCAGACTGGCAACGTGCTTATGATCATGGTGCTTGCCTTTGGCTCGGCCGCGACGTTCTTCTTCTGGGGCAAGTGGCTTGCCAAGCTTTCGGGCGTCGACCCCACGGCTCAAAACGTTGAGGTCAATGTCCATAAGACCGAATGGATGGCGCTCAACACCATCGCCGCGCTGCTGATTCTGTGCTGCGTGGCGTTCCCGGTTATCTCGAGCGGTCTGGTGTCGCCTTACTTGGCCATGGTGTTTGGCCGCGTGCCGTACGTTATTGGCAAGGACTCCATGTATCTGATGGTGGTTATCGTGGCTTTTATCGCCGTGGTGCTGCTGACTTCATTCCGCGTGAGCAACAAACCGCACGTAAACGTATATCTTTCGGGTGTGGGAACCGACAATTACCGCCATTTCCGCGGCTCGATGGGACGCGAGGTGAAGGCCGAAAAGCGCAATTGGTACTCGGAGGACGCCCTTGGCGAGAAGCGTATTGGCCCCGCGGGTAGCGTCGTGTGCTGCAGCATTATCTTGTTTGCGCTGCTGTGTTGCGCGTGGATTGGGCCCGAGCGGCTTGCCATGAGCGCGCCCTCGGTGCTGCGCGGCAAGTATTTCGAAGGTTCGGGCGTCGTGGGCATTTTTATTGGCACCGTGGCGTTTGCCTTGCTGGCGCCGCTTGTGGGCGGCTTGATCGACGGCATCGACCGCAAGCTGTCCGCCCGCATGCAGGGCCGCGTGGGCCCGCGCCTGCTGCAGCCCTTCTACGACGTTGCCAAGCTGCTGCGCAAGGCCCCTGCCAGCGTAAACACCATGGACGACACCTATATGGCGTGCGCGCTCATCTTTACCGTGGTGGGCGGCGGCATCTTTGTGTCGGGCTCCAACACGCTGCTGTGCGCCTTTATGGTGACGCTCGCCGCGATCTTTGTGGTGCTGGCGTCCGCCTCGACGCAAAGCCCGTTTGCCCAGGTTGGCGCCGACCGCGAGCTGCTGCAGGTTATGAGTTACGAGCCCGCCGTTCTGCTGATGAGTGTGGGCCTGTACCTTGCCACCGATAGCTTCGATTCCATTGCCGTGACGGGGCAGTCGGCCCCCATCATCGTGTACAGCGCGCCCATTTTCCTCGCATTGCTCGCGGTGCTTACCATCAAGCTGCGCAAGTCGCCGTTTGACCTTTCGTACTCGCATCACGCGCATCAGGAGATCGTCCAGGGCGTCGCCACCGAGATGAGCGGCGGCACGCTGGCCAAGATGACCCTTATGCACTGGTGCGAGACCGTACTGTTTTTGATGTGGGTGGGCATGTTCTTTGTTTGGGACAACCCCGTGAGCTGGGTCGTAGCCCTGGTCGTGATGGTCGCGACGTACTTTGTCGAGGTGCTGATCGACAACACCTTCGCCCGTAGCACCTGGCGCAGCTGCTTTAAGCTCGGCTGGGGCGTGGCGCTGGTGTTTGGCCTGCTCAACCTTATGCCCATCCTCGTCGACGTGTTTATTTAGGAGGCGGCATCCATGGATCATAAAATGTCGCGCTCGCCGTGGGTTATTCATTACGACGGTTCGAGCTGCAACGGATGCGATATCGAGGTGCTGGCCTCGCTCACGCCGCTGTTCGATGCGGAGCGCTTTGGCGTGGTCAATACCGGCAACCCCAAGCATGCGGACATCTTTTTGGTGACGGGCTCGGTCAACGCTCAGAACTTGCCTGTCGTGCGCCAGATTTACAACCAGATGCTCGAGCCCAAGTGCGTGGTGGCGTGCGGCATCTGCGCGTGTTCGGGCGGTGTATTCCGCGATGCCTATAACGTGATCGGCGGCGTGGACCGAGCGATTCCCGTGGACGTGTGCGCGCCCGGGTGCGCCATTCGCCCCGAGACGGTGATCGATGCCATCGTGGAGGCGTGCGGCATCCTGGACCAGAAGGAGGCCGTGATGCGCGCTGGCGGTGACCCGCTTACCGTGGGCGGCGCTGCTACCTGGGACGGTGGCGTTGAGCTGGGCGAGGACGGGTTTGTGACTGCGGGGCCGGGACTGACGGTGCCGGTGACGCGCATGCCGGGAAGCCTGCTGCGCCCGCCGCTGGCGACGCACCTGCTGAGACTCCCGCCGCTGCAAAGGAGGTCGAGTAATGCAAAAGGCTATCTATACCACCGTCGGGATTGACAAGCTCCTGCCGCATGTCCAGGCGCTCAAGGGCGTCGGCGCGCGCTTTGTGCAAATGCACGCCGAGCGCAATGTCGACGATGGCACGTATCGCCTGGTCTATACGTTTATCAACGTTCGCTCTGCTCAGGAGCATATTGCGCAGGATGGCAGCTATCCGATCGAGAACCTGGTGGTTGAGGGAATTGATCGGTACCAGGAGATTCCGTCCATCAGCTCGTACTATCCGGCGATATTCCCGTTTGAAAACGAAGCGCACGACCTATTCGGTCTTGCCATCACCGATATGCAGATCGACTTTAAGGGCTTTTTCTACCAGGTCTCGACTGCCGAGCCCATGAGCGTTATCACGCCCGAGGTGAAGGCTGCGCGAGAGAAAGCCATGAAGGTCCGTGCCGCTGCCGAGGCCAAGGCGCGCAAAGCCGCGGCAGAGAAGGCTGCCGCCACCACGGCCGCCGCGGGGAAGGGCGCTGCCAGCGCCGGCGATGCCGCGGGCGCCGCTGCTCAGCCCGCTGCGGCTGCCGGCTCCGATGCTCAGCACGATGAAGCTGCCGCGAAGGCCGCGCTCAAGGCTGCCGAGATGGAGGCAAAGCTCGCCGCCATGGATCCCGAGAAAGCGGCCAAGGTCCGCGCGGCGCTTGCCGCCAAGGCCGCCCGCGACAAGCAGAAAAAGGAGGCGTAAAGTCTATGGCACATCGCTCCGTTATTCCGTTTGGCCCGCAGCACCCGGTGCTGCCCGAGCCGCTTCATCTGGACCTGGTGATCGAGGACGACCGCGTCATCGAGGCAATTCCGCAGATCGGCTTTGTGCACCGCGGACTCGAGAAGCTCACCGAAAAGCGCGATATGCATCAGTTTGGCTACATCGCCGAGCGCATCTGCGGCATCTGCGCCGTGGGTCACAGCTACGGCTATGCCAGCGCTTGCGAGCGCATGCTCGACATCGAGGTGCCCGGCCGCGTGCAGTATATCCGCACCATTCTGCATGAGCTTTCGCGCATTCACTCGCATCTGCTGTGGCTGGGCCTGCTCGCCGATGCCTTTGGCTTCGAGGCGCTGTTCTATCGTTCGTGGACCCTGCGCGAGCAGATTCTCAAGATCTTTGAGAGCACGTGCGGTGGTCGCGTGATTCTGTCGATCAACGAGATCGGCGGCCTTAAGCACGACATTGAGGACTCCGAGCTGGCCGGCATTGTCCAGACGCTCGACGCCATGCGCCCCGACTACGAGGCCCTGGTGCATACGTTTTTGGACGACGACAGCTGTGGCGAGCGTCTGCATGGCGTGGGCGTGATCAGCAAGAAAGATGCGCTGGAGCTTTCGATGGTCGGCCCGTTTGGGCGCGCCTCGGGCGTGGACTACGACGTGCGCATGTTCGGCGACGGTGCCTATGCGGACCTGGCTGCGTTTGAGCCCATCGTTGCTACCGATGGCGATTGCTATGCCCGCTGCCAGGTGCGTTGTGCCGAGGTCACGCAGGCTATGGACATCATCAAGGAGCTTGTGGGCAAGATTCCGCACGACGGTATCGGCGGGCGCACCAAGCTTACGCCGGCCGACGGCGCGCGCGGCGAGATTGTGATTGAGCAGCCGCGCGGCGAGGCGTATTACTATGTGCGCGGTAACGGTACCAAGAACCTAGACCGCTTTCGCGTACGCACGCCGACGTCGCAAAACCTGGCGGGTCTGACGCATGCGCTGCAGGGCGTGCTCATTGCCAACGTGCCCATGATTATCCTGACCATCGACCCCTGCATTAGCTGCACGGAAAGGTAGGCGCGGCATGAGTTTGCTGACATTTGCCAAGACGGCCTTGGGTTCTATGGTCAAGCAGCCGGTCACGGTGTGCTATCCGCAGGAGAAGCTCGCGGCACCCGAGCGCCTGCGTGGGCATATCGTCAACGACATGGATGTGTGCATCTGCTGCGGCATGTGCGCGCGCCGCTGCCCGGCGGGCGCGCTCGCGGTCGATCGCAAGGGCGGTACCTGGTCGATTGACCCGTACGCCTGCGTGGTGTGCGGCGAGTGCATCGAAAGCTGCCCCAAGCACTGCCTGACTATGGACACCGCCCGTACTCCGGTTGCGGCGGATAAGACTCCCACGGTAGAAACCAAGCCGGAATAGCGCGAAAACGGGGCCGGTGGGGCAAAATTGCCCCACCGGCCCCGCGCGTGAACGCGTGTGCGGGCCGCCACGCGACCCGTCCAGCCCGAAAATGACCCGTCTGCCACGAAATGGGCCCATCTACTACGTTTAAGCCGCTACCCTCAACCATGGCGAAAAACGCAAAAGCAAAACTGCAGGTAGAACGTCTGCGATTTTGCATGAAAAGCGGATATGGTCGGGGGTATCGAGTCAAACGTAGTAGATGGACCGATTTCGTGGCGGGCGCTGTCAGCCGATCTCCGCGGGCGGAAGAAAACGGATCATTTTTGTCCCGCGAGGCCTGGGATGGTATCCGTGCGGGACTATCCGAACAAAACTATGTCGGTTTACTACGATGAATTCGACATTCCCGACCATGACTGCATTTTTCTAAATATTGCAGGCGTTCTACCTGCGGTTTTGCAAGCGCGCAATTTGCCGTGGTCGAAGGTGGGCGATTCATCGTAGTAAACCGGCATAGTTTTGAAATGGTATTAAATCGGTAGCAGCCATTTTGCTATGCCGGGGCGGTCAGTCGTTGGGCAACTACCCTCGCAGGTAGGCGATGGCGATCTGCGTGCGGTTGCGCAGGCCCATCTTTGCAAGGATCGAGCTGATGTGGTTGCGCACCGTGCCTTCGCCCATATAGGCGGTGGCGGCGATTTCCTTGTTATCGAGGCCGCGGGCGATGAGCTCTGCGACTTCGAACTCGCGGTCGGTCAGGCTGGCAAAGGCGGCGGGCTGGCGGAGCGTGCCCGCCTCAACGCCCGTTCCGTCAAAGTCGATATCCTCGATCGCCTTGCCCTCGAGCACACGTTTACCTTCCATGACCTGCGCCAACGCCGGCGGAATAGCGGCGACATCGGTCTTGATCAGGTAGCCGCGGGCGCCCAGTTTGAGTGCCGACACAATGTACTCGTCATCCGAAAACGTTGTCAGAAACACCGCGCGTGCTGCAGGATCGCGCTCGAGGATCTCGCGCGCCGCCGATAGGCCGTCGCGTCCCGGCATCTGAATGTCGAGCAGCGCGATGTCGGGCGAGTGCTCAGCGTAGAGCGCCACTGCGTCGTTGCCGTTGGCACCGGTGCCCACAACCTCGATCTGCGGCTGGGCGCCCAGGATAATCTTGAGCGAATCGACCACTAGGCGGTCGTCGTCGACAACGATGAGCCTCATCGGCCATCATCTCCTTGCTGTTTGGGAACGGTGGCAAACACGCGCCAGCCGCCGGCGCCGGCACGCGGGCCGGCGGTGAAGGTGCCGCCAAGCGCCTCGATGCGCTCGCGCATAGAGGCGAGCCCCATGCCCTCCGCGGCGCCGTGGCCGCTTGCTTGAACCCCGCCCGCGCCATCGTCGGTAACGATGAGCTGGTAAAACGACGGATGCTCCATGCAACGTACAGTGACAGCATGGGCGCAAGCGTGGCGCATGGTGTTGGAGAGCGCCTCGCGCAGGACCGCCGCAAAGCAGTTCGCGACGTTTGCGGGCGCATGTTCGGTCATAACTTCAAGCTCAATCTGCGGGCCGCCGTCCGAGCGCGCGCCTTCAACAATGCGTTCGAGCTGCACGGAAAGGTCGACAGCGTTGTCGTTGAGCGCATGGACGCTAGTACGCACAAGTTGGAGCGCCTCGTCAACCGTGCGTTTGACGTCGGCGAAATCGGCGGCGACGCCGGGCTCGTCGGCGTGGATCACGCGCAGGGCTTCGGCTTGTAGCGAGGCACGCGTGAGCTGGTGTCCGACGTTATCGTGGATCTCGCGCGCGATGCGGGCGCGTTCGGCGAGCGTCGCGAGCTCGACTTCGTAGTCCTGGCGGTCGGCGAGGTCGCGGTTGCGTGCCTCGAGTGCCAGGGCGCGTTCTTGCAGCTTGTCGCGGGTGCGACGCATGCGTTCCTGTTCACGCTCCAGCTGCGCGGTGCGCAGCGACAGCAACGTGGCGGCGACCGAAAGGATGGCGGTTAGCAACAGCGTTCGGGTGGTGAGCGCGCCGCAGCGAAGGTCCGTGGCAAGTGCGCAGGCAAACACGGAGCCAATTGCCAGCGCGGGCCAGATGCGTTCACGGCGCACGCGTCGCGCGATGTCATAGAGGGCGAGAGGTGCGAACGGCACAAACGGCGGCACGAAGACAGCCGCGATGACGTAGGCGTAGCTGCCGGCCTCGCTGGCGCGACGGGCGCGTTCTCCCTGCGCGACCTCGGCCAGCGCGGCGATGACAACGCCAAGGCAAAACGCCGCGACCAGGCGAGCATCCACAGCAAGGCCCGTGGCGGCTGCGATGCAGCACGCCAGCACGATCGATTTGTCGAATAGCCTGTTCATACGGGTATTGTACGCGATGCCGCGCACGGGGGAGGCGCCACTCAAAGCAAGCGTGACATTCCTCCCACGCGGCGGGGCGGTCGCGTCAGCAGGCTACGCGACCGCCCCGCACTCGTGACAAAGCTCACTGGTGCGCGCCGTCAGCTCCTGCGATGATGCAATCGTACCGGGCCGCAAGCAACAGAAGGGCCGCCTCATGACAGACATCGTCCACGTCGAAAACCTCGTTAAGCGCTACGACGACCTTATTGCGCTCGACCACTTTAACCTGAGTATCGCCCCCGGCGAGATCTTTGGCCTGCTGGGCCCCAACGGCTCGGGCAAGACCACGTCCATCAACTGCATCCTGCAGCTGCTCGCCTACGACAAAGGCACCATCGAGCTGTTCGGCGAGCGCATGACGCCCGCCCGCTACGACCTCAAGCGCCGCATCGGTGTGGTGCCGCAGCAGGTGGCGGTGTTCGACGAGCTCACCGTGCGCGAGAACATCGACTATTTCTGCAGTCTCTACGTCAACGACCGCAAGCGCCGCCGCGCGCTGGTGGACGAGGCGATCGACTTTGTCGGCCTGGGCGACTTTACCAAGTTCCGCCCCGGCAAGCTCTCGGGCGGCCTGGCGCGTCGTCTCAACATTGCCTGCGGCATCGCGCACAAGCCCGAGCTCATCTTTTTTGACGAACCCACGGTGGCGGTCGACCCCGCAAAGCCGCAACGCCATCCTGGAGGGCATCTGCCGCCTGCGCG
>ENA-OQKR01000113-OQKR01000113.1-human-gut-metagenome-genome-assembly--contig:-NODE-113-length-34505-cov-3.748269_pt1 | contig 34505 bp, 36 predicted proteins | sample MGYA00242803_ERZ504806 | MGnify/ENA primary metagenome ERZ504806 (study PRJEB26092, sample SAMD00036399) | human gut metagenome | host: Homo sapiens | study: EMG produced TPA metagenomics assembly of...
GGTTTCCAGTGCTTCACCAGTGCAAGGATGGTCAGCGACTGGCCGTATGCCATGGGAGCAATCAGAATGTTTTTTGACGTGGTCGCGGTCGTAGCCCATACCCGTACCGCCGGATACTTTCAGCACCGTACCATCGGTGTCGATGTCTTGAGGATTGCACGGATAGCTTTCTTGGCACAGGGCAGGTACGGAATCATCCAGAATCCCCATGCGGATGCCTTTCAGGATGCCAGCGGTGATAGCAGCAGAGCCGGAAGTTTCTCGTAGCTGGTGGAGTCATCCAGAACCGTATGCCAAAGGCCGTCCTCACCCTGAAGGTCACGCAGTGCGCGCACCTGTGCTTTGTAGGTATCCAGAATGAACGTCTTGACGCCCTGATTCAACGTACCCTTAAACATATCCAGATAGTCCAGAATACCCAGCGTGAACCAGCTGTTGCCGCGGCACCAGAACACGCCGCCAAAGTTGTCCATCCGATTGAACGACCAGCCGTGGAAGAACAGACCGGTGTGGGTATCGTACAGATACTTGATGTGCATCAGCACCTGCTTAATGGATTCGTCGATCCACTCCTGCTTGCCGTACTTCTGGCCCATCCGATTGAGGAACAAGACGGTCATGAACAGGGTGTCGATCCACATCTCGCTCTCGTTTAGGCGAACGCCCTGACGGTCGCCGTTGGCACTGGTGACGTGCTGAAAGCCACCCTCACGGGTACGCGGGATGCACTCCATCAGCCACTTTGCCCAATCCAGACAAAGGGCTTCAAACTCAGGGTCGTGGTAAATCTCGTTCAATTCACACAGAGTCAGCAGCGGAGTAGTCGTGTTGATATTGCGGGAAGGCAGACCCTGCGCAATGTTTTCCTTGAACCAATCATGCAGGAAGGTGCGGTATTCCTCCGAATCCTGCATCTTGGCGATTTTGAGCAGTCCGTACAGGCCGATGCCCTGCGGCCAGTCCCACTCCTTGATGCCGAAGTCACGGCTAAAAAATCCGATGGCCTCGCCGCCTTCTTTCAAAGTGTCCTCGTTTTCGGGGGCACCAAGGTGCATCAGCTTCTGGACAACAAGATCCAGCTTTTTCTGAATCAGTTCTTTTTTGATTTCGTTTGCCATAAAAAACACCTCATGTATTTGTATTGTTTTTCTCAGCGGTTGAAGTAAGCGATTTTCGATATTGTGCAGGCGTAACGTGTTGATATTTCTTGAACACACGTCCCAGATAGGTGATGCTCTCAAACCCGGTACGGCTTGCGATTTCGGAAACGGAAAGTGTTGTTGTTTCTAACAGGCTCTGCGCTTTTTTTACCCGCAGGATGTTGATGTATTCGTTGATGCCGAAGCCAGTCACTTCATGGAAGGAACGGCTGAGATAATACTTGCTGATATAAAACTGCTCGGCAAGGCTGTCCAGCGAGAGCGTTTCCTGAAAGTGATCGGAAATGTAGTCTGAGATTTGGTAGACTGTATCGAACTTTCCGCCGCTGGCCTTACCCTCCTGCACATCGTTCAGGCAGGCGACCTGCTGATTGCTGCGCCGGAAGTGGATGAAGCCTAGAATCAACTCCGAAAGAATAGCGGTCTGGCTCATAGGCTCTGCCTTGTCCAGTTCCTCCATGATTTGCAGAAACAATCGGCGGGTATTCGCTGTCTGCTTCGGGGTCAGTTCGTAAATTCCGTAGTGCTTGTGGAAGAACGCACCGATCTTCAGTTCCGGGAACATCTTATCGACCTTTTCCACAATGTCCCGGTCTACATAGAGGATCACTCGCTCGTATTCGGTTTCCGGGTCTCCCACGATGGAATGGGACATATGAATCTGGCCGCTGTCCACGAGAATCAGGTTCCCGGCCTGTGCTTCATAGGCGCGGTTCTCAAAGAACATCTGCCGCCGCCCACGGAGCAGGAGATAAATTTCGTACTCCTGATGGAAGTGGTTGTACTGCATATCAAAGTTTGCCGGACGAACCATGTGTTCCACCATAATGCCGTTTCGTTTGCGGTAATATTGGGTCGCATCACCCTGAACCATGCTGTGCAGCCATGTTGTTTTCATGAAATGCTCCTTTTCTCCTGAACAGGCGGTGTTCTTGCCTTGATTATGTCATATCTGTTCAGGTTTGACAAGCATTTGCACCGTGGGGCTTACATCAGGCCCAGCGTAGTAGGCAGCCACTCGCTCAGAGCAGGGATGTATGTGACCGGCATCAGTGAGATGAAAATTGCCACAAAGAACGGAACCAGACTTTTCATCACATTCTCCAGACGCTGCTTTGCCAACGAGCATCCCACGAACAGGACGTTGCCAACGGGAGGAGTGATGGTGCCGCCGATCTCGGAATCGCCCGCCTGACCGTGCGCCAGCCGGAGCTGGATCTTGTCACTGCCAATGCTGCCGTTTACCTTGAAAAAGGGGAAAACTCCGATTCCCAGCAGCACGACGACAATGACGGTCAACAAGATTTTTGATGTCTTTTTCAGTGTCATTCCTCCTAAATGATTTGCTCGTTCGGTGCGACTTCCTGATTATAATTATACAGCCTTTGGGGCCCGCTTTCTCGCAAAGAATTGCGAATGAAGCCCAAAATTCAAACGATATTGCGCTTGTGTTGTATACATTCTTGCGCTTTTCTCTATTGTTTTGTTGAAATGGACAATATTTCTTGCCATTCTTCTACATACAAATAATTTTTTAGATCAATTCGTCCGATTTTTCTGCGCAATATTGTTTGAGCGCAAACAGAAAAGAGCCACCCGTAGTTTGTTACGGATGGCTCTTGACATGTTTCTTTTATAAAAGGTTGCCGCTCAGTTCAGCCGGAACACCTGCTCCAGCTTGGGCTGTGCGCCGGTCACGGGGTCCATTTCCAGTTCCAGAATGTCCTTCATGTACGCGTTCCAACGGTCTACCACCGGGCTTTCTGCCTGCACCTTCTCGGCATAGGCAACGCCCTTTTCGCACTCGTAATAGCCGAACAGTTCATCGTTGCAGTAGAAGATGCTGTAATTGCAGATGCCCGCATCCTTCAGAACTTTGACCATTTCCGGCCAGATCTCCGCGTGACGTTTCTGGTATTCAGCCTTGCAGCCGGGCTTGATGCGGCCTTTCCATGCCATGTGCTCCATGTTCTGCTCCTTAGTTGAGAAACTTCTCGTTTAGGGTCACACCAAAGTCGCGGGCGATGGCGCGCAGGTCATCGTCGGTGATGGTCTGACGGATGATGCCGCCGCCCATGGAGAGCACCTTGACGTAGATTTCTGCGCTCTTTTCAATGGTGTGGGCCAGACCAAAGGTGATGTCAAAGTCCGGGCCGGAGGCAAACAGACCGTGCTGTGCCCAGATGGCCGCCTGATAAGTCTTCATCAACTCGCTGGTGGCCATGGCAATGTCTGCCCCGCCGGGCACCATCCACGGGCAGACACCCACGCCCTCCGGGAACACCACCGGGCACTCGGTGGCGCTCTGCCACAGCGCACGGGTGAAGTCCCGGTCGGTCAGGGGCAGGATGTAGGTCAGGGCAATGACGTTGGTGGCGTGGCAGTGGTAGATAACGCGGTTTGCGCCATTGGTGGCGGCTTTGCGGACACTGTGGTTCATAAAGTGGCTGGGGAACTCACTGGTGGGCTTTGCGCCGCCCTCCAGGCCCCAGACGATGCGCCAGCTGTCGCCCTTGTCGTTGATCTCCACAATGCCGATGCTGTGGACAGGGTCCGGCTCCACGTTGCGGAAGAACTTGCCGGAGCCGGTGGTGATGAAATACTCCCCGGCCAGATTATCTGCCTGCACCCCCATGTTCACCCATTCGCGGGGCTGCGGGTCAAAGAAGGGGCGGCACTGCGCCACTTCTTCTTCCTTCATGCGGTAGGTCAGGTTGCCGCCGTTGCGCTCGTGCCAACCCTGCAGCCAGCCATCGTTGCACATCCGCATAAAGCCTTTTACGATCTCAATATCCAGAATACCCATGATAAATACCTCTCTTTTCCTCTTCAAACTTAATTATCGGGTGATGATGTCCACAGGAACATCGAAGATTTTTGCTACTTTCAGAATGGTGTCGATGTGACGGCCGGTAGCCGCAGCCATGTGGTGGGTGGGGCCAGCCTCGCTCCAGCGGTTGCAGAACTCCCGTGCGCCGCAGGTAAAGCGGGTGCGCATATTGGTGTCGCCAAAGGTGAAGATGGGGCCGGGTTCGTTGACGCCCTCAGCCACCACGAACTTGAAGTGACCGTCCTTGTCCTGCGTGATGCCCAGATAGGTCACAGGGCCAAGGTGGGGGTAGAACTGGGTCAGGTAGCCGCCGCCGGTCTTGCCGTGGAACACAGGCACGATCTTCATGGTGGGCTTCTTCTCGGAAATGTCAGCATCGCCGGAACCGGAGTGGCCGATGATGCAGATATCCTCGTCAAAGTCGATGGAGTACATCTCGCTCAGCTGGCCGCAGCCTGCAATGGTTTTGAGGATGCTCATGGCCATGGACACCTTGATGTCGCCCTCCACCGCGCAGGCCACGCCCTGCTTGATGAGCATGGAAAAGGCCGGGATCAGCATACTGTCCAGAACACCGGCCTTGCCCTGTGCAAAACCATCGTAGTGGGATGCGATGAACGCGATCTTCTCGTCCTTGACCCACTGCTCAAAGGCCACAACATACTTTGCCATGTCCCAGACCTTTTCGATCGTGCCGCCGCCCTCAATGTCGAAGGTATCCAGAATATCCTGTGCCTTGGCACGGATGGCAGCTTCATCGGTAATGTTGTCGGCGATGGCCCACATCTTCTCCCAGTCGAACTGCTTGGTGTAGAGGAACATCCGGTTGTAGAGGTTGGTTTCATCGATGTACAAGTCCATCATGCCGGGGTACGGACGACCGATCTGTGCCAGATTGGTGTCACGGAAGCGGCGGCGCACCTGAGCGGCACGACACCAGTCCTCGATCTCGGCCTGCACCTGCGGGTCGCCGCCCTCGACCACGCCGGTGATGACGGCGTGACGCTTGCCAGCGCGCTCCAGGTCGGCCACCATCTCGCCCACGGCACCACAGGCATACAGCTCGCCCAGCCAAGTGGGGGTGTCGGTATTGGCGTAGTCCGGGGCTTTCTTCTTCTGGACATTCACCAGTACCACGGGTACGTTCAGGTCGCGCACGGCGGGCAGCATATTGTAAGAGGTGGCGTAGGTCAGCAACTGCAAAATGACCAGATCAACGTCCGCGGCGCGGAACTTGTCGCCTGCGGCCATGGAAAGTTCCTTGGTGGTAACGATGCCGCCGTCCACGATTTCCACGGTGTCGGGGATGGTCTTTTTGAAGTCGGCGTACTGCTGCTCAAATTCGGGCACGAGGGTCGGGAACTGGGGCAGATACGCGCCCAGAGCAATGGCAAATACGCCAACACGGGCTTTTGTTTCAACGAGCATGGGGAATCCTCCTTATTGAATGTTCATCTGGATCTTCAAATTGCCGATGGCCGTTGCCTCGATGGGCAGCGCCACCACCTGTTTTCCGGTATAGTGGGCGGTCAGCTCGTTCAGGGTGGCGTTCTTTGCGCCGCCACCTGCGATGTAGAGTTTATCCCAGTGCTGCCCGGTCACAGCCTCCATCTCACGATAGGCTTCCCCGTAGCAGTACGCCAGCGAATGGTAGATGCTGTTGATAAGGTCGGCATCCGTGGCAGGGGCTTCACCGGTCTCGGTAAGAGCGGCTCTGATTTCCGCGCGCATGTCCTGCGGGGCAGAGAAGCGGGCAGCGTTTACATCAAAAATGCGGGTATAGGTGCTGGTCTTGGCCAGTTCCACCATCTCGGCAAAGGAGATACCCAGCTGCTTTTGCACGCACTGGATGATCCACAGCCCCATGATGTTTTTCAGGTAGCGGATGTAGCCCACGCCGCCCTCGTTGGTAAAGTTTGCGCGGCAGCTTTCCGGGTTGGTGATGGGCTTTGCCAGCTTGACCCCCAGCAAACTCCATGTACCGGAGGCAAAAACGGCGCATCGCCCTGCTCCATGGGGATGCCCTCCACGGCGCTGGCGGTGTCGTGGGTGGCGCACAGCACCACCTTGGTCTGCCCGCCCACCTCGGCGGCAATGTCCGCCTTCAACGGGCCCAGCACCGTACCGGGAGCCGTCAGCTTGGGGAACATCGTTTCCGGCAGGCCCAGCGCCTGTAAAATTTCCAGGTCATATTCCCCGGTCTGAGCATTCACAAGGCCGGTGGAGGTGGCATTGGTGTACTCGCGGGCTTTCACGCCGCAGAGCTTCCACAGCAGATATTCCGGGATCATCAAAAAGTCCTCGGCCTCTGCCAGCCGTCCGGCTTTTTTGTCAGCGTACAGCTGATAAATGCTGTTGAAGGGCTGGAACTGGATGCCGGTGCGCTGGTAAAGCTGTTCAAAGGGCAGGATGCTGTGTACTTCGGGAATGACCGCCTGCGTCCGGCTGTCGCGGTAAGTGTAGACCGGATAAATCGGCTGATCGTTTTTCAGCAGCACATAATCAACGGCCCATGTATCAATGGAAAGGCTCTCGATATTCGGATATTTTGCAAAGGCTTCCCGGATGCCCTGCTTCACGTTGGCAAACAGGCTGTCGATGTCCCATTCCAGATGACCGTCCACCCGTTGGACGCTGTTGGGGAACCGATACACTTCCTCGGTGCGGAGAACGCCGTTCTCCATCCATCCGACAATGTGCCGCCCGCTGGATGCACCAATGTCGATGGCAAGATAGTTCTTTTGCATAATGCGCCTCCTGTGTGGCTTTGACTGCTACCAGTATAGCGGTATAATGCGGGCAATTCCATCCGCAAAGGTGACGCATTCTTTGTGAAAAGTCTACTCTTGCGTTGCAAAGACCGGTGCGCTATACTGAACTTGGAAAGAGAGGAAACAGAAAATGCTGGCCTACAACATGGATGTGACCCCGGAGAGTGTATGGAAACGCACTACCCCCAGCGAAGCAGAGCTGGCACAGCCCTACTACTGCACCGAGGCGGGAGTGTTTTACGCTCAGCAGCATTTTTCCACTGCTCGCACGGATAAAGAAAGCTACCTTCTGTTTTACACCCTCCGGGGTGCAGGGCTGATTGAGCAGGGGGAAAGCCATGTGGTGCTCAGCACCGGGCAGGCGCTGCTGCTGAACTGCCGCACCCCGCAAAGCTTACTGTACTGCACCGCACCAAAGTTGTTGGCATCATTATTGGGTTCATCTGGATGGTACAGGGGCCGCTGCTATGGAGCCGCTATTGTTTCCAGTCAAAAAATTGACTCCGGTGCAGATCACCGGGGTCAAGATACAGGAATTTTTTGAAACAGTTTTGGCGCAGATGGAGCGTAGCACTGTGGACAGCATGATGCAGATCGGCCTTGCTCTGCACGGAATGCTTGCCCTGTGTGCGCAGAGCAGTCTTGCCGAGGCCGAAACCACCAGCGCGCGGCAGGTCATTTGTGATCTATGCCCGCTATTCCTCGGACAACCAGCGCGAAGAATCCATCGAAGGCCAAATCCGGGAATGTACGGCCTATGCGGAAAAGAATGGCATCACCATCGTCAAGCACTATATTGACCGTGCTATCTCCGCCAAGACGGACAACCGTCCAGAGTTCCAGCAGATGATAAAAGACAGCGACAAGAAGCTGTTTGACATTGTGCTGGTCTGGAAACTCGACCGCTTTGCTCGAAACCGCTACGACAGTGCTCGGTACAAGACCCAGCTGAAGAAGAATGGTGTCAAGCTCATGCCTGCCACCGAGATCATCTCCGAGGGGCCGGAAGGCATCATTCTGGAATCGGTGCTGGAAGGTTATGCGGAGTATTATTCCGCTGACCTGTCTGAAAAGGTCATTCGTGGCATGACCGAAAACGCACTGAAGGGAAAGTTCACTGGCGGTGCCATTCCCTTTGGCTACATCATCAACGCAGACCACCGCTTTGAAATCGACCCGTTGACTGCTCCCTTTGTGGCAGAAACCTTCCAGCGGTACAACGATGGCCAGACCATGCGGGAAATTCGGGATTGGCTGAACGAAAAGGGCGTCAAGAACCAGCGTGGCGGGCTGATGACCTTCAACACCATTCAGCATATGCTGAACAATCGCCGCTACATCGGGGAGCTGAAATTCCGGGATGTAGTCGTACCGGATGCTATCTCGCCCATCATTCCACTGGAATTGTTTGAGGATGTGCAGGAGAAGATCGCCAAAAACAAGAAAGCCCCTGCCCGTAGAAAGGCAGAGGATGACTCCCTGCTCACCACCAAGCTGTTCTGCGGCTATTGTGGGGCGTTGATGTTTGGCGAAAGCGGCACGAGCCGGACGGGCGAAGTCCACCGCTATTATAAATGCGCTACTGCCAAAAAGCATAAAGGCTGCAAGAAGAAAACTGTCCGTAAACAGTGGCTGGAAGATCTGGTGGTCAACCAGACCATGCAGCTTGTGAAAGACGATGCCGCTATGGAATCCATCATCGCCAAGGTGATGGAACTGCAAAACAAGGAGAACACCAACATTCCTCTTTATGAAAAGCAGCTCCGGGATGCGGAATCGGGTATCCAGAATATGCTGAATGCGATTCAGGCCGGTATCCTGACCAGCTCCACCAAGGAGCGGTTGGAGCAGCTCGAAGAAACCAAGCGTGAGCTTGAAGCCCGCATTGCAGAAGAAAAGCTGGCAAAGCCCAAGGTCACAGAGGAGTTCATTCGCTTTTGGCTGCGGCGGTTCCGCAAGCTGGACATGAGCCTGAAAGACCAGCGGCAGGCACTGGTGGATACCTTCATAAATGCGATTTACCTGTATGATGATAAGGTTCTCATTACCTTCAACTATAAAGAAGGAACACAGACCGTGACCTTTGGAGAAGCGAAAGAAGTTGCATCCGAGGGAAATGGTTCGGATTTGGATTGCATTCCTGCACCACAAAAAAGACAGCTATCAAAAGCTGTCTTTTTTGTTTTACATGACTATTTCCCTTTGGCTGCAACGGCGGATAACAGGACTTGAACAGCACTGCAACGCCGCAGGCGGGGCAACGTGTAGGAATGTCTACCAGGAGGACTGCCACTGAAATAGAAAATCCGAACCTTTTCTCGATAGGAGAAGGGTTCGGATTTTTTGGTTTATTGGTTCTTGGATCGTGCCGGAATTTACGGCTCAGGCAAGGCTTTCAATTTTTCGAGCCATAAAGGCTCCGAAAAAGATTCCGGGGCTTGTATATTTTTCAGAGAGCTATTTTGCAACAGTCCGGAACGGATTTACTTTCCAAGTACAACGGAAAGTCCGATCTCCTTTTCCGTCTCGCTCAGGTCAAGAGCGCCGCCATCGGCGACGGTCACGCGCAGCTCATAGAGCGTACCGGCGGTAAGTTCCGTTACAGCCTTGCCGTCCTCGTCTGTGATCGACCACAGTGCAGGATCGACCTTTGCCAGCTTGCCGTCCACGCCATAGGCGTAGAGGGTCAGACCGGAGGTGCTGCCGGACAGGTTATTCATGCGGAAAGCTACCGTGGTGTTGGGATGTACGTTGCGGACGGTCACAGTGTTGCGCCAGCTTGCAACGGTGCCTTCGCCGCCGTCCTGCGCAAACTGTTCCTGCGAGAGGACGTTTCTTGCCGCCTGATCAAGCTCGACCTTGCGGTAGGGCATTTCGGGCAGATAAACAAACCGGTCCTGCAAACGAAGCAGTTCCAGATAGCCTGTCGGGCAGTAGAGCGCATTGCCGCTGTTGCCGGCATACATTCCAATGGCCATGTTGTTATAGCCGTACTTGTTGGAAACATCCATCGTGAAAACAGTCTCGCCAGTTTCAAAATCCAGAATGATGTACTGCCACATCCCGGTCGTCACATCCTGCACATAGCCGTAGATATAGCCCGTTGCGGTGGAGAGTTTCAGGATGGAGGTGTCGCTCAGGTCGTTCCGGCACCAGACGCTCTTCATCTCGTAGCCGTTTGCGGTCTTTACGGTGTCCACGCGCTCGATGCCGGGGGCGATCATGATGTTGCCCTTCATGAGCCAGTTCTGGTCGTAAATATTGGCGTAGCTCTGGATGGAGGAGTCGTTGTTGGGATCAGCCAGACCTGCATTGCCCGCACCGAACCAGTTGCAGACGATGGTGCTGACGGTGCCCTCGCTGTCGTCATAGACGATGGCAGAGTTCTCAACGGCTACCTGATAGCCCTCGGGCAGATCATCCAGCACCGGGGTGCTTGCCACGACCTCGCCGGTCTTCATATCGAGTGCAAGAAGATTTACAGTGTCCTGATTATCCGTGAACAGCACAAGGTTCGGTGTCAGCGTGGGCGAGCAACCGCCGCCCCACGCAAGACCGCCGCCGGTGGTCTTATCGCCTTCGCCGCTCACCTTTGCACCCGCGCTCTCATAGGGCGTGCACCATACAACGTCTACGCCATCTTCTGCGCGCAGAAGATAGCAGTTCTGGTTGGTCAGGACCACCGCACCGTCCTTGGAGGCGGCGATGCCGTTTTCAGCGCCCTCGCCGGGGGTCAGTTCGTGGACAAAAACAGCCTTTGAAAGGTCTGTCTGCTCGCCGTTCAGGATCGCATCAATGGCCGAGCGGGCAATATAGCCGATGACGCCCTGCTGCTGGCGCTGCGGATAAATGCGGAAGCCGCCGGTTGCAAACCAGAGGTTTCCGTCATAGTCAAAGACCACGGACAGAAGATTCTGCGTCAGTTCTTTTCCAAGCGCGGCCTCGGCTGCAGCTTTGATATCAATGTCCAGCACCTTTTCAAATTCCGGCAGAACATTGCCGTTTTCATCCGTTGCGCGGAGCATCAGCACATGGTTGTTGCTGGTGGGGCAGACGATGCGGTTGGATTCGTCAAGGAAGGTATAGGAGCTCTGGATGACGTAACCGCCGCCGTCATGCTTCTTTGGCGAGAAATAGCCGAGCGTCTTTGTCTCTTCGGCGTTCAGGTCTCGGATGGCGATGCCGCCCAGCAGCGGCACAACGGCATGACCGTAGCTGTCAAAGTAGATGGCGGGCGAAGCGTTCGCGTTCGTCGTCTCATAGGAAACGTTGATCTCCGGATAGATGGCAAGCGGCAGGATCTCATCCGTCGAGTCGGTGTTGTAGCCATCGTGATGAATGTTTGCATCGCTCTTGGCCATGTAAGGGTTTTCCTCTACCTGCTTGGGGTTCAGAGCCTTTACCGGCAGCGCCGCAGAGGCTTGTTCCGCTGAAGAGGGCTGTACCGCAGCGGACGGGGCAGCGGGCTGCGAAGCGGCAGCACTGTCTGCCGGCGTCTGTGTTCCGCCGCAGGCAGCCATGGAAAGGCACAATGCTGCGGTCAGCGACAGGCTTAACGCAGAATGGACGATGTTTCTCTTTTTCATAAACCGTTCTCCTTGTTGTGTTTGTTGCGGTCAGACCAGTGCTGCTCCGCCTGATTTTTTTCCATCCAGCCAGATGCGGAATCCCTGCCGCAAGGCGGCTTCGGTCACCGGCTCCAGCAGAAAATAGTCTGCACGCAACCGGAAGGCATGGAGCGAAAAATCCAGATCGCTGCACCAGATAATGCGTGTCTGTGGACAAAGCGCGCGCAGATGCTCTACTGCATTCAATCCGTCGACCCCCGGCAGGGCGATCACGGCATTTGTCAGCGGCTCGTTGCGTGCAGCCTCAAAAAAGCTTTCCTGATCGTGGTAACAGTCCATTTTCGGGAACAAGCAATGTTCGGCGCAGAACCGCGAGATCTGCTCTGCCAGAAAAGCTTCCTGCGCCCTGCTGCTTGTCAGCACGGCAATTCGGTACACAGCGTGCCTCCTTTCTCTTGCGCCATCGTTGGCGTTCTCTGCTTTCAGTATACGGACAGGCATGGTCTTTTCAAGCCATTTAGCACGAAAGCCCCTTTTCCGTCACGAAATCCCATTTTCGGCTGCGACATAACCGGGCAACTGTGCTATAATCAGGATGAAAGAGTTTATAAAGGAGGTTGGAAGCTGTAAAACGGCTTCCTGATACAGCATGAGGATCGCAATCGTCGATGACCTTGGTACGGAGCGCACGCTGCTGAAGGAGCGCTTGGTGCGGCAGCTGAGTCAGCGCGGCGCAGATGCAGAAATTTTAGAGTTTGACAGCGGGGAAGCCTTTCTGGCGGCAGAAGAAGCGCAGCGCTTTACCGCCGCATTCTTGGATATTTACATGGATGGTTTAAGCGGCATGGACGCGGCAAAGGAACTTCGGAAAACAGACGCAGACTGCCTTCTGGTTTTTACCACCACCTCGACAGACCATGCACTCGAGGGGTTTCAGGTACGGGCATTTCATTATCTGGTCAAGCCCTTTTCAGAGGCCGAGCTGTCCGGTCTGCTGGATGAAATGCTCGCAAAACTCCCCCGCCCGGAGCCGGTTTTGACGGTGAAGGTGGATGGCAGCGACATCCATTTGCGCTATCGTGATATCATATCCGCCGAGCATTTCGCCCACATCATCAATATCCGCACCACTGCCGGCAAAACGCTTGCTACGCGCCAGAGCTTCAAAGCGTTCACCGAGCCGCTCAAAAAGGACCCGCGCTTTTTTGTCTGCGGACGTGGCGCGATCATCAATATGGAGAATGCTGCCGATTTTCAGGCTGCCGCCTTCTGTATGACGGACGGCAGCCGCGTCTATGTCAGTCAGGAGCTTTTGAAAGCTGCCCGGCAGGCCTTTATGGAATTTCTGCTGCAAAGGGGGCGTGCGGATTGAAGGACGTTCTGCGCCCGGTTCTGGAACTTACGGTCGTGTTTCCCGGTTTGCTGCTTGCGTATTTTCCGGTAGGTTCCTATCTGAAGCTGCCGCCCGCAAAGCTTGCAGCAGGGGCGGTGCCGCTGCTGCTCGGGCTTTGCCTTGGCGGCGGGCTGCTTTGCTATCATTTTGGCATTTCAACGGCGTTCTCCGTGCTGCTTATTACGCTTACAGCAATTTTTTTGTATCGCAGAACGCTGCGGATCTCTCTCTGGAAATCCGGAACCATCGCGCTTGCGGTCTGCGCGGTATTTGCGTGCCTGAACAGCCTGTCCCGGGCCGTCGGCACGGCAATCGTGATCCGGATGCAGCTGCCGCCGGACAAGCCGTGGTTCTGCTTTGGCGCCTGCATCTTTTATAATGCGGTCTGCTGGCTGATCACTGCCGCAGCCTATTATCCCGCCACCCACGCAGTACGCGCGATGGTGGAGGATGACAATTTTGCGCAGACGTGGTATGTGTTCTGGGTACTGCCGCTGGTGTTCATCCTGCTGAACCTTTTTATAACCCCGCGCTACCAGATAACGCTCCGGACAGGGCGGGTCTTGCAGGTCTACATCGTTATGAGCATCGCGCTTTTGTTTCTGATGTTCATGTTCAATGTGATCTTTCTGCTGATGGCAAACAGCCTTAACCGGAATGCAAGGTTGCAGCAGGAAAATCAGTTTCTTTCCATGCAGCAGCAGCGCTATGAAAGCCTGAAAGCCGCCATTGAAGAAGCCCGGCAGGCGCGGCACGATATGCGCCACCAGCTGAATCAGATCTCCGCACTGGCCGAGGCAGGAGATCTGGATAACCTGAAGGCTTACCTTGCAAAAACGGTCTCCCGGATCCCGGATCTGGATATGAATTTCTGCGAAAACCGTGCAGCGGACAGTGTTGTCGGCCATTATTGCGCCCTTGCAAAGCGTGAGGGCATTCCCTTTTGTGCCCGGCTCAACTTACCGCAGACGCTCCCTGTGGATGAGATCGATCTGTGTCTGGTGCTGTCTAATCTTCTGGAAAATGCATTTGAAGCCAGCCTTCGCACTGCACCCGCCCGGCGGAAGATCGAGATCACCGCGTATGTCCATGCCGAGCGGCTTCTTCTGGTCGAAGTGGAAAACGCATTTGACGGCGCAGTTCACGAAAAAAGCGGGGTGTTCCGCTCTTCCAAGCGAAGGGAAAACGGGATCGGCATCCAGTCTGTCCGCCATATTGCAGAAAAGACCGGCGGGGCAAGCACGTTTACCTATCAGAACGGCATTTTCTCAGCCAAAGTTATGCTCTGCGGATAAGGAGCCTTTTGCTTTGGCGGGGATTTTTATGCCCGGATTTTTACAAAAAATTCACGCTGGCAGGGTTGCCGCCGCATACCGGATGTGCTATGATGAAGTGCAAAATTTGAAGCGGAGCGATGGATTTTGATTTGTCAAGCTCGCGGAATCAGGAGGAACTACCCATGCAGAAGAATTATGTACAGGAAATTCTGAGCATCATTCACAGCGGTCTGCCCAAGGCGGAACTGGCTGAAAAACTGTCTGATTACCATGAAAAAGATCTGGCGGATGCGTTGGAGGCGCTGACTCCCGCTGAACGCCAGTCGCTCTATTCCATTCTGGGTGTGGATACCGTTGCCGAGATCTTTACCTATCTGGACGATGCCGAGCCGTACCTGAAGGAGCTGCCCAGCCACGAGGCCGCCAAGGTCATTTCCAACATGGACTCGGACGATGCGGTGGACGCACTGGAGGATCTTGACGATACCGATAAAAACGAGATCGTCAACAAGCTGGACAAGGACTCGGTGGAAGATGTGAAGATGCTGCTCTCCTATGACGAGGATGAGATCGGCAGCAGGATGACCACCAACTACATCTCCATCAAAAACGATATGACCATCCGGCAGGCGATGAGCGAGCTGGTAAAACAGGCCGGAGAAAACGACAACATCTCCACCCTGTATGTGGTGGATAAAAACGAGCACTTCTACGGCGCCATCGACCTGAAAGACCTCATCATTGCCCGGGCAGAGGAAAGCTTGGAAAGCCTGATCGTCCGCTCCTATCCCTATGTCACAGACCGGGAGCAGGTCAGCGATTGTATCGACCGTATCGTGGACTACGCGGAGCGCAGCCTGCCGGTGCTGAACGATGCCGGTAAGCTGGTGGGCATCATCACCTCGTCCGATGTGGTCGAGCTGGTCGATGATGAGATGGGCGATGATTACGCAAAGCTGGGCGGTCTGACCGGCGAGGAGGATCTGAACGAAAACGTATTTGAAAGCGTGAAAAAGCGTCTCCCGTGGCTGATCGCGCTGCTGTTCCTCGGGATGCTGGTCTCCTCGGTCGTCGGCGCGTTTGAATCGGTGGTAGCGGTGCTGCCGGTGGTCATCTGCTTCCAGTCCATGGTGCTGGATATGGCCGGTAACGTCGGTACCCAGTCGCTGGCGGTGACCATCCGTGTGCTGGTGGACGAAAATCTGACCCTTTCCAAAAAATTGCAGCTGCTCTGGAAAGAGACCCGCGTGGGGCTTTTGAACGGCGCCATTCTGGCCGTGATGGCCTTGGGCTTTCTGGGCTGCTACATCCACTTTTTCAAGGGCTATGTCTGGACCTCGGCCTTTTTGCTGTCCGGCTGCGTCGGGCTGTCGCTGATCGTGTCCATGGTCATTTCCAGTCTGGTGGGCACGCTGATCCCGATGCTGTTCCACAAGATCCATATCGACCCGGCGGTTGCTTCCGGCCCGCTGATCACCACGATCAACGATCTGGTGGCCGTTGTGGTCTACTATGGCCTTGCCATGGTCGTGCTGATCGATCTGTTCCACCTTGCATAACGGGTGCATCAAAAAGGGCGATCCCTCCGGGGAACGCCCTTTTTTGTTGTGCAAACTTTTGCTAACAATGTTAATATGTCCTAACATCGTCAGAAAATATTGAAAACGCCCGAAAGCGTGCTAATATATAAAGATAAAGAGCCCGCCCCGCTCCGGGCGCGGGTACACAGATGGGAAATACAGAAACGAGGGGTAAATATGTTTGATACAAAAAAAGCTTGCACTGTTTTTGGGCGGTGTGGTGTTCGGCTCTGCCGGTTTCAAGGTGCTGTCCAGCAAGGACGCCAAAAAGGTCTACACCCAGACCACTGCTGCGGTGCTGCGGATGAAGGACTGCACCATGCAGACCGTGAATAAGGTGCAGGAGGAGGCCGGTGACATCCTTGCCGATGCAAAGGCCATCAACGAGAGCCGCGCCGCCGAGGCTGCACAGGAGGTCATCGAGGATACGGCTGAAGAAGAGCAGCCCGCAGAGCAGACTGCACAGTGATATAGCGCAGCGGAGCCGCCCTTGGGCGGCTCTTTTTTACACAGAGGGGTAAGAAGAACAATGAAATGTACGATCTTACATGAAGGTAAGGGACGGATGCGGGTGCACGTCTGCGCTGTGCGCATGACCCTGCACCGGGCAGATGTGCTGGAGGCCTACCTGAACGGGCAGGACAACATTCAAAAAGCCACCGTCTACGAGCGCACCGGAGATGTGGTGCTGACCTACCGGGGCAGCCGGAAGGACACCGCCGCCCTGCTGGCGGCCTACCGCTTTGACAACGAAGAATTGGAGGCGCTGGTCACCTCCCACGACAGCCGGAAGATCAATCAGGAATATCAGGAGAAGATGGTCAGCCTTGTGACGGGCCGGGTGTTCCGCAAGGTGTTCCTGCCTGCGCCCATCGCGGCGGCGTATACGGTGTGGCGCTCCATCGCCTTTGTCTGGAAGGGCATCCGCTGCCTGCTGCACCGCAAGCTGGAAGTAGAGGTGCTGGATGCGCTCAGCATCACAGCCTCCCTCCTGCGGGGCGATTACAGCACCGCAGGCTCGGTGATGTTCCTGCTGACGGTGGGCAGCCTGCTGGAGGAGTGGACGCGGAAAAAGAGCTTGGATGACCTTGCCCGCAGCATGGCGCTGAACGTGGATAAGGTCTGGGTGCGCACCCCGCAGGGCGAGGTGCTGGTGCCGTTGACCCGCGTCCACGCCGGGGACGAGGTAGTGGTGCGCTCCGGCAATATGATCCCGTTGGACGGCACGGTGCTGGAGGGCGAAGCCATGGTGAATCAGGCCGCCCTCACCGGCGAGTCCATGCCGGTGCGCAAGACCACCGGCGCCACCGTCTACGCCGGAACGGTGGTGGAAGAGGGCGAATGCGTCCTTGTGGCCAAGGCAGAGGGCGGCGCCAATCGCTACGATAAGATCGTGGCCATGATCGAGGAATCGGAAAAGCTCAAGTCCGGTACCGAGAACCGGGCTTTGCAGCTGGCCGACCGTCTGGTGCCGTGGTGCCTTGCCGGTACGGTGGCCACCTACGCCTTTACCCGCAACGTCACCCGCGCCATCTCCATTTTGATGGTGGACTTCTCCTGTGCGCTGAAGCTTTCCATGCCGCTGGCGGTGCTCTCTGCCATGCGGGAGTGCGGGGAATACCGACATCACCGTAAAGGGTGGCAAGTATCTGGAAGCGCTGGCAAAGGCGGACACCATCGTGTTCGATAAGACCGGCACCCTCACCCACGCCACCCCGCAGGTGGTGCAGGTGGTGCCCTTCTCCGGCTGCGGGGAGCAGGAGGTATTGCAGCTTGCTGCCTGTCTGGAAGAGCATTTTCCCCATTCCATGGCAAACGCTGTCGTCCGCGCCGCCAAGGAGCGGGGCATCTCCCACGAAGAGATGCACTCCGAGGTGGAGTATATCGTGGCGCACGGCATTGCCAGCCGGGTGGGCGGCACGCGGGTGGTCATCGGCAGCGCCCACTTCATTTTTGAGGACGAGGGCTGCACCATCCCGGCAGGGGAACAGGCAAAGTTCGATGCGCTGGACCCGCAGTATTCCCACCTGTATCTGGCAGCTTCCGGGGTGCTGGCGGGGGTCATCTGCATCGCAGACCCCCTGCGCCCGGAGGCGGCACAGGTGCTGCATAAGCTCCGGAAGCTGGGCATTGCCCAGACCGTCATGATGACCGGCGACAGTGACCGCACCGCCCGCGCCATTGCGGCGCAGGTGGGGGTAGACCGCTGCTTTGCGGAGGTGCTGCCGGAGGATAAAGCCGCCTTTGTCCGCGACGCCAAAGCCGAAGGACATACGGTGGTGATGATCGGCGACGGCATCAACGATTCTCCTGCTTTGTCGGCGGCAGATATCGGCATCGCCATCCATTCCGGTGCCGCCATCGCCCGGGAGATCGCAGATGTGACCATCCGCGCAGATAGTCTGGAAGAACTGGTGACTTTAAAAGCCATTGCCAACGCCCTGCAAAAGCGGGTGGGCAGCAATTACCGGTTCGTCCTCAGCTTCAACTCCGCACTCATCCTTCTGGGCGCACTGGGCATTCTGCCCCCGGCTACCAGCGCGATGCTGCATAATCTTTCCACCCTTGGCATCAGCCTGCGCAGCATGACAGACCTACTGGAGCAGAAGCCTTTACCGTGAAAATGGAACGCCGGAGCGTCCGCAGACGCTCCGGCGTTCCGAAATTATAAATAGCTTTTCCGCTGAAAATGCCCAGAGCATAGCGGAGGGCATTCAAAATCGTCTTAGCCAAAAGGGAGGCGCTGCACGATAGTGTGCGGCGGCCTCCCTTTTTTGTTTCAGATAAACCGGCAGAAGCCCAGCCAGCAGCCCAGCAGGAAAAAGAGCAGCGCCTTACCCAGCACCGACAGCCACGGGCGCTTGCACAGCGCCATATCCCACCGGTGGATGTTCTGCTTGGGGCAGGTGCCCACGCAAGCTTCACAGGCGATGCACTCCCCGCTGCGCAGGCTGCTTTCCTCCAGCTTCAGGCACACCGGGCACTGCTGCTTGCAGGCATTGCAGCCCGGGATGCAGCCCTCGCTCTGCCGGTGCAGCCGTGCAAAGGGCAGCACCGGCAGCAGGGCGAACACCGCACCCATGGGGCAGAGGAACTGACAAAAGAACCGGGGCTGCACTGCCATGCCCAGCAAAATAAGCACAAGCAGCGCAATGCCCACGCCGAAGCCCTCCGGCGGCAGACGCAGTGCCGTCAGGCGGGAAAATACCTCCCACGGGCTTGCGCCGGTCAGCAGCTTTTCCTGCCGGGTCACATACAGCGCCACCAGTCCTGCCAGCAGCAGATATTTGACCTTCTGTCCCCAAAGCACCGCCCGCTCCGGCAGACGGAGCTGCTTTTTGCGGTGGAACAGCTTTTTCTGGACAAGCCCGGACAGTGCCCAGACAGCATCGCCCAAGCTGCCAAAGGCGCAGGCATACCCGCAGAAAAACCGGTCGAACAGCAACGTGAAGCCGCACAGCCCCAGCAGGGAAAGCGTGAAGCTGTCCGCTGTAAGTACCTCGCCCGCACCGATGTGCAGAAAGAGCTGCTTTACCCCGGAAAACCCGGCCACGAATGCGCCCGGCATGGACACAAAGAAGAACAGCTGCACCCCGGCGCGCAGCCATGTACGGCGCTTTTTGTCCCGCTGACGCTGCTGCGCCGCCGTCAAAGGCTTTGCTTGTGTTTTTTCCATCATCCTGCCGCCTTTCCCAGTGCGTCCTCTACTGCACCGATAAGACCTTCTGCCGTAAGGGTAGCGCCGGAAACGGTGTCCACCTCGGCAGACTGCACTGCCAGCATCTCGTCCAGCAAAGGCAGCGCCTGTTTATAGTAGGGCTTATCCTCACCGGAAGCGTCCAGCACCGCAATATCGGTCATTTTTCCGCTTTGGATGGTTACCGACACCCGGATGACATCGCCAAAACCAAAGGCGCTGCCCTCATAGGTGCCGTCCCGGTAGCCGCTCTGGCTCTGCTCTGCCTGCGCTGCGCTCTGCGCCTGCAAAACGGAAGCGTTGTAGGCTTCCACTTCGGCAATCTCCTGCTTGCGCTGGCTTACCGCCGCAGCCCGGACCAGCGCCACCTGCTGGTATTGCCACAGTACCCCCAAAATCAGCAGCAGGTTCACCGCCCGGAGGAGAAAATTCTTGTATTTCATTCCGCTGCTCCTTCCGTTTCAGGTTCGGTTTCGGTCTCTTCGGGCGGTAGCGCCGTCTCGGATGTCGGCAACACCTCCGCAGAAGATGCCGGTTCCGGTTCAGAATCGTCCGGTGTTTCTGCCGGGAAAAGCTGCTGCCACACTTCCTTGAACCACGCGGAAACAGCGCTCTTTTCCTCCGGCTGCACCACCTCCACGGTGGGCGCGGTGACCGGTGTTTCCTCGGGTTCTGCCGCTTCGGACGGCGCGGCTTCTTCTGCCACTTCTTCCGAGGCTGCCTGCTCCGGGTCGGCTTCCTCCGCCGGGGCGACAGCGGCCTTTGCCAGTGCCAGCTTGACGGCGTTCAGGATGCCGGTGGAGGAGTAGGTCGCACCGGAAACGGCATCCACATTGGGGCTTTGCCCCTCCAGAATGGCGGGGATGACCCGCTTTGCCCGGGAGAGATATTCCTCCTCGTCCTCGGCGCTCAGAACAGTGATATCCGTGATCTTATCCTCTGCCACCGTGACCTGCACTGTAATTTTGCCCTCAAAGCCTATGGCTTCGGCGGTGTAGATGCCGTCAAGGTAGGTGGAGGGTGCTGTAAATTCCTCCACCACCAGCGGTACGGCAGGCTTCGGCTGCGGCGGCAGGGGATTGTTCACCACCTCGCCGGTCAGGGCGTTCTGCACCGCGCCCAGAATGCCCCGGCTGGTGTAGGTGGCTTCGGAAACGGCATCCACCTCCCAGCTCTGGGCATCCACTACGGTGGTCAGAAGCCGCTTGGCGCGCCGCAGAAACTGCTTTGTCTCGTGGGAAGCGTCCAGGACCTCCACCTCCGTGATGCTGCCGTTTTCCATGGTCACCTGCACCCGGACGGCACCGCCGTAGCCCCGGGAAGAGCCGACGTAAACGCCATCGGCATAGGGCAGCTTGGGCAGGGCTTCTTCCTCCGCTTCAACGGAAGCGGCTTCCACCGGCTGCTCCATCACCACTGCCAGCCTTTCCGGCACGGCAGCCAGCACCGGCGCGGTGCGGGGCAGGGCAAAAAGCACGGCTGCCGCTGCCGCCACCGCTGGGAGCAGCTGCACCAGTGGCAGCAGTGTGTTGCATCGTTTTTTGTTCATTCCAACTCCTCCTGACACGGAAAAGCAAGGCCGCCTGCATAAAGCGACCTTGCTTTTTTAGTGTTCTGTTTTTTGCCGGATCAGGCAGCTTTCAGGTTCTGCACGGCATCGGTCAGGTGGGTCACCTGCTCCAGTGCAGCGGCCTTATACAGGGTCTCGCGGCTCAGCAGTTCCACGCTTTCGGCCAGCTCGGTCTCCAGATTAGCATAGCTGTCGGCGGTGTAAGCGGCCTTTGCCTTGCTCTGTGCCTCAGTGACCACAGCCTGCAGGGCGGCGCGGTCGGCATCGCTTGCCAGCTCGTGCTTGGCAAGGTTCTCGGCAGTGGTCTGGAACTTGACCACCGTATCGGCGTAGCCCAGTGCGCGGATGGTGATGGTCCAGTAGCCGGTGCCGTCAGTGCCCTCTGGCAGCTGGCAGCGGGCGGAATCGCTCAGACCCAGCTGGATGCCCATGGACTTGTGCATCCAGTTGTCAGCTGCAAACTTGGTGCCATAGGAGGCCTTGGCGTGGGTGTAGGTGCTGTCGTTGCCGTAGTAGGTCCACACCACAGACTGCATCCGGGAGCCCAGCTCGCCGTAGTTGCCGTTCAGGTCCACACGGATGAACTCGCCAAAGCTGCCCACGTCGCTGCCGCTGCGCAGGTTCACGGTAAGACCCTCAGCAGCCTTCTGGGCGGCTTCTGCCACGCCGGAGCCGGAGCCGGTGTGTGCGGCGGAGAAGGTGTAGCCGTCGCCGCTCTTGGCTGCGTACTTCAGGCCGTTGGTGTTTTTGTCCACCGCAGCGGTCAGGGCGTAGGCGGTCAGGTTCTTTTCAGAGTAGCCGCCCACCAGCTGGCCACCGTTTTCCACCACGGTGTACTTGGAGCAGAAATCTGCAAGGTCGCTGGTGGCTACGCGCACAGGCACATACTTGGTGCCCAGCACCTCGTAGTGGTCCATCTGCACGGTGGAGCCGTCGGCCTTGGTAATGGTGCCGCGGTTCCAGCCCACGGTGGTGCCATCGGCCAGATGGATGGTCTTGCCATCGTCCGACCAGTGAGAAACGGTGTAGCTGCTGCCGTCCTTGGCGTAGATCACGGCAGTGCTCTGGAAGCTGCCGCGGTGCAGACCATGGTTGACGGTTGCGCGGGAAACGGCGTCAAACGCGCCAAGGTCCTGCTCCTCGTGGCTGTCCAGCTGCGCAGAGGCGGCAGTGCTGCCGGCGGCGTAGACCTTCTCGTTTGCCCAATACTCGTCCCAAGTCAGGGCAGCATAAAGATAGGTGTACTTCTTGCCCAGCAGAAAATCGAAAAAGCTGTTTTCCTCCTCGGCAGGGGCTGCTGCAAAGGCGGTAGCGGTCAGCAGGTTGAACGCCATAGCCGCCGACAGCAGCAGGGAAAGAAATTTCTTGGTTCTCATGAAAAAATGCTCCTTTCATCACAATGACAGAAACGCACTGCCATATAGTTAGCTGAACCTAACATTGCGCGCAAAGAAAAACCTGCGGGGTAAAGCCCCTCAGATGGTTAGGGTAAGCTAATTGACGGAAATTAAGATAACACGCATACAAAGGGATGTCAAGAAAAAGCAGGTATGTTTATTCAAACAAACTTTTTGGGGGCAGGACAGGGAAAAGCAGTTGCGGCACGTCATCTTGTAGAGCAGTGCTTTTGCGGCTTGTACTCTGCCCCCTGCGGGCAAAAGAAAAAGCGACGACCCGTGCAGGTGGGTCATCGCTTTTCTCGTCCCTTGCGGGACAGGCAGGGTAAATGATAAGAAGGTAAATGAAGAAAATAGCAAGGTAAAAACAAAGGCGTATACGGAGCCGAAGTTGCCGCTCCAAAGTGAAGATGTATCCAAGTTTCGCTTTTGTTGGATACAACATACCACTTTGGAACAGAAATTGCAAGAGGTTTTTTAAAATTTCTCCCCAAAAATACGCGGGAAATCGCATTTTTGTAGAAACGCACAAATTTTACGGAAAGTTCCCGGCAAACTGACGAACAAGCATAAAAACGGAAAGCTTGCCGGAAAAACGTGCAGGATACCTTTATAAAACCGGCAGGCAATGGGAGATAGGCATGGAAAGCTGATTTTCGCGGGATGTAGCCTGCACCGCTTTACAAGCAGCCGGTGGTGTGTTAAGATGGACACATCTGCTGCAACCGGAAGAATGCACGCGCCGGGCAGCGGTGGCGTACCGGAAAAGCACCCGGTGCCGGGAGGGGAGAAACGAATGACAAAGCTACTGCATGGCAATGAAAAAACCAGCCTGAACGGCGGGCGGGAGCCGCTGTTCAGCCAGAAGGAACTGCTGGTACTGGCCATCCCGCTGCTGGTGGAGCAGCTGCTGGAAGTGACGGTGGGCATGGCCGACACCATGATGGTGTCCCGCTGCGGCGAGGCGGCCATCTCCGGCGTCAGTCTGGTGGATATGATCAATAACCTCATCATCGTGCTGTTTGCGGCGCTGGCTACCGGCGGCGCGGTGGTGGTAAGCCAGTATCTGGGCGCAAAAGAGCGCGGGAATGCCGACAAAAGCGCCGGTCAGCTGCTGCTGCTCAGCGGCTTGTCCGGTGTGGTGATCGGCGCGGTATGCTTTGTGCTGGCCCGCCCTATGATCCGGCTGTTCTACGGCTCTATTGATACCGACGTGCTGGACGCGGGCGTGAAGTATTTGCAGATCATCGCCCTCAGCTACCCGTTTCTGGCGCTGTACAACGGCGGTGCGGCACTGTTCCGCAGCATCGGCAACTCCAAAATCTCCATGCAGATCAGCTTTCTGATGAACATCATCAACATCGTGGGCAACGCGGTGTGCATCTTCGGCTTCAAAATGGGCGTGGACGGCGTAGCATGGCCCAGCGTGGTATCCCGCATGGTGGCTGCGGCGCTGATCCTGCGCAAGTGCTACCGGGAGGATGCGGTGCTTACCGTGCCCAAGACCCTGCGGCTGGACGGCGGCATGGCAAAGCGCATTCTGGGAATCGGCATCCCCTCGGCCTTTGAAAACAGCCTGTTCGAGGCCGGACGCATTCTGGTGGTGAGCATGATCTCCACTTTCGGCACGGTGCAGATCGCAGCCAACGCCGTGGCCAACAATCTGGACGGCATGGGCGTCATCCCGGGCAAGGCCATCAGTCTGGCCATGATCACGGTGGTGGGGCGCTGCATCGGTGCCGGCGACCACGAGCAGACCGTTTACTACACCCGCAAACTGCTGCTGTGGGCTTACATTACCATGGGGCTTTCCAACGGGGCAATCCTGCTGTTCCTCCGGCAGCTGGTGGGCATCTACGCCCTTTCCGGCGAGACGATGGAGCTGGCCATCACGCTGGTCACCATCCATGCGGGCTGCGCCATTATCTTCTGGCCGCTGTCCTTCGTGCTGCCCAACGCCCTGCGCGCGGCAAACGATGTGAAATTTACCATGGTGGTGTCCATCCTTAGCATGGCCTGCTGGCGGCTGGGCTTCAGCTATCTGCTGTGCGTCCGCATGGGCTGGGGCGCTGTGGGCGTGTGGGTGGCTATGGTCATCGACTGGACCTGCCGCGTGACCTGCTTTGTACTGCGCTTCCGCAGCGGCGCATGGAAAACAAAATATCAGGCATAACAATAAGGAGAAAAGCATGAAACTGATCAGCTGGAACGTGAACGGCCTGCGCGCCTGCCTGACCCACGGCTTTGCCGAGAGCTTTGCCGCGCTGGACGCGGACATCTTCTCGGTGCAGGAGACCAAGATGCAGCCGGGACAGGCAGATTTTGCGCCGGAGGGCTACACCGAATATACCTATTCTGCCGAGAAAAAGGGATACTCCGGCACAGCCTGCTGGTGCAAAACGGCACCGCTGGCAGTGACCACTGGCATCGGGCTGGAACAGCATGACCACGAGGGGCGGGTGCTGACGCTGGAATACCCCGGCTTTTATCTGGTAAACTGCTACACCCCCAACAGTCAGGACGGGCTGAAGCGGCTGGACTACCGCATGGAGTGGGAGGACGCCTTCCGGGCGTACCTGCTGGCACTGGACGCAAAAAAGCCGGTGATCCTGTGCGGCGATCTGAACGTGGCGCACACCGAGATGGATATCAAAAACGCCAAGACCAACCGCATGAGCGCAGGCTTTACCGATCAGGAGCGCGCCAAAATGACCGAGCTGCTGGCGGCAGGTTTTGCGGACAGCTTCCGAGTGGTGCACCCGGACGAGGTGAAGTACAGCTGGTGGAGCTACCGCTTCCACGCGCGGGAAAAGAACGCGGGCTGGCGCATCGACTATTTTATCGTTTCCCGGCGCATTGCAGACCGCATCCGCGCCGCCGAGATCCACAACGAGATCTTCGGCTCCGACCATTGCCCGGTGGAGCTGCAGATCGACCTGTAATATAAGGAGAAGCCAATGCTGAAAAATTATCTTCTGATCTTCCTTATCTCCATGGTGCCCATCATTGAGCTGCGCGGAGCTATCCCCATCGGGCTGGGCATGGGGCTGCCGGTGCTGCCCACCTACCTTTTGTGCGTACTGGGCAACATGATCCCGGTGCCCTTCATCTACCTGTTCGCCCGCAAGTTCCTCATCTGGGGCTACCACAAACCGGTCATCGGGCCGGTGTGCAAGTTCTTCATCACCAAGGGGGAAAAGGGCGGTCGCAAACTGGAGGAAAAGGCCGGCAAGGGTCTGACCGTTGCCCTGCTGCTCTTTGTGGGGATCCCGCTGCCCGGTACCGGTGCCTGGACCGGCACGCTGGCAGCCTCCATTCTGGACATGAAGTTCAAGGATGTTCTCATTGCCTGCATGGGCGGTGTGCTGCTGGCGGGCATCATCATGGGTCTGGCCAGCGCCGGGCTGCTGGGCGCGGTCAGCGGGCTGTTTGCGGCAGGCTGACAAAACGCGGGCGCTTTTGTCGTGTAAAATGCCGGTAGCTTTTCTGCCCGCAGTATGCTACACTGAATAATAGTTGTGTGAAAACCGGAAGCCGCTTCCGGTCAGAAAGGACGTTGTAGAACATGGATCAGGCACTGAATCAGAAAATTGACGCATATATTGCGGAAAATAAGGAGCAGCTGCTGCAGGACATTGCAGCGCTGGTCGCCATCGACAGCGTAGAGGGCACCCCGGAGGAGGACGCACCCTTCGGCGCAGGCCCTCGGGCCGCGCTGGACAAGACGCTGGAACTGGCAGCAGGCATGGGCTTTGCCACCCGCAACTGCGAAAACTACATCGGCTATGCCGAGCTGGCCGGTGCAGACCCGGAAAAATATCTGGCCACCATCTGCCATGTGGACGTTGTGCCCGTGGGCAACGGCTGGACGGCAGACCCCTTCAAGATGCGCATTCAGGACGGCTGGCTGCTGGGCCGCGGCGTCTCGGACGATAAGGGCCCGATGATCGTTACTCTGTACGCGCTGAAGTTCCTCAAGGAGCAGGGCTACCAGCTGCGCTACCCCATCCGTGCCATTGTGGGCGACAACGAGGAGACCCACATGAACGATGTGAAGTACTATCTGGAAAACTACCCCGCTCCGGTGTTCTGCTTTACCCCGGACGCCGAGTTCCCGGTGTGCAACGGCGAAAAGGGCCACTTCGGCGGCAAGATCGTCAGCCCGGTGTGCAACGGCGTCATTGCGGAGTTTGAGGGCGGTGTTGCCAACAACGCGGTGCCGGACCGCGCCAGCGCACTGGTCAAGACCGATATCCGCAAGCTGAAGAACGCCCCCAACATCACGCTGGAACCGGAAGGGGACGGCGTGCGGGTGCGCGGCTGGGGCAAGTCCGGCCACGCCGCCATGCCGGAGGGCACGGTGAACGCCATCGGTCTGGTGGTGGATTATCTGCTGGATAACGGCCTGTGCAACGATGCCGAGCGCGCTTATCTGGAGGCACTGCGCAAGCTGCACAGCTCCACCGCAGGCACCGGCCTTGGCATCGACTGCGCCGACGGCCCCTTCGGCCCGCTGACCATCATCGGCGGCCGCATTTATATGGAGGACGGCAAGCTGGTGCAGACCATCGACAGCCGCTTCCCCACCTGCACCAACGGCGAAAAGCTGACCGCACAAATCACCGCTGCGCTGGGCGAGGGCGCAAAGCTGGAGGATGTGGATGCTTGCCGAGCCGTTCTACATCGAGGCCGACAGCCCCGCCATCCGCGCCTGCATCGACACCTACAACGAGGTGACCGGCGAGAATGCCACCCCCTTCACCATGGGCGGCGGCAACCTATGCCCGCCACTTCCCCTATGCCGTCAGCTTTGGCCCGGAGCATGAGGATGTGAAGCTGCCGGAGTTCGGCGGCCCGATGCATGGTGCCAACGAAGCTGCCCCCATCGACAAGCTGCTGGAGGCCGTTAAGATCTACATTCTGGCGCTGCTGCGTCTGGAAGAGATCGACTTCTGAGGTACGGCATGAACGTGCTTGTCATTGACGGGCAGGGCGGGGGACTGGGCCGCCAGCTGGTAGCTGCCCTCAGCGCCCAGTGCCCGGATATCCGGCTGGTGGCCGTGGGCACCAACAGCGTTGCCGCGCAGGCCATGCACAAGGCCGGGGCGCAGCGCGCCGCCACCGGTGAGAACGCCGTGGTGGTGAACTGCCGCAATGCGGATATCATCGTGGGACCCATCGGCATCGTCATTGCAGACGCGCTGCTGGGGGAGATCACCCCCGGCCATGGCCACGGCAGTGTGCCAGAGCAGCGCCACCCGGGTGCTGATCCCGGTGAACCACTGTGAAAACCTATATCGTCGGCGTGCCCGACCAGCCCCATCGGCAGCCTTGTAGCTGCCGCCGTGCAGAAGGTGAAAGCCCTCTGCGCCGGGGAAGGCTGCTGAAAATTTCTACAAACAAACAGGCGGCTGTACAAAATGCTGTACAGCCGCCTGTTTAGTTTATTCAGCGCATATTGCTGGTACGGTGCTCCATCAGATAGGTAGCCTGCAGGTCTGCGATGTGCAGTTTGACCGCCAGCGGGTACTTGTCGTAGGCTTCCGAGATGGCAAAACAGCCGCCCCGGGCCGCATCGTCAAAGCCGCCCATGTGCCAGCGGATGGCAACCGCCTCCTCCACCTTCAGCTTCATGAACCGCTCGATCAGGAACACGCTCTTTTCGCCGTGGCCGTAGGGGAACAGATCCTCTACACTGTAAAAGGGCGCTTTCTCCCACTGTCCGGTGGCTTCGTTCTTCACGTTGCGGGTGCCCAGCTTGTAGTAGTTGGCCTTGCACAAATCGTGCAGCAGGGCACAGATGGCGTAGCTCTCCTCGCTTTCGCCCTCGGTGAAAAAGCTGTCGTGCAGTGCATGGTAGACGTTCAGGCTGTGCATGCACAGCCCGCCCTCACAGGCTCCGTGGAAGCGGGTGGACGCCGGTGCGGTGAAAAAATCCGTCTTTTTGTCCAGCCAGTCCAGCAGCTTTTCACTGCCCGGGCGGGTGACGTGCTGCTGCCAGATGTCCAGAAACTCTGCGCGGTCGCCCCCGCTCACAGCTCCATGTCCTCCAGAATGCCCTTGAGGATGGCCAGCTCGTCGTGGCTCAGGGAGATGCCCTTGCCCATGCGGGTGCCGTCCGGGGACCAGTCGCGGATGTCGTACTTGGGCTCGCCGTCGTTCCAGCTGATAAGGTTCAGCTGACGCTCCCAGCCGCGGGGACGCTGGCTCAGCACGGCTACACGCTGGACAACTTCGTATTTGATCTCTGCCATATTGCAAAACCTGCCTTTATGTTTGTATGCTACCATAATAAGGGAAGTGCGGCGAGATTTCAACAGGTAAACTGAAATATTTTAAAAAATTTTTGTTACGCTCAGCCGTAAGGGGCGTCCTCGCGCCATTCCACCAGCTCTAAAACGGCGGCGGTATCCTCGTCCGGGGCGGGGTGGCGGCTGTGCAGCTTCTGCTTTGTGCTGAACAGCCCCGGCGCGTAGTGCGCCATCACGCTGGTCTGCACGTCCCCGGCCAGAAAGGCGGCGGCATTCTTCTGGCGGCAGGCCATGGGGGTGCCGTCTGTCATGGGGACGCCGGGCTTTTCCGGCTGCGGCAGTTCCGGCGGGGGCAGCTGGGTGCTGGGCGTGTCCGGCGCAGCCGGGGGCTGCAGGGGCATACTGCCCAGCGGCGGGGCATTGCGGGTGCTGTTTGCCTGCGGGGCGGCAGCGGTGCCGGGCTGGTTTTCAAGTTCGTGGCGGATGAAGGGTTCCAGAGAATTCATCAAAATTCACCTCCGCCCCTAGTGTGCCCCGCCGGCGGCGTTTTACACCCGCAGCTCTACGGTGGAGCCGCCGGTGCGGGCCTTGTGCACCACCACCTGCCGGTCGATGCGGTCCTTGAGCGCCCCCACATGGGAGATGATGCCCACCAGCCGGTCGCCCTCGGTCAGGCCGGAGAGCACCCGGATGGCCAGCTCCAGCGATTCCTCGTCCAGCGAGCCGAAGCCCTCGTCTAAGAACAAGGTGTCCAGCCGGATGCCCCCGGCGCTGCTCTGTACCTCATCCGAAAGGCCGAGCGCCAGCGCCAGTGAAGCCTTGAAGCTTTCGCCGCCGGAAAGGGTCTTTACGCTGCGGCGGGTGCCGTTGTAGTGGTCGATGACGCCAAGGTCCAGCCCGGACTGGCTGCGCTGGTTCTCTGCACCGATGCGCTCCAGCTCGTACTGCCCGGCGGTCATCTGCATCAGCCGGGTGTTGGCATAGCGCAGGATGCGGTCCAGATAGTTCATCTGGATGTAGGCTTCCAGCTTGATCTTCTGCTTGCTGGTCAAAGTGCCGCCCGCCGTAGCAGCCAGTGCGCTGACCCACTGCCACCGGCTTTCCAGCGTCTGCCGCGCCTCGGCGGCAGCGCGGTACTGGGCCGCTGTTTTGCGGTTGGGCAGCAATTGTGCCGAAAGCTGCTTTTCCCGGCTGCGCAAAGCCTCCCGCGCGGCGGTCAGCGCGGTCTGCTGTGCGGTAAGCTCCTCGGCGCTGCGGGCAGGCAGCTCCTTTTGGGCGGCGGTCTGCTGTGCGGTCAGCGCCTCCACGGCGGCTTCGGCGGCGGCAACGGTCTGTTCGGCCTGTTTCAGCTTGCGCTGCGCCGTGTCCATACCGGTGCGCAGGGTGCGGCGGTCGGCTTCCAGCTTGTCCAGTGTCGCCTGTGCGTCCGCGCGCCGGGGATAGGGCAGGGCGGCGCGCCGCTCTGCGATTTGACCCTCCAGCGCGTCAGCACTTGCATTCTGGGCGGCAGCGCTGCGGTCAGCCTCGGCAGCGGCCTGCTCCAGCGCCGGACGCTGGCGGATCTTTCCTGCCGTCGTTTCCCACTGTGCCTTGCGGCGGCAGTCGGCCTCGGCCTGTCGGCACCGGGCGGCACAGTCTGCCTGTGCCGTTTGCAAAGCGGCATTCTCTTCAGCCAGTACGTTGGTCATCAGGGCAAAGGTGAGGGGTACTGTGCCCTCCGACGTGGTAAAGCGCTCCGGCAGCAGGGTCTCGGCGTCCCGCCGGAGAGAAGTTTTCGCCTCGTTGACAGCGGCAAGGGCGCTCTGGGCGGCAGCGCTGGCGTTCTGCGCCTGCCGGTCAGCTTCCGCAGCGGCCTGCCGTGCGGCTTCCACCTGTGCCTGCGTGGGCGCAGTATGGGGCAGCAGGGCGCGGGCGGGGTGATGGGTACTGCCGCACACCGGGCAGGGCGCGCCCTCGACAAGACTTTCGGCCAGCAGCCCGGCCTGTGCGTCCAAAAATGCCCGCTCCAGCGTATTCTGTCGGGTGCGGGCTTCGTCCTGTGCGGCGGCAGCGGCGCGGTAATTCTCCTGCGCCTTGTGTGCGGCCTTGGCCTGTCGCTGGCAGTCCGCAAGCCGCTGTTCCAGCTTTACCAGCGCTTCGCCGCGCTGTGTCAACTGGGCGCTGCGGTTTTGCAGCGCCAACAGCCGGGTGTCCGCGTCTGCCAGCGCGGCAAGTTCGGTCTCAGCGGCAGCAAGGGCGGCGTTCAGGCTGTCCAGCTGGGTGCGGCGCTTTTGCGCCTGCGCCGCCGCCAGCCGGGCGGCGTCCCGCGCTTCGGTCTGCTGACGGCAGAGCGCGTCCAGCGCGTCATAGGCCGCAAGGGCGCTCTGCGCCTGCGTCACCTGCGCGGTCAGGGCATCCAGCTGTGCAGCATCTCCGGCGTGGCGGTCGGCCTCGGCGCGGGCGGCATCCAGTGCGGGCTTTGCGGCGGCAAGCTCTGCCTGACGGGCAGCCAGCTGTTGCGCCAGCCGCTGCGCCTGTGCGGCGGCACCCAGCTGCTGCTGCACCGTGTCCAGCTGGGATTCGGTGGCTTGCAGGGCGGTGCCGGCTTCTTCCAGCGCTGCCGCCTGCCGGGCAGTCAGGGCATCCAGCAAGGCAAGCGCCGTTTCCGGTACAGTCTGGGCGCACAGGGCGCGCAGCGCCTCGGCGTCCGGGTCCTCCGGGCTGAATTGCAGCCCGCCCAGCAGGCTGTCCAGTTTGGCATTCTGAGCGGTACGCTGCTGGTTCAGCGCGGATGCTTCGGCCTGTAAGCGCTCTTGCAGTTGGGCGTAGCGCTGGGTGCGGGAACAGCTTGCGGAAGATGCGGCTGCGCTCCTCGGTGGAGGCGTTGAGCAGCTTTGTGAACTGTCCTTGCGCGATGAGCACGATCTGAGAAAACTGGTTGTAGTCCAGCCCGATGATCTCCTGCACGGCGGCGGTCACGTCCTTGGCTTTGGTCACCGGCGGGCGGTCGTCCGGGTAGGTCAGGGTGGCATCTGCTTTTTCGGTGGTCATGCCCTCGCCCCGGGTTTTGGGACGCTGATACTCCGGGTTGCGGCGCACCGTGTAGCGCACGCCGTGCACCTCAAATTCCAGCTCCACAAAGGTGGGGGTCTTGTCGTCTGCGTACTTGCAACGCAGCATGGAGCCCTCCCGGATGCCGCTGCTGGAATGATCGTACAGCGCATAGGTGATGGCGTCAAAAATGGTAGTCTTGCCCGCGCCGGTGTCGCCGGTAATGAGGTACAGCCCGCCTTTGCCCAGCTTTTCAAGGTCAAGGGTGATCTCGGCGGCATAGGGGCCAAAGGCCGAAAGGGTCAGTCGCAGCGGTCTCATACAGTGTCGCCCTCCTTCCAGATCTCCTCGATCAGTGCTTGACAGAACGCCGTCTGCTCGGCGGTCAGGGGCTGGTTATTTTGCAGCTGGTAAAAGGCAGCCAGATGTTCCAGCGGGGAGATGCTCTCGGTGCGCTCCGGGGCGCAGATCTCCTGCTGCTGGCGGGTGCGCTGGTTGTCGTAGTCCAGCTGCATCAGGTTGGGGTAGATGACCCGCAGCCGCGCCAGCGCATCCGGCACATCCTGCTCGTCGGTCAGGGTGATGTACAGATAGTCGTCCACGGCGGTGCCCTCGTAGCAGCGGCGGTCGGTCAGTTCCATGTAGCTGCCCCGCAGCCCGCGCAGCTCGTGCCGGGGGGTCAGGGGCGCGGTGGTGATGTGCACCTCGCCCTTTGCACCCAGCTCCACAAAGGTAGCGCTTTTGCGCTGCCCCGCCTCCGAGAAGGAGTACTTCAGCGGTGTGCCGCAGTAGCGCAGCGTTTCCCGCCCCACCTTCTGCGGACTGTGCAGATGCCCCAGCGCCACATAGTCAAAGGCATCGAACAGGGCGGCGTCCACGCTGTCCACCCCGCCTACCGAGGGCTCCTCGCTCTCGCAGGCGGCAGCACCCGCCACAAACTGGTGCGCCACCAGCACGCTGCGGTGGCAGGGGTCCGGGGTGCAGTGCCGCAGCACGCAGGCAAGGGCGTCGTTGTAGCTCTCAATAGGCTCGTCCGGCCAGACGTGCCGCACCATAGCGGGCTTCAAAAAGGGCAGTAAGTACACATCTACCGTGCCGTGGGCATCCTGCAAAGGGATGGGCTGCGGCGCGCCGGTGAACACCGGGCTGACGTAGACCCGGCTGTCGGCCAGCAGGGCAGAGCCAAAGGCCACACGGTCGGCAGAATCGTGGTTGCCGCTGATGGCGAATACCGGTAGCTTCCGCGCCGCCAGTTGGGTCAAAAACCAGTCCAGCAGCCGCACCGCTTCGGCAGGGGGAACGGGCTTGTCGTAAAGGTCGCCTGCCAGCAGCACGCCGTCCACAGGGGTCTCATCCAGCAGAGCCAGGATCTCTTCCAGAATATACCGCTGCTCCTCCAGCATGGAAAACTCGCACACCCGCTTGCCCAGATGCAGGTCGGACAAATGCAGAAAACGCAAACAGGAACACCGCCTTTCAAAAAATGCTTTGCCCTATTATAGCGCAGCCGCCGCTGCGCGCGCAACCAAGGAGAACAGAAAAACGGACAACTGCTGTTTGCCGTTGCGACCCCTTCTGTGAAAATGGGACACCGGAGCGTCTGCGGACGCTCCGGTGTCCCGAAATTTAAAATGATTTTTCCGCTGAATATGGCCAAAGCGCACGCGGAGGCCATTCCAAATCGTTTTACGGCCTGCGTATATCAGAACATCTTTTCCCAAGTGGCGTAGCCCACACTGCCGTCTGCCGTCAGACCATTGCGCCGCTGGAACCGCTGTACGGCGGCAGCGGTGGCCGCACCGTACTTGCCGTCATCTTTCAGCCGCTCGCCCAGAGAATTGAGCTTTTGCTGCACCAGCCGCACCGTGCCGCCGGAATCGCCGGTGTGCAGCACGATGCCGGGGTAGGGCACCTTCAGCCCATGCTTTGCGGTGTAGCGGGTATAGAGCACGTTCCATGTGTTCTGCCCCACCTTGCCGTCCATGTTCATCTTGTTCTTCAGCTGGAACTCCTGCACGGCACGCTGGGTGCTTGCGCCGAACTTGCCGTCCGCCTTCAGCTCGTCATACCATGTGCACGCATCACGCACGCCGTTGAGCCAAGTCTGCACAAGTGCCACGTCCGGCCCGGAGGAGCCGCGCTGGAGCAGGGAATAATAACCGGGAATCGCCATAGAGGGATCCCTCCTTTCCATCCATGCTATGCTCCGGCGGGGTGCAGCGTCACCCCGCCAGCAGCACCGTCTGCCGCCGGGCGGTCAGCCGGTGCGCCCAGTCCACCAGCCGGAACCGCAGGATGTACTGCCCGCAGACAAGGTCGTTTTCGGCAGGCAGAGCGTAGCCGCCCTGCGCAAAGCTGCACAGCCCCGGGTACAGCACACACCACCAGTTGCGCCCGCCGCCGCTGCCGATGTCGATGCGCACCGCATCGTACCGCCCGGCGGGCAGCTGACCGGTGGGGTAGCGCCGGGCGGGAAAGTACATATTCACGAGATACACCCGCACCGGAGCACGGATGCCCTGCGCGGCCAATGCCCGCTGCGCCGCCAGCTGAAACTGCAAAAGCCGCCCCGCCGCCCATGCCCGCGCCTCCGGTGCGCTTTGCGCCGGGCATTGCTGCATCACGGCCAGCACGGCGTCCCGCACCCGGAGTTTGGCGCTCTGGTCGGCTACGGCATCACTGGCCGCCCGGATGTGCAGCCGCAGGGTGTCGGCGCACAGCGCTGCCCCGGCATCCAGCTGGGTGCGCCCCCAGCACAGCCCCTGCAAAGCGCCGCACAGCGCAAAGCCCGCCAGCAAGCTGGCGCATAGCAGCCGCATCTGCCGGACGGAAAGCGGCTTTAAGAAAAAACGCACCATAAAAAACAGACCCCTCTTCTGGAAATGATAACCAGAGGATGGGTCTGCTGCAGCGGGATTATACAAAAAGAAAGATTTCTCTCAGTCAATGACTGAGAGGGTTCGTATTAGTTCTTCAAAGAC
>ENA-OQKR01000114-OQKR01000114.1-human-gut-metagenome-genome-assembly--contig:-NODE-114-length-34490-cov-5.342432_pt1 | contig 34490 bp, 33 predicted proteins | sample MGYA00242803_ERZ504806 | MGnify/ENA primary metagenome ERZ504806 (study PRJEB26092, sample SAMD00036399) | human gut metagenome | host: Homo sapiens | study: EMG produced TPA metagenomics assembly of...
AAAAGGGGGAATCTGGCGCGGGAGCGCCTGAGAGGGCGAGTTCCCCCACAGAAAAAGGCTGCCTGCCAGACAGCAGACAGCCTTTTCCAGAAGAAAATAAGGAAAACACGCGCCCAAAGGGGCAGAGTGAGTATCAGAACATACTTTCATCCTTGTAGCGCCCGGTGCGCACGAACTGCACCCACTCGGCTACATTTACGGCGTGGTCGCCGATGCGCTCCAGATACTTGATGACCATGAGCAGATCCAGCGCGGCGTCCACCTTGGTGGGGTCGGCGGCGATCTCCTGTGCCAGTGTGTGCTTGATGGCGTTGAAGTCGTAGTCCACGGCGTCGTCTGCGGCGATGACGCGGCGGGCAGCGATCTCATCCTCGGCGGTCAGGGCATCCATGGCGTCTAAGATCATCTGGTAGGCCTTGCGCCCCATGGCAATGGCCTGACTGACGGCGGGATCTCTCTCCTTACGCACGGTGACGAGATGGGGGATGATCTCCGCGATATCCGAAGCGTGGTCGCCCATGCGCTCGATATCGGTGACAACCTTCATGGCGGTGGAAATGTGGCGCAGATCGCCTGCTACCGGCTGCTGGCGCAGCAGCAAGGTCATGCAGCGGTGCTCGATGTCCCGCTCCATGTTGTTGATGCGGTCGTCCTCCTGCACGATCTTCTGGGCGGCTGCGGTGTCGGCGGTGCACAGCGCTTCCAGCGCGTTCTCCACGGCCTCGGCAGCGTTCTGCCCCATCTCCACCAAAGCGACCCTGAGGGCTTCCAGATCGCTGTCGTATTGTTTGCGAATGCTCATTGCTTTGTTCCTCCCTGCATTAACCGAACCGGCCGGAGATGTAGTCCTCGGTGCGCTTGTCCCGGGGCGTGCTGAAGATCTGGTTCGTGGGGCCAACCTCCACCAGCTCCCCCAGCAGGAAGAAGGCGGTGCGGTCGCTGATACGGGCAGCCTGCTGCATATTGTGGGTGACGATGACCACGGTGTAGTTCTTTTTCAGCTCGTTCATCAGCTCCTCCACCTTCATGGTAGAGCCGGGATCCAGCGCGCTGGTGGGCTCGTCCATCAGCAGCACCTCGGGCTTGACCGCCAGTGCCCGGGCGATGCAAAGACGCTGCTGCTGCCCGCCGGAAAGGCCAAGGGCGCTCTTTTTCAGGCGGCCCTTCACCTCGTCCCACAGGGCTGCGCCCCGCAGCGAGGTCTCCACCAGCTCGTCCAGCTCGGCCTTATTGCGCACGCCGTGCAGCTTGGGGCCGTAAGTGATGTTGTCGTAGATGCTCATGGGGAAGGGGTTCGCCTTCTGGAACACCATGCCCACCCGGCGGCGCAGGTCGGTCAGCTCCATCTCGCGGGCAAAGATATCCGCGCCCTTCAGCCGCACATCGCCCTCGATGCGCACGCCCGGCACAAGGTCGTTCATGCGGTTGAGGGTCTTTAAAAAGGTGGATTTGCCGCAGCCGGAGGGGCCGATGAGTGCGGTGATCTCCCGCTCGCCCACGTCCAGCGAAATGCTCTTCAGCGCCTTGAAGTCGCCGTACCAGAGGTTCAGATCCTTTGCCGATATCACCGGCACATTCGTGTTTTCCATAGAGTACCTCTTTATTTTTACTGCTTCTGTTTCAGTTTTGTTTTCGCCAGACGTGCGGCCAGATTGATGAGCAGCACCAGCACCAGCAGCACTGCGCCGATGCCCCATGCGGAGGTGAAATCGCCGTCCTCAAAGGCGCGCAGATACAGCAGCACCGACAGGGTGGCGCCGTTGGAGGTGTAGGCTTTGAACACACTCTTGGCGATCACCTCTGCCGCACCGGCGGTGAACAGCAGCGCGGCGCTTTCGCCCACGATGCGTCCTACCGCCAGAATGCAGCCGGTGATGATGCCGTCAATGCTGCAGGGCAGCACGATGGTGCGGATGATGTGCCACTTGCCCGCACCCAGACCCATGGCACCCTCACGGTAGCCCTGCGGCACGGTTTTGAGGGATTCCTGTGTGGTGCGGATGATGGTGGGCAGGTTCATCACCACCAGCGTCAGACTGCCGGACAAAAGACAGGTCTGGAAGCCCAGCGCCTGACTGAACACCAGCATACCCACCAAGCCGTAGAGGATGCTGGGGATACCCGCCAGCGTTTCGTTGGTGAACTCGATGACCTCGATGAGCCGCCGGTTGGAGGCGTATTCGGTCAGATAGACCGCCGCACCCACGCCCAGCGGCAATACGATGAGTAATGTCAGCAGGATGACATACAGGGTGTTGAGGATGGCGGGCAGAATGCCGTCCGTCTTTTTCAGCACACTGGCGGTGGTGGAAAGGAAGTTCCAGCTGATGTGGGGGATGCCCCGCACCAGCACCATGCCGATGATCCCGGCCACCAGAATCATCACCAGCACTGCGCTTGCCCAGACCAGCACGGTCATCACCCGGTTCCATGCCCGGCGGGAGGGCGAAAAGCCGTTATTCATCGCGGTTTCCTCCCTTCAGTACCACATTCAGCACAATGTTGATGAGCATGATGAACACGAACAGCACCAGCGCGATGCTGAACAGTGCCTGCCGCTGCAAGCCGCCGGCGTAGCTCATTTCCTTGGCAATGGCGGTGGTCAGCAAAGTAACGCTGCGGAACAGGCTGTCCGGCATATTGGGGCTGTTGCCCGCCACCATCATCACAGCCATGGCCTCGCCGATGGCGCGGCCGATGCCCAGCACAACGCCTGCGGCAATGCCGCTTTTCGCCGCCGGAATGCTGATCTTGAACCATGTTTCGGTGTCGGTAGCGCCCAGCGCCAGACTGCCCTGCTCATACTCCGGCGGCACGGCGTTGAGCGCCGTCACCGACACGGACACGATGCTGGGCAGGATCATGATGGAAAGCACCACGATAGCGCTGAGCAGGCAGGCACCGGAGGCCTTGCCGAAGGTCTTGGCTACGGCGGGCACCAGCACCTGCATACCCAAAAGGCCGAACACCACGCTGGGGATGCCGGACAGCAGCTCGATGGCGGTGACCACCACGGTGCGCAGCTTGGGATTTGCGGCCTTGGAGAGGAACACTGCCGTCAGCAGGCCGATGGGCACGCCGAGGATGGTGGCGCCCAGCGTGCCGTAGACACTGGACAGGATAAAGGGCAGAATGCCGAACAGCGGCTCTGCCGCGGTGGACGCCCATTTTGTGCCGAACAGGAACTTGAAAATGCCGATCTTATGGATAGCCGGCACGCCGGAGACCACCATGTACACCGAGATGAGCGCCACACAGCACACCGCCAGCATTCCGCACAGAAAGAAGATGAAATTCATCACCGCTTCCAGCCAGTCGGCGGGGGTGCGGGGCAGCCGTACCCGGGTCAGATGGGATTTTTTGTTCATAGCTGAAATCCTTTATAAAAGCCGCGTCGGCTCGCAGAAACGGCAGGCCGGCGCGGCGGGCTGATTTTATCATCCTCCCATCCCTGTTGCCGGGTCAGTTCGGCCGGGAGTTTCACCAGCGAATGATCCGAGGGTGGGACCCTGTTGCCGCAGGCAATAGGGCGGGAGCTGGAAGCCCCGAATTTCGCGGGGGAACTCCCAGCCGGGCTGACCCTGAGCGCCTTTTACTCGTTCACGGGCACAGCGCCTGCGGTGCGGATGAGGTCGGCAGCGTCCTTGCTGGTGGCAAAGTCTACAAAGGCCTGTGCCTGCTCAGACAGGGCAGCGCTCTTGTTGGTGACGAACACGAAGGGACGCTGGATCTTGTAGCTGCCGTCCTTCACGGTGTCCTCGCTGCACTCCACACCCTCCACGGTGACCATGGCGACAGTATCGCCCACAGCGGACAGAGAAGCGTAGCCGATGGCCAGCGGGTTTGCCTCCACAGCGCTGATGACAGCGCCGGTGGCGGTCAGCTCCTGTGCGTACTTGCAGCTGTCCTTCACGTCCACGATGCTCTCAAAGCCATCGCGGGTGCCGGAACCGGCCTCACGACCCACCAGAACGATCTCGCCGTCATCGCCGCCGACATCCTTCCAGTTGGTGATCTCGCCGGTAAACATCTTCTTGAGCTGCTCCACGCTCAGGTCAGCGACCTTGCTGTCCTTGTTCACAACGATGGCAATACCGTCCAGCGCCACGATGGTGCCGTCCACATCGTTCTTCTCATCGTCCTTCAGGCCGCGGGAGGACAGGCCGATGTCCAGCGTCTTGTCGGTAGCGCCGGTGATGCCTGCGCCGGAACCGGTGGGGTCGTAGCTGACGGTGACACCCGGCTCGACCTCGGCAAAGCCCTCGGTCAGGGCTGCAATGACGTTCTTCATGGAAGTAGAACCGCCGGTCGCAACGTTGCCGCTCAGGGTGCCGGCTGCCTGCCCGGCAGCGGAAGAAGCGGTGGCGGAAGCAGAAGCAGCGGTGCCGGATGCAGAAGAAGCAGAGCCGCCGCAGGCAGTCAGAGCAGCAGCCGCAGCAGCTGCACCGCAAACGGTCAGAAACGAACGACGAGAGATCTTTTTCATGATAGAATTTCCTCCATTAAAAACCCGGGCGCCCGCCCGGCACTGTCTTTTTTGTGTTTTCCTTGGGAACGGCCTTATTCTACCGCTTTGCCGCCCCTGCCGCGACCATGGACGTGCAAAAAGTGCGTAAAACTTTGTGCATACTGCCAGCCCCAATGTAAAAAACCGGTAATGCGGCACAAACAAAAAGCCGCCGGGCGCTCCTGTTTCCAAGAGTGCCCGGCGGCGGGGTGTATTCAGTTTTGCTCTACGCTGCCCGTTACATTTTTGCCGTTGTTTCCATAGAAGAACACAGCGGTCTTGCCATTGTAGCGCACGCGCAGCTCATAGGTGCCGGGACTGTTCTTTTCCTGCACACGCTCCTTGGTTTCCAGATAGAACTCTGTCGCGCCGTTGTAGACAGCCGTCCGCCCCGGCTCTGCAACCAGTTCGTTCCGCTTGAAATACAGCGTTTCCTCTGTATCTTCCTCGCGGAAGATGCAGGTAATGTCCTCCGGCTTGATGACTACCTTTTTGGCACTTTTGTTCTGGATGGTGAACTGTGTCTGATAGGTCAATGTAAAGGTATCGCCGCCGCCCGGAAACGGCTTTGCGCAGATAAAGGTGACATCACCGATCTTGGCTACGCCGCTGGTCTTGTCGATCACGGTATCCCCGCAGCCGGTCAAAGCCCCTGCGGCGGTCAGCACCAGTGCCCCGGCGCTGAGCTTGAGAAATGTTCTGCGGTCGATCATAGCAATGCACCTCCTGTATCGGGTATCCCTTGGAAAACGCTATTCTGCGGTATCAGACGGTCTGCTTTACAAAAGTGCTGGTCGTATAATCCAGTGTATAAATCTCCGTTACGGACCCGCTCGAGATCATAAAAGTAACATCGGCCTTCTTGGCCACGACAGCTTCGTACAGGTCTTTCTGGTCTTCTTTCAGCGTAAAATGCATCCAGCCCTCTCTGAACTGACCCTTCGACAGATTGATCTTCCCACCGTTTTCCAGCAGATCGCCATCAGTATAGTTGTTGACCGACTGTCCATTGATCTTCAGGAAGAAATAGCCCTTTGCAGGAATCGGATCGGGCCTTCTGATGCCGGAAGTATCCTTGACACGCACCCAGACGTTGATGTAGCCTTCCCAACCGGCTCCCGGCGTGCCGCCAAAGTCGATGCCGTTGGTTTTACCCAGAGCCCTGACTGCCGTTGCCTGGAATCGGCCGAAATCGGTGCCAATGTCACCATCACTGCAGCCGCCCAGCAGTCCGGTCATGGATGCCGCCACTGCCACCGCAGCAGAGGTCTTTAAAAATGCACGACGATCCATTTTCATAGCCATACTATAAGCCCTCCTCAAAAGCTTTTTGCACCCTAAGAGTACCACATTTTACCACATTGTCAACTATCGGAACTTAGGTTTCACCATTTTATCGCTCCTTTATCCTCTATTATAACGGCGCGGCGTCTGCCGCCGTTCCGGGGCGGCGGGAATTTTTATTTTTTCAATAAAATCGAAATTTGCTGTTGACAAAGGTCTTTTCTTGTGCTAAAATAGCCAAGTCGGGTGCGAACACCTGATGCGAAAATGGTCGTATGGCCCGTTGGTCAAGCGGTTAAGACAGAGGCCTCTCACGCCTTTAACATCGGTTCGATTCCGGTACGGGTCACCATTTTATAGTAGTAAAACGGTCATGTGCCGTTTTATATAGATGCCTCTTTAGCTCAGTCGGTTAGAGCACCTGACTGTTAATCAGGGTGTCGCCTGTTCGAGTCAGGCAAGAGGCGCCAGCAAAGCGATGGAAATTTTCCATCGCTTTTTTCTTTTTCCGGCAGTCTTGTTGACAGCACCGCCCCGGGGGGCTATACTTAGCATTAGAATAAAGAATACGGAAAAACCTCCTTCCGGCAGGGTCAGACGCCTTGCCGTACTGCCAAAGGCGCCCTCCCCGAGGGAGCTGGCTGCGAACAAGGTGCGCAGACTGAGGGAGTTTCCTGTCAAAAGGAGAACATCATGAAAAAAGTTATTCTGACCGGCGACCGGCCCACCGGCCGCCTGCACGTTGGCCACTATGTCGGCTCTCTGAAGGAGCGGGTGCGGCTGCAGAACACCGGCGAATATGACGAGATCTTTATCATGATCGCCGACGCACAGGCGCTGACCGACAACGCCGACAACCCGGAGAAGGTGCGCCAGAACATTCTGCAGGTGGCACTGGACTATCTGGCCTGCGGCCTGGACCCCAACAAGGTGCACATCTTCATCCAGTCCATGGTGCCCCAGCTGACCGAGCTGAGCTTCTACTACCAGAATCTGGTCACCGTCAGCCGTCTGCAGCGCAACCCCACCGTGAAGAGCGAGATCCAGATGCGCAACTTCGAAGCCAGCATCCCGGTGGGCTTCTTCTGCTACCCCATCAGTCAGGCTGCCGATATCACCGCCTTTAAGGCTACCACCGTGCCCGCCGGTGAGGATCAGAAGCCCATGATCGAGCAGTGCTGCGAGATCGTGCACAAGTTCAACTCCGTCTACGGCGAAACGCTGGTAGAGCCCCAGATCGTGCTGCCCCAGAACGCCGCCTGCCTGCGTCTGCCCGGCATTGACGGCAAGGCCAAGATGAGCAAGAGCCTTGGCAACTGCATCTACCTGTCCGAGGAGCCGGAGGAGATCGAGAAGAAGGTCAAGTCCATGTTTACCGACCCCAACCACCTGCGTGTGCAGGACCCCGGCAAAGTGGAGGGCAATCCGGTGTTCATCTATCTGGACGCCTTCTGCCGCCCCGAGCACTTTGCCGAGTTCTGGCCGGAGTACCAGAATCTGGACGAGGTCAAGGCACACTACCAGCGCGGCGGTCTGGGCGATATGAAGGTGAAAAAGTTCCTGAACAGCGTCATGCAGGCTGAGCTGGAGCCCATCCGCACCCGCCGCAAGGAGTGGGAGCAGCGCCTGCCCGAGGTGGTGGAGATCCTCAAGGAGGGCAGCGCCTACGCCGAAAAGACCGCTGCCGCCACGCTGGACGAGGTGCGCAAGGCCATGCGCATCGACTACTTCGAGAACGATAACCTGCTGAAGTAAGATCTATGAAAGAACCCGAAACGCCGCAGGCGTTTCGGGTTCTCTTTTGCATCGTTTACGAAAATTGCATAGAAAATGCGGCAAAACTATGCTAAAATAGCGGCAACAAGTACAGAAAGCCCCGTTCTGGGAGCGAGAAGAAAAAAGGAGAACCACCATGCAAAAGACCATCTGGATCACCGGCGCAAGCTCCGGCATCGGCCGGGAGTTCGCCCGCCGGTATGCCGCTATGGGCTGTCGGCTCATCCTGACCGCCCGCCGCGCCGACCGCTTGCAGGCTCTTGCCAAGGAGCTGCACGCAGCCCACGGCACGGAATGCCGCATCGAGACTGCCGACCTCTCCCGCGCCGAGGAGTGCAGCCGCCTGTGCGAGGTGCTGGCTGATGAGCACATCGACATCTTCATCAACAACGCCGGTTTCGGCGTCTGCGGCAGCATTCTGGAAACGGAGGAAGCCCGCGAAGAAGAGATGCTCCAAGTGAATGTTGCCGCCATGGCGCGGCTGTTCCGCGCCGTGGTGCGCAAGATGAACGCGCAGGGCGGCGGCACCATCCTGAATGTGGCGTCCTCTGCGGGGCTTCTGCCCGGCGGGCCTTATATGGCGGGCTACTACGCCAGCAAAGCCTATGTGGTCAGCATGACCCGCGGTGTGGCCGAGGAGCTGCGGGAGATGCACAGCCCGGTCTACGTCTGCGCCCTCTGCCCCGGCCCGGTGGACACCGAGTTCAACGACAACGCCGGTGTGGTGTTTGCCCTGCGGGGCATCACGCCGGAGCTGTGTGTGGAGGAGGCTCTGCTGGGCATGATGCACCGCAAGACCATCATCGTGCCCTCTGCCTTTATGCGGCTGTGCACCAGCGCCCAGCGCCTTGTGCCCATTCCCCTGCTGATGCCCATTGTGGCACGCCAGCAGAAGAAAAAGCTGGGGTAAAAGCCAAAAGTCGTCCAAACTTGTCAACAAGCCCAAATTAAGCCGGGATATCTTGTGCACCGTGACAAGATGCGTCAGCGCACGCAAACGGATACGCTGAAAAATGACGCTTATGCGCGTTATTATGCGGAAGAAAAGCGGAAATCTGAAGAAATTACAATAAAACTTCACAAGAATGTGCCTTGACACTTTCTGCAAAGGATGCTAGACTGGTATACAAGTAAGAGCGCACTCCGGCACGGCCGGATACGACGCGCTTTGCAAAGCAGCACGGTGCGGTTTTGCACCGTACAAGAAGTGATTTCTGACAGGAGGACTTTATTATGGCACAGTGCACTCCCAAATCTTTTGACCTGACCGGCAAGGTGGCGCTGATCACCGGCGCATCCTACGGCATCGGCATGGCAATTGCAAAGGCTATGGCAGCCAACGGCGCTACCATCGTGTTCAATGATATCAAGCAGGAGCTGGTGGACAAGGGTCTGGCTTCCTATGCAGAGGCCGGCATCAAGGCACACGCGGTACGTCGTGCGACGTCACCGATGAGGATGCCGTCAATGCAATGGTGGCAAAGATCACTGAGGAAGTCGGCCACATCAACATTCTGGTCAACAACGCCGGTATCATCAAGCGTATCCCCATGACCGAGATGAGCGCTGCTCAGTTCCGTCAGGTCATCGATGTGGACCTGAACGCTCCCTTCATCGTGGCAAAGGCCATCATCCCCGACATGATCGCACAGGGCGGCGGCAAGATCATCAACATCTGCTCCATGATGAGCGAGCTGGGCCGTGAGACCGTTTCTGCCTATGCAGCAGCAAAGGGCGGCCTGAAGATGCTGACCAAGAACATCGCTTCCGAGTACGGCGCTTACAACATCCAGTGCAACGGCATCGGACCCGGCTACATCGCTACCCCGCAGACCGCACCGCTGCGCGAGATCCAGCCCGACGGCAGCCGTCACCCCTTCGACCAGTTCATCGTTGCCAAGACCCCCGCAGGCCGCTGGGGCGAGGCCGAGGATCTGGGCGGACCCGCTGTGTTCCTGGCATCTGAGGCTTCTGACTTTGTCAACGGCCTGATCCTGTATGTGGACGGCGGCATTCTGGCCTACATCGGCAAGCAGCCCCAGTAAACGCTGAGGGCACTCCGCAGTTCTGACCCCGGGGACTGCCGCACAGCGTTGTGTGGCAGTCCCTTTTGCATTTGTACGGGAAAGGATGTTATGCTATAATGGAAAAAGCACATCAGGACATCCCTTGGGTGCCCCATGCCGAAATTTCCCCGGAACCCTGCGGCCCCGGGGTGCAGCGCCGCGTGCTGGCGTATAGCAGGGACGCCATGTGTGTGGAAAACACCTTTGAGACCGGCGGCGTGGGTGCCATGCACTGCCACCCCCACACCCAGATCACCTATATCGTCTCCGGGCGGTACCGCTTTACCATCGGGGACGAGACCCGGGAGGTAGGCCCCGGCGACACCCTGCTCAAGCAGAACGGCGTCATGCACGGCTGTGTCTGTCTGGAGGGCGGCGTGATGCTGGATTTCTTTACCCCCATGCGGGAGGACTTTGTATAACACCTGCGCACCGCAGGGAAAAATAAGAAGGAGAACCATTGTTATGAAGATCGCACTTATCAACGAGAACAGTCAGGCCGCCAAGAACGGCATCATCGAAGCTGCCCTGAAGAAGGTGGTGGAGCCCATGGGCCACGAGGTGGTCAACTACGGCATGTACGCCGCCGATGACGCTGCACAGCTGACCTATGTGCAGTGCGGCATTCTGGCTGCTATCCTGCTGAACAGCGGCGCGGCGGACTACGTTGTTACCGGCTGCGGCACCGGCGAGGGCGCCATGCTGGCACTGAACAGCTTCCCCGGCGTCATCTGCGGCCACGTGGAGGACCCTGTGGATGCCTACACCTTTGCCCATGTCAACGACGGCAACGCCGTTGCCATGCCCTTTGCCAAGGGCTTCGGCTGGGGCGGCGAGCTGAACCTCGAGTACTGCTTCGAGAAGCTGTTCGGCTTCGGCCACGGTCAGGGCTACCCCAAGGAGCGCGTTGTGCCTGAGCAGCGCAACAAGAAGATCCTGGACGGCGTGCGCGCTGCCACTTTCAAGCCCCTCATCGAGTGCCTGAAGAGCATCGATCAGGATCTGCTGAAGGGCGCTGTGGCGGGTGCAAAGTTCTCTGAGCTGTTCTTTGCCTCCTGCAAGGACGAGGAGCTGGCCGCCTACGTCAAGACCCTGCTGTAAGCTGCGGAGGAGATCATGCAAGGACTGACCCTGTTCAACCTGAACCTCACCCACCTGTTGGATGCCTTTCTGGAAACTGCAGTGCCCATGATCGCCGGTCTTGCCGAGGTGGTGGGTCTGTTCATCATCATCACCAGTCTGGCCAAGGCCACCTTCTACTATGTCCGCGCCACCTTCTTCAACGACCACCGGGACTTCCACCATGAAATGAGCAGCGGCCTGACCACCGCGCTGGAATTTCTGATGTCGGCAGAGATCGCCAAGACCTTTTTGCTGCAAAATCTGGAGTCGGTGGTGCCGCTGGCGGCTACCTTTGCGCTGCGCGCTTTGATGAGTATGCTGCTGCACTGGGAGATGGAGGGCGGCCACCGCCCGGCCAACGCCAAGGAAAGGGACAAGTCCGGCTCTCCGAAGGACGGCAAAAACGGCTGACAGGCAAAACATTTGCCAAACTTTAGCACGGCAGAGTTTCACCGTGTTGTGAAAAACGTAAAACCTTGAGATGAATACTTGACAGGTTTGCACAAAGAGACTATACTCGTGCCATCGAAAGCAAAGGCGCTGACGGAAGCAATTCCGCCAGCGCCTTTTGTGTTTTCGGGGATACTGCCGCACGGAGAGAATAGAGGGCTCCCTGTGCAAAAAAACGACCGTAGGAGGTAGGAAAGTATGTTTAGCTCCGTCAACACCTGCTGGACGCTCGTAGGAGCGTTTCTAGTGTACTTCATGCAGGCCGGATTCGCCCTGTGCGAGGCCGGCTTCACCCGGGCAAAGAATACCGGCAACATCCTGATGAAAAACATGATGGATTTCTGCATCGGCACGCCCTGTTACTGGCTCATCGGCTTCGGCCTGATGTTCGGCGGCACCGGCGCACTGATCGGCGGCTTCGATCCCTTCATTCAGGGCGATTACAGCCACCTGGGGCTTGATATCCCGCTGTGGGTGTACATCGTGTTCCAGACTGTGTTCTGCGCTACGGCAGCCACCATCGTCTCCGGCTCCATGGCCGAGCGTACCAACTTCAAGGCCTACTGCGTGTACTCCGCCGCCATCTCGCTGGTGGTGTACCCCATCTGCGGCCACTGGATGTGGGGCGGCGGCTGGCTGCAGAGCATGGGCTTCCACGATTTTGCAGGTTCCGCAGCCGTGCATAATGTGGGCGGCGTCATCGCTCTGCTGGGCGCTTGGATGCTTGGCCCCCGTATTGGCAAGTACGATAAGGACGGCAACCCCCACGCCATTCCCGGCCATAACCTGACCGCCGGTGCTCTGGGTGTGTTCATCCTGTGGTTCTGCTGGTTCGGCTTCAACGGCGGCTCTTCCCTGAGCCTGTCCACCGATGCCACCATGACCCTGACCGGTCTGGTCTGCTTCAACACCAACCTTGCCGCAGCCGTTGCCACCTGCGTGACCATGATCTTCACTTGGCTGCGCTACGGTAAGCCGGATGTCTCCATGACCCTGAACGGCTCTCTGGCAGGCCTTGTGGCCATTACCGCAGGCTGCGATACCGTTTCTCCCTTTGGCGCTTTCTTTATCGGCTTTGTGGCCGGCATCCTTGTGGTGCTGAGCGTGGAATTCTTCGATAAGATCGCCAAGGTGGATGACCCCGTAGGTGCTGTTTCCGTCCACTTTGCAAACGGCGTCTGGGGCACCATTGCGGTGGGTCTGTTCTCCACCGGCTCCAACACCGCCCATGCCGGTCTGTTCTACGGCGGCGGTCTGGCGCAGCTGGGTACCCAGCTGCTGGGTCTGGTCTGCGTGGATGCCTACGTTGTGATCGTAATGTTCATCATCTTCAAGATCATTGATAAGACCCTTGGCCTGCGTGTGCCTGCCGAGGTGGAGATCGACGGTCTGGACATCCACGAGCACGGTCTGGCCTCCGCTTATGCAGGCTTTGCCATCTCGGATGCAAACTCCGCTGCCATGACCCCCAACGAGAACACCGATCTGGGCGAGGACGACATCACCAAGGCTTCGGCAAAGCAGATGGATGCTGCCGTGCCGGTGGTGCGCGAGCCTGTGATCCACGATGGCGTCTACGACACCGGTATGCATAAGGTGTCCATCATTGCAAAGCTGGCTAAGTTCGACCAGCTCAAGACTGCTCTGAATGATCTGGGCGTCACCGGCATGACCGTGACGCAGGTCATGGGCTGCGGCATCCAGAAGGGTACCCCTGAAAAGTACCGCGGCGTGCCGGTGGATACTACCCTGCTGCCCAAGATCAAGGTGGAGGTCATCGTCTCCCGCATCAGCGTGGACGCTGTGGTGGAAGCCGCCAAGAAGGCGCTGTACACCGGCCATATCGGCGATGGCAAGATCTTTGTCTACAACGTGACCCGCGTGGTCAAGATCCGCACCGGCGAGGAAGACTACGCCGCTCTGCAGGATGTGGAGTAACCCTCCACAAAATTCTCCGCTGTTCCCGCTGCGGCGGCAGCCCGGCTGCTCCGACACAGTCCCCGCCGCCCGGCATGACAGATAGATCGTTCTCCTTTTTCCTTTTCCTTTTTTTGTTCGAATCAACAGTAAGTCGAAAGCCCCGCTCCTGCGCACAAGGGAGCGGGGCTTTTGCTGTGCCGCGAATTTGTAAATTTTATGTGCAGTGTATTGCAATCTTCGTGCAATGCACATATAATAAAGGCGAAAGGAGCTGATCTGTATGGCAACTACCAATGTCAGTATTCGGATGGATTCCGACCTGAAGGCGCAGGCCGATGCCCTGTTTGCAGAACTGGGTATGAACCTTTCCACCGCGTTCAACATCTTTGTGCGGCAGTCCTTGCGGGAAGGCGGTATTCCCTTCGAGATCCGCACCGAGCGCCCGAACAAAGAGACCGTGGCCGCTATGCTGGAAGCAGAGCATATCGCGGCAGACCCGAAAGCAAAGAAGTATCGGGATCTGGATGAGCTGTTTGCGGATCTGGAAAAATGAGAGAAACAAAGCTGACCATTATCCCCACCACTCAGTTCCGTAAGGACTATAAGCTGGCCAGAAAACGGGGACTAAAAATTGAACTGCTGCAGGACGTGATCGCCTGCCTTGCAATGGGAGAGCCGCTGCCGGAGAAGAACCGCGACCACGCCCTGACGGGTGATTGGGTCGGGCACCGGGAGTGCCATATCCAGCCGGACTGGCTGCTGGTCTATCGGGTGCAGAACGATGTTCTGGTGCTGACCTTGACCCGCACCGGCACCCATAGTGATCTGTTTGGGAAGTAAATCTCTTTTCTCTGTAATCAAAAAACGAGGGCGCTGCACAAAACGCTGTGCAGCGCCCTCGCTCTATTATACCTTACAGGCTGCGGGTGCGGATCTCGGTGGTGACCTTGGCGATGAAGTCCTCAAGGCTCATCTCGGTGGTCTCGCCCTTGCGGTCGCGCACGGAGATGTTGCCGGCCTCGGCTTCCTTGGCGCCCAGCACCAGCATATAGGGCACGCGGTCCACCTGCTGTGCGGCACGGATCTTGTAGCCGATCTTCTGGTTGTCGTCATCCAGCACAACGCGGATACCGGCGTCAGACAGCTTCTCGGTCACGTCCTGTGCGTACTCCAGCGTCTTTTCGGACACGGGCAGCACCTTGACCTGCGTGGGAGCCAGCCAGGTGGGGAACTTGCCCTTGGTCTCCTCGATCAGGTAGGCCATGAAGCGGTCCAGAGAGCCCAGAATTGCGCGGTGCAGCACCACAGGGGTCTTTTCGGAGCCGTCCTTGTCCACATAGGTCAGGTGGAACTTTGCGGGCAGGCAGAAGTCCAGCTGGCAGGTGGACAGGGTATACTCGGCACCCACAGCGGGCTTGACGTTCACGTCCAGCTTCGGGCCGTAGAAGGCAGCCTCGCCGATCTCCTCGGTGAAGTGGATGCCCAGCTCGGTCAGCACTTCGCGCAGGGCCTGCTCTGCATGGTTCCACATGGCATCATCGTCGTGGTACTTCTTCTTATCGGCAGGATCACGCAGGCTCAGCACGCAGCGGTAATCGGTGATGTTGAAGTCCTTGTACACCTCAAAGATCAGGTCGCACACGTTTGCGACCTCGCTCTTGATCTGCTCCGGGGTGCAGAACAGGTGAGCATCGTTCTGGCAGAAGTGACGGCCGCGCTCGATGCCCTTCAGGGTGCCGGAGGACTCGTAGCGGAAATCGTGGGCGATCTCACCGATGCGCATGGGCAGGTCACGGTAGGAGTGGGGACGATTTGCGTAGATCATCATGTGATGGGGGCAGTTCATCGGGCGCAGAACATAGCTCTCGCCCTCCATCTCCATGGCGGGGAACATATTCTCGCGGTAGTGATCCCAGTGACCGGAGGTCTTATACAGGTTCACAGTGCCGATGCAGGGAGTCATAACGTGCAGGTAGCCGCGTGCACGCTCCTTCTCCTTGATATAGTTCTCCAGCTCCTGCCAGACGGTGTAGCCTGCGGGCAGGAACATGGGCAGGCCGCGGCCCACCAGATCATCGGTCATGAACAGGCCCATCTCCTTGCCGATCTTGCGGTGATCGCGCTCGCGGGCCTCCTGCTGCTCCTTCTCCCATGCGTCCAGCTCTTCCTGATTGTGGAAGGCCACGCCGTTGATACGGGTCAGCATCTTGTTTTCCTTGTCGTTCTTCCAGTATGCGCCGGACTGCTGGGTGATCTTGAAGGCCTTCAGTGCCTTGGTGTAGGTCAGGTGGGGTCCGATGCACATATCCACGTACTCGCCCTGCTGGAAGAAGCTGAACTCAGTCTCGTCAGCCAGATCTGCCATGTGCTCGATCTTGTAGTGCTCCTGACGCTCCTCCATCAGCTTCACGGCCTCAGCGCGGGGCAGGATGAAGGGCTTGATGGGCAGGTTCTCCTTGACGATCTTGCGCATCTCTTTTTCGATGTTGGCCAGATCCTCGTCGCTCAGCTTCTGGTCGCCCAGATCGACATCGTAGTAGAAGCCGTTCTCGGTGGCAGGGCCGAAGGCAAAATCAGCCTGCGGATACAGGCGCTTGATGGCCTGTGCCATAACGTGAGCAGCGGTGTGACGGATAACGTGCAGCTCCTGATCCTGCGGGCACTCGTCCACATGACCGTCCTTGTAGATGATCTTCATAGTAGATTCTCCTTTGACAATGTGGGTTTGAACAAAAATAAAAAGCGCTTCACCCCGTAAAACTCACGGGATGAAGCGCCGATCAAATGTCTGCGTTCCACGGTTCCACCCGAATTGCGCGCTCCCCGGCGGGGAAACGCGCCCCTCGCAGTGCTGTAACGGGCACGCCCGGCAGAGGTTCGCCTCTGCACTCTGCGGTGGTAGAAGCCGGGGCCATGGCAGGCTGCTTGCAGCACCCGGAAACCCGGGGCAGCCCTCTCTGCGGCATGAAAAGCGGGGCTTCAGTTTGTCCGCATCAATGTTTTGGACAGGATGAAACTACGCTGATTGTAGCACGCCAGAGCAAAAAAATCAAGAGATAACGGCAGAAATATACTTTTTTATGCACCCTGCTTCTCCGCGCTGCGCACAGCCAGCGCCTTAGCGGGCTTCATCAGCAGCACGCAGACACCGTTAAAGAGCACAGAGCCCACGATGAAGGTGATAAAGAACTGCGGCAGATGGGTGGTCAGGGCAGGGATATCGATGCAGGCCACGGTCAGGTAGGCAAAGCCCACGTTGTTCAGCACCTTGGGTGCGTAGGGGTGCAGGATGATGAGGATGAACAGCACCACGGCCAGCGGCAGGATAAAGCCGAGGAAATCGCCCAGAACAGGGGTCAGGGCACTGATGGACAGCAGCGCCGCCACAGTGAGCACCAGACCCACAAGGCCGCCCAGCTCCACAGTGACAAGGCGATCCTTCACATCGCCCTCCAGCGTGAACATCATGATGTTGCTCAGGAAGATCAGCCAGCTGTACTCCATGCCGGTCAGGTGGATGACGGCGTTTGCGATCAGGATCCAGACCAGCAGCATCAGGCGGAAGTAAAGCAGGAAACGCTTGGTTACGGCCTCGTTCATAGGGGTGTCCTCTCTTTCTCGTCTGTATTGACAAGTGTTTCTTTTCAAATATGTGAACATTTTGGCAAGCAATACTTGCTTCTAACGTGATGAGTATACAATACTTTCCAGTAAAAGGCAATAGTTTGGCAAGTAAAAGTTGCATTATATGTAAATTCGGTATGGCAGGGGAGCCGGGGATGCAGACCGAAGGGGTACTTCCCTGAGAGGGTTCTGTTCCTCGTCAAAACCGCAAAACTGTATTTTCTACAAGTACAGTTTTCAGGGCAATTTTGCAAAAGCTTACAAAAAACGCCGTTTTGAGCTGCAAAATGCCTGAAAACACTTCCTCTTTTTTGCCGTATATGCTATAATGACAACTGTTCTCGCACAAGAAACATGAAAATGTACGCACTAGGCGTACAGTGTAAGAGGAGTGTTACGATATGAAAACCTTGAAAGCGGTTGTAGCAAAATACAACCAGACCAGCCTGATCCTGCGCATCCTGATCGGCCTGGCAGTCGGTTCGGTGCTGGCGCTTGTTGCGCCGGGCGCGGGTTGGGTCGGCGAGCTGGGCAGCCTGTTCGTCGGTGCGCTGAAGGGCATTGCCCCGGTGCTGGTGTTCGTCATTGTGGCAAGCGCGCTGGCACAGGGCTCGTCCAAGCTGGACCGCCGCTTTGGCACCGTGATCTGGCTGTATATGCTCACCACCTTTCTGGCGGCAGCCATTGCGGCGATTACCAGCTTTATGTTCCCGGTCAAGGTGGTACTGGCCGATGCGGCACAGTCCGATGTGATCCCGCAGGGCTTGGGCGAGGTGCTGAGTACCCTGCTGACTAACTTTGTGGCCAACCCCGTCAGCGCCCTGATGAACGGCAACTACATCGGCATTCTGTTCTGGGCCTGTATGTTCGGCATTGCCATGAAGAAGATCGGCGCAGAGAGCACCAAGGTCTTTCTGGCAAACACCGCCGATGCCGTTTCTCAGATCGTGCGCTGGATCATCAATCTGGCACCCTTCGGCATCATGGGTCTGGTGTACACCAACGTTTCCGGCAACGGTCTGGCCATCTTTACCCAGTACGGCAAGCTGCTGGCGCTGCTGGTGGGCACCATGCTGTTCATGGCGCTGATCGTTTCCCCCTTTATCATGTTCATCTACCTGCGCTGCAACCCGTACCCGCTGGTATTCCGCTGCCTGAAGGAATCTGGCCTGACCGCCTTTTTCACCCGCAGCTCTGCAGCCAACATCCCAGTGAATATGTCCCTGTGTGAAAAGCTGGATCTGGACAAGGATATGTACTCCGTGTCCATCCCGTTGGGCGCTACCATCAACATGGACGGTGCCGCCATCACCATTACCATCATGACGCTGGCAGCAGCTAACACCTTGGGCATTCAGGTGTCTCTGCCCGCTGCCATCGTGCTGAGCGCCATGAGCGCTCTGGGTGCCTGCGGCGCTTCCGGCGTGGCCGGCGGCTCCCTGCTGCTGATCCCCATGGCCTGCTCGCTGTTCGGCATCTCCAACGACATCGCCATGCAGATGGTGGGCGTAGGTTTCATCATCGGCGTGGTGCAGGACTCGGTGGAAACTGCGCTGAACTCTGCCGGTGACGTGGAATTTGCCGCCACCGCCGAGTATCACCAGTGGCTCAAGGAAGGCAAGCCCCTGCCGGCTTTCCTGAAGGGCTGATAACCTAGCATAAACAAAGCAGCCGCTGCACTTTCTCGTGCAGCGGCTGCTTTGTTTGTTGTAATGAAATTCACCCAAACAGCACCACGGCGTAGCTTACGCCGTCCTTTACCACATAGGCAACGCCCAGTTTGGTCTTGCCCTTTGCGGCTGTGGTCATAGCTTCGGGGTAAGTGCCGTCCTTCGGCAGAACAAAGATGATGTCCGAAGTGCTGTTGGGGTCCGGCTTGATGTCAAAGCCCGGCGTAAAGTCATCTTTGGCCATACCGCCGCCGATGCCCTTGCCAATGCCCATGCTGTCAAAGGCAGAAGCGTAGTAACCCTGGTTCAGGTAGGTTTTTGCAACGTTGTCTACACTGTTCTTCCGGGAAAGCTCCGTCTTTTCCTTATTGACAGAGCAGGACGGCGAGGTGCCGGCGACCCAGTAGGCAACATAGTAAGCTTTTTCGCTCAGGTCCTCGTTGTAAGTCATTTCCACGTTGTATATCATTTTGAATTTATCGCGCAGCGCCTTTACGCTTTTACTTTCGGCGTCCGAGCGCTTGGGGCTCATCGGCGCACCTACGCTGGCATCACAGGCGGTGAACACGGTCAGTGCCATCAGGCCGACCAGCAGGCAGGCCAGTAATTTCTTCCAGTTTTTCATAGAACGATGCTCCTTTCTGTTCCGGGGTCGTTGCTTTTTGCTTTCTTCTGCATCCATGATACCTTTTTTTAACAGGAAATGCAATCGTTTTGGCGCAAAAAAACAGGCTGCCGTGCAAAAAACACGGCAGCCTGCGGAAAAAGCTTTATTTTGCGTACTCCACAGCGCGGCTCTCGCGGATGACGTTGACCTTGATCTGGCCGGGGTAATCCAGCGTATCCTCGATCTTTTTTGCGATAGCGCGTGCCAGCAGGATGACCTGATCGTCGCTGATGACGTCGGGCTTGACCAGAATGCGCACCTCGCGGCCTGCCTGTACGGCAAAGGCCTGCTCCACGCCCTCGAAGCTGGAGGAGATCTCCTCCAGATTTTCCAGACGCTTGACGTAGCTTTCCACGTTCTCGCGGCGGGCACCCGGGCGGGCGGCGCTGATGGCGTCGGCAGCCTGAATGATGAAGGCCAGCGGGGTCTTGGGCTCCACATCGCCGTGGTGTGCCTCAATGGCGTGGATGATCTGGGTGTTCTCTTTGTACTTGCGGCAGATGTCCACGCCGATCTGGACGTGGCTGCCCTCGATCTCGTGATCCAGTGCCTTGCCGATATCATGCAGCAGACCGGCGCGGCGTGCCATGGTCACGTTCACGCCCATCTCGCCTGCCAGCAGACCGGCCACCCAAGCCACTTCCATGCTGTGGGTCAGGGCATTCTGGCCAAAGCTGGTGCGGTACTTCAGCCGGCCGATCAGCTTGATCAGGTCGGGGTGCAGGCCGTGGATGCCCAGCTCCATCACCGCACGCTCGCCCTCGCGCTTCATCTGCAGCTCCAGATCGTGGCGGCACTTTTCCACCGTCTCCTCGATGCGGGCGGGGTGGATACGGCCATCGCCGATCAGGCGCTCCAGCGTCATGCGGGCCACCTCGCGGCGGGTCTGGTCGAAGGAGGACAGGGTAATGGCCTCCGGGGTATCGTCGATGATCAGATCCACGCCGGTAGCGGTCTCCAGTGCGCGGATGTTGCGGCCCTCGCGGCCAATGATGCGGCCCTTCATCTCATCGCTGGGCAGCGGCACCACGCTGACGGTGGTCTCGCTGCAATGGTCGGCAGCGCAGCGGCTGACGGCCTGTCCGATGAGGTTGCGGGCGATGTTATCGCAGTTTTCCTTCAGGTCGGTCTCGTAGGCGGCAACGCGCACGGCCTTTTCGTGGGTCAGCTCCTCGTCCACCTTGTGCAGCAGCACCTCGCGGGCGTCCTCCTGGCTCAAACCGGCCAGCGTTTCCAGACGCTCCATCTCCTTGGCGCGCAGAGCGTCGATCTCTGCCAGACGCTCCTCGGCCTCGGCAGCACGCTTTTTCAGCTCTTCTTCCTTCTTTTCCAGCGCCTCGGTCTTGCGGTCCAGCGCTGTCTCCTTCTGGTCGATGCGGTTCTCCTGACGGCTGATCTCCGCACGGCGCTGCTTGATTTCCTTGTCGGCCTCTGCCTTCTGGGCATCGACCTCGGCTTTCAGACGGAAAGCCTCGTCCTTTGCTTCCAGAACCGCTTCCTTGCGCTTCTGGTCGGCGGTCTTGATCGCCTCGTTCACCAGCCGGGTAGCCTCGGCCTCGGCGCTGCCGATCTGGGCTTCGGCAGTCTTTTTACGGTTGTTGTAACCAATAAAATAGCCCGCAGCCACACCGACAACAGCAACGATCAAGGCCACGATCACTCCGATCGCGGTCATTGCGTTCACTCTCCTTTGTTTCAATTCAATGCAAAATTAAAAGCAGGAGACGCTGCGCAGCAGGACACGGGCAATGATATAGAAAGAGCTTTCAATGCAAAAAGTGACACCAAAACCATACGCACCACCCAAAACCGGCGGCACGGGCAAAAGCATACGGCTTTTCTCTTTACGGTTCCATTTTATATCAAACAGGCACGCTTTGCCTGAAACGGGTACAGGGTCACACTGAAACCTGCGTACAGCGTCTTTGATTCCATACTACTAAATATAGTACGAAACATTTGCCCGCTTGTCAAGAGGAAAACCCTGCCCGCAGAACATTTTGTGCAGAAAAACAAAAATAAGATGGCTGCGGCAGGCACCCCCTCAGTCATCGCTGCGCGATGACTGAGGGGGTGCTCTCCTTCAAACCAAAAAGGCTGCCCCGGAGAACGGAGCAACCCTTCTGGTTTATGATGAAAAGAAGAAAATGAAGGAGAATGTCTTATTATTTGGCGGCTTTTTCGCCCTCCGGGAAGATGATCTTATTCACAAAGAAGAAGATGACCATGGAGATGCCGCCGTTGAGCACGGTGGTGCCGATGTTGTAGATGAAGTCCGGTACCAGCAGACCGGCCACCGCCACCCAGATGCAGTTGATGGAGTTGACGATGCAGGTGATGATGCAGAAGGCCAGCACATACCAGCCGATCTGTTTTGCCAGATTGCCCTTGCTGCGGAACACAAAATTGCGCTGGATGGGGAAGTTGATGCACTCGCCGATGACCATGGCGATCATGTAGGCGCAGAAGTAGGGCAGACCGCCGTGGGCGGCATCGTAGCCGAGGATGTTCCATTTGAAGGTCTCGCCGAACAGGGTAATGTCGATGCCCGGCCAGCCGAAATCCACCACCGGCAGGCTTGCAAAGGCCTTGGGCAGAAATTGCAGCAGCAGGTACTTGAACACCGTGATGAGGTTGGACACGATGACGAACAGGCCGCCCTCGCGCACCCACTTGGCAGCGGCGGGGTGCTTTGCCGCAAAGTTATTCCAGAAATTCATAGCCTGCTTCCTTTCAGCTGTTTTTCAAGCGTTCTTCCATGCGGCTGTTCAGCACGAGGTTCTTCACAGCCTCAAAAATCACCCGCACAAGACCGATGATCCAGAAGCCCTGCAGCTCCATCACGATGCCGTCCACCATGCCCATGCTGATGGCGCCGTTGGTCATTTTGGCCAGCGCCCGCAGAGGCATATTGTACTGGAACAGGATGTTCAGGTCGGGCTTGCCCTTTTTGATGCTGCGGCGCAGCAGGGCGCCCAGTACCGCCGCCGCCAGCCAGCCGATGGGGCTACGTCCGTGTCCCATCTCGCCCAGCGTCATGTTGCGGTCGATGTGCACCTTGTTCTCCGGGATGGGACGGCCCAGCAGCGCTTCAAACTCCGCGTCCGGCACGTTCTGCACCTGCGCGGTGCGGTAATGCTCCAGATTTTTGCCCGCATAGGGGTCGGGTGCGCCGGTGCCCGCCACCGTGACAGCGGCAGTCAAGCGGATATCGGCGCTGGAAGCGCCCACCAGCAGCTGATAGCTGCCGCCCTCCACCTCCCAGCGGTCGGTCTTGACGTTCCAGTAGCGGAACGCCTTGTCGTCCAGCGGGATGGTGACGGTCTTGCTCTCTCCGGCTTTCAGCTGCACCTTGGCAAAGCCCTTCAGCTCCTTGACGGGGCGGAAAACTTTTGCATCCGGCTTTGCCACATACAGCTGCACCACCTCGGCACCTGCACAGCTGCCGGTGTTGGTGACAGTCAGGGTCACGCCCTTTTCGTCTGCTTTCAGGTCACTGTACGCAAAGCTGGTATAGCTCAGGCCGTAGCCGAAGGGGAAAGCGGTGGGCACACCGGCGGTGTCGTAGTAGCGGTAGCCCACATACAGACCCTCGCGGTACTCCACAGTGGGGCCGTCGCCGCCGAAATGCGCCTTTGCGGGGGTGTCGGCGTAGCTGCGCGCCCAAGTCTCAGCCAGCTTACCGCAGGGGTTCTGCGCGCCGGTGAGTACCTCGACCAGTGCGCCTGCACCGGCCTGACCGCCCAAGCAGCCGTAGACCAGTGCCTTGCAGTCCTTGACCCAATCGCTTTCCAGCGAGGAGCCTGCACTCAGCAGCACCACCACGTTGGGGTTTGCCGCCGCCACAGCCGCCAGCAGTTCCAGCTGGTTCTCTGCCAGCTTCATGTCGGCGCGGTCGATGCCCTCGCTCTCCTTGATCTCGTCCAGACCCATGCACAGCAGCACCACATCGGCGTTCTTTGCCAGCAGCACCGCCTCGGCCTTCAGTGCCTCGTCGGGCTTGCCCTGCCGGTCAAAGCCCTTGGCGTAGCCGACGCTGTTCAGGCCGCTCTCGGCAAGGCAATCCAAGAAGGAATCCACCTTGATGGAGTTGACGGCGCTGGAGCCTGCACCCTGATAGCGAGGGGTCTCGGCAAAGTCGCCGATGACCGCCACTTTCCCCCTTTGCAAGGGGCAGCAGGCTGTTTCGTTCTTCAGCAGCACGATGCTCTGGGCAGCAGCCCGGCGTGCCAGCGCGTGGTGGGCGTCGGCATCGAACTTGCCGGGTGCGGCGTCCACCGCCGCCTTGGTGGTGAACACCAGTTCCAGCAGTTCCTCCAGCCGGGCATCCACGTCCGCTTCGGTGATCTTGCCGGTCTGCACCGCCTTCATCAGCTCCCGGATGGCGTCCCCGCCGGGGGCGGGCATTTCCAGCGTAGAGCCGTTCTTTACGCCGAGGGCGTGGTCGTTGCTGCCGCCCCAGTCGGTGACCACCGCGCCGTCAAAGCCCCAGTCCTTGCGCAGGATATCCATGAGCAGGTGGGCGTTCTCGTTGGCGTAGGTGCCGTTGACAAGGTTGTAGGCGGACATGATGGTCTTGGGCTGCGCCTCCTTGACCACCATCTCGAAGCCGGTCAGGTAAATTTCCCGCAGGGTGCGCTCGTCCACGATGGAATCCGAGGCCATGCGGCGCAGCTCCTGACTGTTCACAGCAAAGTGCTTGGGGCAGGCGGCGATGCCGTTTTTCTGGATGCCGCGGACGTAGGCCGCCGCCATCTTACCGGCAAGGTAGGGGTCCTCCGAGAAATACTCGAAGTTGCGGCCGCACAGGGGGCTGCGCTTGATGTTCAGGCCGGGGCCCAGCAGCACCGACACGCCCTGTGCTGCTGCTTCTTCGCCCATGGCTGCGCCCATAGCCTCGCCCAGTGCCGGATCCCAGCTGTTGGCAACGGTGGCCGAGGTGGGGAAGCAGGTGGCGGGCACACTGGGGTTCAGGCCTAGATGGTCAGCCGCACCGGCCTGCTTACGCACGCCGTTGGGGCCGTCCGACAGGGTAATGGCCGGGATGCCCTTGCCCGGCAGCGCCCGGGTGGTGAACACCGTGCCGCCGCTCAGCAGGGCGCATTTTTGTTCCAGGCTCAGTTTTGCAATAATATCCTGATGTTTCACGGGGAAATCTCCTTTCAGTAGAAACGGTATTGCCTTTGGAAACAGGACCACGCATAAGGAGAAGAAGCGTGATTCTGTTTCCAAAAGGGAACACGGCTGCGGGCCGTAACTGCCGTGCAGCCGTGTTCCGGGATTAGAAGGAAGACAGTTTTGATTACGGGTCAGTACTTATGCCTTACTCGCATCCGCACCTGCATTGGTATTAGCCAGCGTTTTATTATACTTGCGGCGGCGAAGAATCACCACAACACCTGCCAGAACCAACACATAGACAATCACACTGCCTACCAGTGCAGGCGTGCGCCACATAGGCACAGGCGCATCTACATCTACACCGTAGCTATTCGCCAGCGTATACAGATACTGATGTGCAGCTTCGCGCATCTTCAGCTGACCGGTAGCAGTCTGGCTCAGGTTATCGAAGGTCTTAGTGCCCCAGCCAAACAGCAGATTGGTACCACCTGCCAAGACAGCTTTTTCAATATCCATAAAGCCATGCTCCTCGTTGTTATCCGTAATCACAGTGCCAACAAAGCCCCATTCATTACGCAGAACATTGGTCAGTAGTGCAGTACTTGCACCGGCCCAAGTAGTACCAATATTATTGTAGGAAGACATCACAGCCGTGCTGCCGCCTTCCTTCACAGCCTTTTCAAACGGCACGAAGTAAATTTCACGCATTGCCTGCTCATCGGCCCAGGTGCACAGGCCATAATGACGCCAGGTTTCACGCTCATTCAGTGCAAAATGCTTAATGTAGCAGTACATACCATTTTTCTCTGCCGCACCAACCGTAGCAGCGGACATGGAACCAGAAAGGAAGCCATCCTCAGAATAGTACTCAAAGTTACGGCCAGCAAATGCATTGCGGTGGGTATTAGCACCAGGTGCATACCAGCCGGAAATATTCCACGCCTTTCCTTCCTGCGAGATTGCATCGCCAAATTCAGAAGCCAGGTCTACATTCCAAGTAGCCGCCAGCAGAACTTCTGCCGGATAAGTAACCGTCTTATATGTGCAGGTCCCCATAAAGGCATCGAACACATAACTCAGAGCGGCAGGTCCGTCCATTTCATAAGTCTGTCCCTTACCGATATTATCAACTGCTGCACTTCCCCAGCCATCTGCGCCCAGCAGTTTGTACATATCATCAAGGGTCAGCTGATCCAGCAGCTTATCCCACTGTGCATCATCATAGGCAAGGCCTTCCATGTCTTTCAGCGTAAGGCCATTCTTTGCACCAAAGGTCGGCGCAGTGTCATCTGCATCCACATAGCTATCATCCACTACCAGCGCATTGTTGAAGGCTTCCAGCTGTTCAGCAGTTGCTTCCTTGCTGGTACCGGGAACGATCTGCCAAGTGTCACGGTTGAGGTAAGCCACATCACCAGCTGCATCATCAAACTGATTTGTTGCTACCACTTCGTCCGAAGAGCGCTTGCCGACATACTTGCAGTTTTCCACACCACTGCCAAACGCACTGTCCTGGAACACTTCATTCTCAGCAACCTTGCAGGTCATGGTCAGATTATCTTTCACCGTATGAGAATCCGTACGCAGAGAAATCTGATACTCGCCAGCTTCCAGCACGTAGGAACCGGTAGAAGTGTAGTACTTCTGTGCATCATAAGAAGCCATCTGCTCTACCGGCATAGAAATCGTAACCGTTTCCGTTTCGCCCGGCTGCAATTCCTTCGTCTTTGCAAAGCCGCCCAGTACTTCGCCAGCCTTCTGCAAGCCGCTGCCGCCTTCAGCTGCACTGTAATAGGGCGCACTGTAATACAGTTCCACAACATCTTTGCCAGCCACATTGCCAGTATTGGTAACTTTGACATTCCACTCCAGCGTATCCTGTGCGGTAACGGTAGTCGGAATCGTGTTTTCCAGTTCCCAGTCAAAGCTTGTGTAGCTCAAGCCATAGCCAAAGGGGAACTGCACTACATCATTGTAGGAAAGTCCCGTCAGATTTTCTCCTTCACGGGTAGTGTAATCGTAGCTTTCACGGGTTTCGTAATAACGATATCCCACATAAATGCCTTCCTGATACTCTACAAGGTAGGCAGGATGACTTTCGAAGTTTTTGAAGCAGTCCTTAGAGTTGGTATACTCAAAGGTATCAAAGTTGTAGTAAGAAGGGGTCGTTTCTACTGCATAAGGGTAGATATCCGGCAGACGGCCAGAGGGGTTGACTGCGCCCGTCAGAATGTTGACAATTCCAATCGTGCCCACATCACCGGGATCACCGATCCAGAGGGCTGCATCAACGCCTTCATCATTCAGGAAGCCCAGTTCCATAGCATTGCCCGAATTGATCAGAACAATAACATTATCAAATGTCGCTTCTGCCTGTTCCAGCAAAGACTGTTCCGCGCTGTTCAGTTCCAGATAATGCTTGCTCTGATCCGGTGCATACGAGGTATTTTCAGCCATCGAAGTGGGCAGGTCATTGCCTTCACCGCCCTTGCGGGAGAACACGACCACAGCAGTATCCGAAAAATCCTTCATTGCTTCAAATGAGCAGTCTCCAGTATACTGGTACTCCACACCCATGTTCTTAGCCAATTCCTCGGTTGCAGGCAGTTCCGGGATGGAAAAATCAACAGAGAATGTATTTCCGCCTTCGTTGTTTTTGGGGCTATAGAGATTGACCAGATTTTGATTCACTTCAAAACCTGCATCCGTAAAGGCTTTTACAAAATCTGTCCGGTTTGCAGTGTAGCTGCTGCCACCGGAACCCGTACCGCCATAAACCGGATTTGCGGAAGCATAGCCCAGAAGATTGATTTTTCGGTTTGTTCCTGCCAACGGCAGAGCGCCGTCATTTTTCAGAAGGACTGCGCCTTCCTCCTCGATTTTCTGAGCCACCGACAAGCCATTTGCATAAGATGTTTTTTGCAATTCCGGGTCTCCATTCTGGCCAGGGAATGCCTTGTCCAGAGAACTGGGAAACACACCAAACATTGCTACATCTGCCACTATTCCAACTGCCAGTAAGAGTGCTGTAACAGCTGTCAGCAACTTTGTGGGCTTTTTGTTGTTCGGATCGCGCTTCATTGTGTTGTCTCCTCCATATTCTTTTATATTTTTTGGGCCGTACCCAACTGTGACCCATTATAACGGATATTTGCGCATCGTTATCATCTTTTGCACAATCTGTCGTTTTGGATACACAGTTTGCAAAAGTTACAATAAATTTTCAATTTTTATTGTGCTAATACACAAATATTGCAACATTGTATTTGTGCACCCTGCCAGACAACAAAAAAACGGCAGGGGATACCTGCCGTAAAAATTATTTGTTTTTGGGCAGCGGAAATAAGATCCGCAGGGTGCACCAGTTGTTTTCCCAGTGCAGCGTCATGCTGCCGCCGTGCTGCCCGACGGTGGTGCGGACACTTTTCAGGTCCGACCCCTGCTGCGGCAGACCGTCCGCATCCAGTGCCGGGGCGGCCTCTGTATAATGCTCGAACCGCAGCATGGCAAAACCGCCCTGACTGTACACCGCCACCTTGATGAGCCGCTTTTCGGGGTCCGGCTCGGCGCGCACGGCGGCAATGGCGTTGTCCAGCGCCACGCCCACGATGGTGCACAGCTCCCGGATCGTGAGAAAGCCCAGCATCCTGCCGTCCGCTACGCTGGTGATGGTAATGTTCTCCTGTTGGCATTCCATGGTCTTGGCGGTGAGCAGGGTATCCAGCACCGGGTTGCCGGTCTTGTTCTCGGCCTCGTACTGGCGGATGTTCTGCTCCATGGCAGCAATGGCGGCGTTCTGCTTGGTCTGGTCCTGCTCCTCCCGGATGCGGGCAAGCTGGACTTTCAGTTCATGGTACCGCCGGTTGATGAGGTTGATGCCCTCCTTGCTGCGCTTGTACTGCTCGTACTGGCGGTGCAGCACCTCGTCCATGGCGGCAAGCTCGCTGTGCAAAGCGTTCTCCTGCAGCTGCTCGTGCTGCACAGATAAGATCAGCACGCCGGAAAAATCCACCAGTGTGCGGATGGAAAAAATGCTCATGTTGATCTCGCTGCCGGGCAGAAAGCCCAGATTGCTCACCGCAAAGGCAGTCAGCGCCAACATGACCGCCGTCAGGGCGGCGCTGCCGCCGATCTGTAAGTGCCCGGCGGGCTGGGGACGGCGGTGCTGCAGATAGCACATAATGCCGAACAGCGTCCCATACACCAGCGCCAGCAGCAGCAAAGACAGCGGCTCCCATGGGCCGCGGGCGGGCCAGAGGGCGCAGTGCAGCTGCCACTCCACGCTGGCGGCAAGCTCTGCCAGAATAAACGCCCGGGCGCAGTGATACCCGGCTTCCAGCAGGGTGATGCTCCACACACCCCATAAATATAAGTAGGAAAGCCCGATGGCCGTCACCATGCAGGGGATCCAGAGCCCGCCGGGCACGTTGCCCGTCAGCCCCAGAAAGGCCGACAGCACCGCCGCCCACAGCAGGGTGATGCCCCCGGTGACCGCCCTGGAAAAGCGGGGCGCAAGCGCCGGGGTGAACAGCAGCACCGCCAGACACTCGGCAAGGGCGGTGTACAGCCGGGGGATATCCGGCAGCGCGGTCATGAGCCTTCACCTCCGATGTAGTCGGTCAGTGCGGCAAGAAAGGCCTTGCGCTTGGGGCGGCTGACCTGCAGCTCGCAGGGGCCCACCTGCACGGTGCTCTGCCGCAGCTCCCGCACCTGTGCCAGATTGACAAGGTAGCCGCTGTTGCAGCGGGCAAAGGGGCAGTCTGCCAGCTTTTCCTCAAAGGCCTTGAGGGCGCCGGGGGCGGAAAAATCGCCCTCGTCGGTGTAAAAGTGCACCCGGTGACCCTCGCTTTCCAGATAATAGATGCTTGCGGTGTCCAGTCGGCGCAGCCCGCCCTCCACCGGCACGGTCAGGTAGCGCTTTGCCCGCTTTTCCAGCCGGGCAACCGCCTTGAGCAGCTGCTGCGAAAAGGCAAAGTAGGGCACCGGCTTCAGCACATAGTCCAGCGCTCCCACCGAGTAGCCCCGGATGGCGTACTGCGCCATATTGGTAATGAAGATCAGGATGACGTCTGCATCCATCTGCCGGATGCGCTCTGCCGTGGTCATGCCATCCAGATGCTTCATCTCCACATCCAGAAAAATAATATCGTAGACCGCGCGGTAATCCTCCAGAATATCCACCCCGTCCGCAAAGACCGTCACTTCAAACTCTGTCCCGTACTGCCGGGTATACCGCCGGACATACTCCTGCAATACCCCCTGTACCTCCGCGTCGTCCTCTACGATCGCCACCCGGATCATGACCACACCTCCCTTACCACACCTTTGTGGAACTGTTACGGCTCTATTATAGCGCAATCCCGTCCGGTTTGCCAAGGGGGCACTCCGCAACAAAGGGCAGGGCGGCCCACAGGCCGCCCTGCCCTTTGTATTGAGTTCCCTTACGCTCACGCCCAGTTCTTCCGGCCGTAGCGGGTGGTCAGCTGGCAGATCTCTTTCTGGAGTTTCTTGGTCAGCTGGGTCTTTTTCAGCCGCCAGCGCCAGTTCTGGCCTACGGTGGAGGGCTTATTGATGCGGGCGGCGTTATCCAGCCCCAGCCAGTCCTGCATGGGGATGGTCAGCATGTGATGCAGACCGAAGGGCAGCAGCAGACGCTCCATCGTACCATAGATGAACGGAGCCAGAATGGGAGAAGTCTCGGAAGAGTTGGCGATCCAGATGCCGAAGTTATTGATGCCGGTCTGCACCACAGGCCAGAACAGCGACAGCACGATGGAAATGACCACCGAGTAGACAGCGTAAAAAAACGCTGCATCCTCCGGGGGTATTTTGATGCCCCAAAAGGCACAAAAGAATGCCCGCCCACCTGTGGAAAACCACGGTGGCGGGCATTTGCGTTTATGTTCGTGCCGCTGTAAAAGCGTTCAGAGGGCGGTGGTCTGGGGGTACCAGCCGGAAGAGCATTACGGGCAGCGCGCTGTTTGCAAAATCCAGCGTATAGATGAGCTTTCCGCGCTCCGTTTCAAACGGCATCTCCGTCTGTGTGCCGTCCGGGGCAATGCGCACAAGCTTTTTGCCTTCCAGCAATCCGGCGGGCAGCGCGAGCCTTACCCGGCCGGTGGGCTGCGTCAGGCTGCCTGCGGTTTCAAAGGCCACGCTCAGGTATTCCCCGTTCGTCCGTGCGGTCACATCCTCCGCAGAAAGGCTGCCGCTGTTAGCCCACGCCGTTGCGGCTTCGATCTTTTCCAGCTGCGCAGCGTTTTCTGCCTGCCCGCACACGGGGCAGAAGGTCAGCGTTTCGCCTTCCGCAGTGCGGAAAGTAAACTTCCGGCAATCCGTGCTGCCAGTGTGCGCACAGCCATCTCGCAGACAATCGGCGCTCTGAGAGCCGGTTCCGTTCGGGGACCATGCACCAAACTTGTGTCCCAGCTGATCGGTCGGGTCTGCGGTGTAGCTGTCTTTGCAGCGGCTGCAAGTAAAGATGGTATAGCCGTCTGTTTCACAGGTAGGCTCTACGGTAACAGCCTGATAATCATGGTTCAGCGCGGGCAGCTCTGTATAGGTGGTATGGTCGCAGCGGGAGCAGGTATCGTAAGCCCAGCCCTTTTCTGTGCAGGTGGGGGCTTGCGCTACGTGACGCACCAAATCATGGTTCAGTGCGGGCAGCTCTTTGCGGGTGGTATAGCCGCAGCGGATGCAGCGGTCGTAAGCGTCCCAGCCGATTTCCGTACAAGTGGGGGCTTTTGCTGCGTGCTGCACCAGATCATGGTTATTTGGGTCTTTTTCGCCGTATTCCCCACCACACGCCTCACAGACCGCTTTGGCGGTGCAGGTTGCTGTGCCACCGAAACAGCTTGCAGTATCAACTTCGGAGCAGTAGTTCATGCAGCTGCGGATGTGTGTGCCGTTGCCGGCGGATGACCACTTGCCCCATGCGTGACCGCCGTAGTAACTCCCTCCGCAAGTTTCGCACATTCCCAGACTGTCGCAGGCCGCATAGCCGCCGCTGCAGCTTGCGGTCTCAACTGCGTTGCAGTTGCTGCGCTTGCATCTGCGGGTGTGCGTGTTCGTGCCGTCGTAGTTAGGCGTCCACGCGCCCCAGTCGTGACCGAGAACGCCGTATTCCGCGCCGCATTTTTCACAGGTTTTGCCTGTGGTGCAGGTGGGAGTTTCGGTGCCGCCGGAATGTACCTTTAAATACGTAACATTGCCATCGTTGTGGCAGTTCTGGCATTCAGCTACATAAAACCTATGAGAGTTCGAATCATATTTTCTGTATCCAAGGATCTCACGTGTCTCCACACTCCCACAGTTTTTGCAGCGCACCGTGGTTGTTTCTGCCGCCGCTTTTAACACGATCCCCGGTATCAGGCACACCATTGCCAGCACCGTCAAACACCGGATCAGCCATTTTTTCATGTTGCTCCCTCCTTGTCATCAAACCTTGTTATCCTTTCAGATCAAACTGCACGGACAGCGATGCAAGCACGGCATCTACCACCTTCCGCGCCTGGGCAAGCATATCGATCTCCGCCACAAAAGCGATGACCTGCTCGCGCTCCTGCGCGGGGACCTGCAGCGCACTCAGGCTCATGCTCAGATAGCGCCGTATTTTGCGCTCCAGTGTAAAGTAGGGGTCGCACCGCCGTGCCATGTAGCCGCGCATCATGCCAGCCGTGCCCAGCTCCATCTCGTAGAAGTCGCACTCGGCGCACCCGGGCAGATACGCGCTGAACGCCGCCTGCAGCTCGGCCGTGGTGCTGCGGTGGATGATCTCCGCCGTGGCGGGGAAGGTGTACGCTTCCACATAGATATCCCGCAGATTCTCGCTCAGCTCGGTCATCGCCAGCTGCAAAGCCGTTTCCACCGCGTAGAGGTACACCGGCGAGGGGGCGTTTGCCGCCAGCGGCCTTACCGCGCCGAACTGCCTGCTGAACATCATGCCGATCAGCTCGGTCAGCACGCCGTCCTTTGTGCGGAAAATATTCTGGAACGACCCGGCGGAAACATCTGCTTCCTTTAAAATTTCTGCAACCTTGGTGTTCGTGTAGCCTTTTTCCAGAAAAAGCCGGACACAGGCGGTCAGGATCCGCCGTTTTGCTTCCTTGCTGTCGTATCTGCGCGCCATTGGAAATCATCCTTTTCTACAATTGGTTTCTGACCCAATTATATATTGATTTGAGAATTGCGTCAAGTAAACTTTTAAGGGCATATTTTGGGCAGTTTGACGAGGGAGAGCTTTCTGCGGGTGCGCATCCGGGCAAAACAAAGCGCAATGGACATTGCTGTTATCCGCTGCCGCAGCCAGACAGTTCGCGGCAGCAAAAAAGAGGCCACCGATCGGGGTGACCTCTTTTCAGCATATTTTCAGCGTAAATCCCGCCGCAGGCGAACCCACCATCTCCATGACGGCTCTTTTGGAGTTGCTCTTTGCGTAAGATAGCAAGATAAATCTTATTTCTGACAGAAAGAGCCGAACCCGTGCAACGAGTCCGGCTCTTTCTGTGCTTTGGTTGGATCTTGAGCAAAGTTATGGTAAATGAAGAAGTTGGCTTTGGGAGTTTACAGCAGGCTCAGTGCTTCCTCGTCTGCCACAAGGATGCAGTCCGGATGCAGCTGCAGGATGCTGCCGGGGCAGGCAGGGGTCACAGGGCCGGTCACGGCGTCCTTGACGGCCTGTGCCTTGGCTTTACCGTTGGCTACCACCAGCACCTTGCGTGCCTGCATGATGGTCTTGATGCCCATGGTGTATGCCTGTTTGGGGACAAGGGCCTCGTTGCCGTCAAAGAAGCGCTTGTTGGCTTCGATGGTAGTGGGCGCAAGGTCGATGCAGTGGGTCTCCAGCTCAAAGGCTTCGCCCGGCTCATTGAAGCCGATATGACCATTGGGGCCGATGCCCAGCAGCTGCAGGTCGATGCCGCCCAGCTTGTGGATGATACCGTTGTAACGGGCACACTCGGCGGCGGTGTCCAGATTGGTGCCGTCCGGCAGGTTGGTCTTGGCCGGGTCGATATTCACCTTGCTGAACAGGTTCTCATTCATGAAATACCAGTAGCTCTGGGGGTGCTCCTTGGGCAGGCCGCGGTACTCGTCCAGATTGACAGTAGTGACCTCGGAGAAATCCAAATCGCCTTTGTTGTACCAGTCCACCAGTTGGGCATAAGTGCCCACCGGGGTGCCGCCGGTGGCAAGACCCAGTACACAGTCCGGCTTCATGATGACCTGTGCGGAGATGATATTTGCCGCCTTGCGGGACATATCCTGATAATCTTTTGCGCGGATGATCTTCATAATAATACTCCTTTTATAGTACCGTTACGCCTGCGTTCCGGCAGGCCTGTAAAAATTCTACGGGCAGCTTTCCGTCCGAGATCACAATATCAATATCGGACAGCTCGCAGATGTGGAATGTGCTTTTCAGTCCGATCTTGGAGGAATCCAGCAGCACGGCTTTCTGCTCACAGCGGCGGAGCACGGTCTGCTTGAGCCGTGCTTCATCCTCCACGCCGCAGGTAAAACCGGTTTCCGGGCTGTAACTGGTCACGCCCAGCAGCAGCAGATCAAAGTTGATGCCCTCCATCGTCTGGATGCTCTGTGCACCGCAGACGCTCATGCTGAACCGGTTCAGGCTGCCGCCCGGCAGGGACACATGGGGCTTTTCCAGCTTTGCCAGCTCCATGGCGCAGCTCAGGCCGCTGGTGTAGATGAGCATGGGCTGATCCGGGATGCACCGGGCCACTGCTGTGGCGGTGCTGCCGGAATCCAGAAACAGGGTGGTGTTGGGGCGCAGCAGCGCAGCGGCTTTTTCGGCAATGATCTGCTTTGCTTCGGCATTGCGGGCGGAACGGCGGCTCAGCAGGTCGTCTGTACCTACCACCTGCTCCACCGACTTGACACCGCCATGCACCCGCACCACACGGCGGGCTTCATCCAGTGCTTTCAGGTCGGTGCGCAGGGTCATTTCCGAAACGGAAGGGAAAGCTTCCTTGAGCTGGGCAAAGCTAATGCTGCCTTTGCGGTTCACCAGCTCCACGATTTGATTGCGGCGTTGTTCCATGGGGGATTCCTCCTGTCTGCGTTTGTCCTGTCCCATGGCACGTTCCGCTTAGTCCTCCGGGTTGAAGTTTGCCAGCAGATATTCCTCTGCTTCCGGGCACCACAGGCCGTTGTGGGCATCCACGATGTCAGCCAGTGCGGTATAGGCGGGGGTCGTTGTCCTGTTCGCCCTTGGCACGCAGATCGGTCAGGGCGATGGAGGGGCATGGTCAGGTGGGTGTAGATCA
>ENA-OQKR01000128-OQKR01000128.1-human-gut-metagenome-genome-assembly--contig:-NODE-128-length-32901-cov-2.787331_pt1 | contig 32901 bp, 31 predicted proteins | sample MGYA00242803_ERZ504806 | MGnify/ENA primary metagenome ERZ504806 (study PRJEB26092, sample SAMD00036399) | human gut metagenome | host: Homo sapiens | study: EMG produced TPA metagenomics assembly of...
ACATTTCAGGGTAGCATCCAGTCCACACATGATCAGTGGAATTCCGGAATCGAATACGATCTTTGCCGCTCCGGATCTGCGTAGATGTTGAATTCCGCTGCCGGTGTGATGTTTCCGCCTTTTGCTGCACCGCCTGTAAATACGATTTTTCTGATCTTATTCTTTATTTCAGGAAAAACCTTTAACAGAAGTGCAAGATTAGTCATTGGTGCAGTTTCGATCATTACTACCTGCTCGCCCTCAGGAATGGCATTCAGAATGTCACGGATAAAAAGCACTGCATTATCAGAAGCAGCCTCTGATTTTGCTTCCGGCAGTACGCAATGGCCAAGCCCTGTCTCTCCGTGGAATTCTTCCGCATAAATTGCCGCTTTCACAAGAGGACGGTCCTGGCCTCCTGCCACCGGAACCTTCAGTCCGTAAAAATCCACCAGCTCCAGTGCATTTTTGGTCACTCTTTCTATCCTGGTACTTCCTGCAGATGTCGTCACTGCAAGCAGCTCCAGTTCATCCTGATGTGCTGCCGCATATGCCAGTGCGATCCCGTCATCGATTCCGGGATCACAGTCCATGATAACCTTGATCTTATCTCCCATATATTCACCTCTGTAAAAACTCTTTCCCCAATTTTATAGTATTGCCGAATTTCCGCTGTTTACCTGTTCCAAGTATAACAGAGTGAGGAAAGAGTGTAAAGTTAATCAGAATTCGTTACTGTTCACTCCGTTCTCAGCAACACGCTTCGCGGAATATTACCAGTAAACAATAATCAAAATTCACCTCTGTACTTCAGGCTGAAACGTAAAGAACCCCTCTGCCAGGCATTGGCAGAGGGGTTGAAAAAAGGGGGTTATATTCATTTATATAAACAAATGCGATGTGCAATTTGGAGCTTTAATATTTGCAATATCCGTTTGGGTTGTTCCGGATATTGTTATTATGCTATATCCCATCACCCGGAGCTTGCAATCCAGTACCGGGGCTTCACAATAAATGCTGATCAATCAATAGAAACAAATTTCTTCTCTTCTGCTTCTTTCTTGGTCTCTTCCTTCGGGAAGGTTACATGAAGGATTCCGTTCTCATATTTCGCATGGATATCTTCATGCTTAATGCTCGAGCCTACATAAAAGCTTCTGTTGCAGGTTCCTGTATAACGTTCTCTGCGAACATATTTACCTTTATCATCCTTCTCGTCTTTCTTCTCTTCTCTGGTTGCCTGAATGTTCAGATAACCATTCTTCAGCTGGATCTTCACATCCTCTTTCTTAAATCCCGGAAGATCAATATCCAGTTCATAGCTGCCATCTGTCTCACGGATATCTGTCTTCATCATATCCTTCACCTGAGGATAAGCATTGGCAGCTGCCTGACGGCCTGTCGGATATCCCATAAAAATCATCAAATAAAATCTTCTCCGAAAAATACTTTTGGCATTAAACATAACTCATTCCTCCTGATCTATATTCGCTGCGTGCTGCGCAGGCGTTTTTAATTTACTGTTTCTGAAAACATCTGCAAATTCTGTAAGAACTTTCTCCGGAAGATTTCTTTTTTCTCTCTTCCTTTGTTCTGTATGTACTATAACACGCATTATTAGCACTGTCAAGAGGCGAGTGCTAATTTCACACTTTCTTCACATTTTCCGTAATTTTACGATCCATTTTTCCGATACATATGTCTGAAGCGCCGAAGATAGAAGGACTCCCAGGATCAGAAATGGAACTGCCTGTAAAAGCACTCCCATAAATACATAAATATAATAACTGCTTTCATAAAAGAGAGCCCACGTCTGCTGAATACAGGAAAGAACATCTGTATCGGGACCATGGATTCCGTATTCAGTGCAGTGGAGATATGCTTCATGAGATCTGTCGAATAATACATCTGATCGATACCGGGACGGTAATAAGGCAGGCTACCACACCAGATAGCATGACTGCAACATCCTGGAATAGGAACTGGGAATTAAGAATGATCTCCAGGCTATATTGCTGTGTCTGAATGTATGAAAACAATAAAATAGTTCCTCCAAGATAGGCAAACAGCAGCGTATTTACCGTTGTACCGATAATTTCTTTCCAACCTGATAGCCGGAAGCTGTAAGCTCTTTCGCTGTCAGACTGTTTTTATGAGTCCAGACTTCATATACAGAAGATGTTACAGATAATGCTGTATCGATAACAGCCCCAAGAGTACTGAAAACAGTTACAAATATTCCTACATGAAGCATGTTAATATGAAGGTCCGTACTGTAATAGTACATAAAATCGTCTTCCGAAATCTGCAGCTCATTTAACCCGTAACTTCCTGATCTCCATGTGATAATATAAATCGGAATAAACAAAAGTAACATTACCAGCAGTGTAGCCAGAAAAGCCGCCCGCGTCTTTGGATTATTTCCGTTCTGATAAAACAGAGAAATATAACAGACACCTGCACCTGCCACCAATATCAGGAGCAGTACAGGAAAACCGGCAGACATCAGCATAATTGAAAAAAACAAAATTACAATATTCCCCGCCAGTGTCATAATTGACATGGCTCCACGCTCTCCGCCAATCAAGATCACCAGAAAAATTAAAATCAATGCAAGAAAAATGATCATTCTCTGACACCCCTTTTCCGTGATGGTATTTTCATAATCGCTGAAGCAATAAAAACAGATACTGGTATTGCCAGTACAATTCCAATACTTTCTATCAGAAAACGACAGATATCATATGGAATGTGGTATCTCACGATCGTTATAAAGCTTATATCATTATTCATCTTAAGTATGAACATGGGAATCATGCCGCTTGCCAGAACAAACAGCAGTACATTTATCATGGTTCCCATAATATCATATCCGATTTCACGACCGGAATGTATCAGTCTTTTCAGAGAAACCGATGGATTTTTCCGCACGATCTCTCCTACTGCTGCGCTGATCGTCACCGTCACATCCATAATTGCACCAAGTCCTGTCAGCATAATATCTGCCCAGAATATATCTGCTGAATTGCCTGTACTTCCAAGGTATTCCAGATTGGAATAATCCAGATCTCCGTACATATAAATAGAAAATTCAAACAATGCCATGATCAGAAACAGAACACACAGTGTTGAAAGAACTGAGGAAAATGTTTTTCTATGAATTCCATTTAAACAGATCAATGTAGTCAGTGAAAAAAGAACTGCGATGACATTACAGATATTTAAAATATTTTTCCCTTCTGTAAAAGCCTGAAATCCATACGCAAATATGACTGTATTCAGTATCAGTGATATGATCGTGTAAAATCCCTGCTTTCCTGTAATGCAGATCAGAAGAAAAAATAATCCTCCTGCCAATAAGGCCAGATACCCATCCCTTTTTACAGAGCGTATCGTTTTTCCGGGGCTTTCCTTTGAACCGCTTAAAAGAACGGTGTCTCCTTTATGATATTTCTTAGTCTGAATCTGAGAAGATGTATATTCATTAGAGACCGTTATTTTTTCCCCTTTATGTCGAACCGTTTAATATCCGTGCTGTAATCTTCTGAGTATAGTAATATTCTTTTGAGCCTCTGGTTCCTTCTCTGCTCAGTAGTCTGTTTTTCTGTTACAGAACTATATTTTTGCCAGCGGTGTATGATAAATCGGGAATTACAGCAGGTAAACAAACAAAAATAATATATATGCCGGCTAAAAGATATTTTTGTGAAATACGCAGGATTTCATTAACTTCATTCCCCCTGTAGAAATATTGCAATCGTAAACGCACTGACCGGTTGCTTTTTATCGAAGTAACATTGTACGCTTTTTGAAAGTATCGGTCAATATAAGGTATACAAAAAACAGCAGCAGAACCGTTTTCACAGTTCTGCTGCCCCCATAATTATTTTAACAAATACCTAACTCCAAAAAAGCCATTATTTACAAAGCGCAGAAAATGCATCTGCAACAAACTGAACCTTGGTTCCGATAATAACCTGTACAGAAGTTTTTCCAGGTTTGATCACGCCTGCAACACCTGCAGATTTGATCACTTTATCATTTACAGCTGTAATATCCTTAACCTCAAGTCTCAGTCTTGTGATGCAGTTATCAATGCTTGTGATGTTCTCTTTTCCGCCACAGCCTTCAAGGATTTTTGCGGCAATAGCAGTATAGTCATCATTTGCAAGCTCGATATTCTTCTCTGCCTCAAGATCGTCATCGTCTTCTCTTCCCGGAGTCTTCAAATCAAATTTCTTGATAGCAAAAAGGAATACAACATAGAATACGATGAATGCTGCAATTCCAAGAGGAAGGATGAGCCATGTCTTCTGTGCTGCCGGAAGTGAGGATGAGAAAAGTAAATCCATCGCACCAGCGGAGAAGCTGAAGCCTGCACGGAATCCAAGAGCAACTGTGATCATGGTAAAGATACCGTAAAGTAATGCATAGATCACATAGAGGCCAGGAGCAAGGAACATAAATCCAAACTCGAACGGCTCAGTTACACCACAGATAAATGCACAGATTGCTGCAGATGCAACAAGACCGATCGCGATTTTTTTCTTTGCAGGTTTCGCACATTTAACCATTGCAAGTGCTGCACCAGGAATACCAAACATCATACATGGGAAGAATCCGGACATGTACATTCCAAGGCTCCAGGATACATCTGCAGAGGTTTCACCTGCCCAGAAGTGCTGAAGATCGCCAAGTCCGATGGTATCAAACCAGAATACATTGTTCAGTGCGTGATGTAATCCGGTAGGGATCAGCAGACGGTTCAGGAATGCATAGATACCTGCACCAACAACATCCATACCTGCAACCGCTTTTTCAATGCTACAAGTGACACTGAAAAAGTAATGGCCATACAAACAGTAATACAACAGATACGACAATGGAAACCATCCTGCGATGATCGCTACGCAACGCTTGCCACTGAAGAATGACAGCCAGTCAGGAAGCTTGGTGCTCTTGAATTTGTTATAGCATGTAGATCCGATGATACCGGCAAGGATTCCGATAAAAGGATTCGCAATTTTGTCAAATGCAAGAGTTTTTGTTGCACTGTCAGCGATTGATGGAATGATAGTTGTAACAAATCCTGTAGAAAGAAGTGTTGTGAGCATCAGCCAGGATGCAAGTGCAGCAATTCCGCCGGTTCCGTCATTCTTTTCTGACATACCGACACCAACACCGATAGCAAAAAGGATCGCCATGTTGTCGATCAGAGCTCCGCCTGCCTTAACCAGAAACAGACCGATCAGATTGGCTGCGCCGTGAATGTCTCCACCCTGCATGGTTGCCGGACATAACCAGTATCCGATACCCATAAGGATACCACAGATCGGCAGTACTGCCACTGGAAGCATTAACGCTTTTCCCAGTTTTTGAAGAAATTTCATATATTTCCCCTCCCTTAAAATAAATATATTTGACCGGATCACTCCGGTTATAACACCCCGAAAATTACTACTATCTCCGGGCTGTTATAAGCCTGTCAGCTGCATGAAGATGATCATGAAAGCTTGAGGATGGCTTCATCCGCCGAAACATCCCCCTCCTTCTGGAGGCTTATCTTTCCGTAATCATCTGTGTTGCAGATCAGTAACCGGGATAATTGTATTTAAACCGGCTTTCTCGATTTTGTCCAGATCAGCCTCTATCAGAAGATCACCCGTTTTTAACCTTGTCACCTGCTGCAACGTGCGCTTTAAAGGGTTCGCCCTTAAGTGTGACTGTATCCAGTCCGATATGTATCAGTATTTCCGCTCCCTGAGTGCTTGTCAGCGTAACTGCATGAAGAGTATCAAATACCATTGCCACTTCACCGTCTGCCGGAGCATATATCCTGCCGTCTGCCGGGATCACTGCAAAACCGTCACCCAGTACCTTATCCGCAAAGACAGGGTCCGGAACCTCTGCAAGGGGAACCACTCTTCCTCTGCAGGGTGCATAAATTAAATTTCCTTTATCTTTTCCTTTAAAAAATTTCAACATATTCTCTTCCTCCCGTTATTTTCCCACTTTCTCCGGTATTGATATCCACGCTGTCGCTTTGTAAATATGTCTATATATATTTTTTCTGTGCCGGGTTTATATTATATATTTCGTATAATTTTCATTTTTTTGTTTTTTAGGCATGTGTATATATTAACCATTATTTTCGGTTTTGTCCATATTTTTATCGGTATTTTTCAAAAAAATAAGCTGTAGCACATTAATGCGACAGCTTATACAAGAATATTCAGTTTACTTCAGCAGTTCTTTTTCAATCCTTTCCCCTGCCTCCGGAGCCTGTTTATTCATCTTCTCCTGGAAGCCAAACATGGATACACAGGCAATATTGTCACCGCCCACCTTCGGTGCAAGCTGCAGATATCCCGTCATTTTTTCCTGTATTTCACAAATTGTACAATATATGTAAAACTTTGTCGGTTGCTTACTGCAAAATTTCGATCCGTTTTGAAATAAGCTCCTTCACATTTATCAAAAAACTCCCTCACATATCAGTTTTTTCTGATACATGAGGGAGTTTCTGATTTATGACTGATCTATGATCTATTTTGCTTTATAACGGTAAACGGTTTTTACTGCTGTGCTGTCTTTACTGGTTGTCCAATCACTTTCGGAGGTTGTCGTCTGAGTCTGGAGTTTTTTGTTCTGGTACTGGTTCATGCGGTACCAGGCCTGGCCTCTGGCTCCGTGGCTTCCGTAGGCGCCGTTGCAGGTAGTTCCGCTGGAGCACCATACCCGGCTGCCGTTTCCTTTCCAGTTCAGCAGATAATAGGTAATGCTCGGGTCATCTCCATCTGCGCCGGAAGCAGCTACGGTTACCTGACTGGCTGCCACACTGTCAAAATGTACATAAGAGCCCGTCTGTGCAAAGTTTACATTCTTTCCGGTATTCGGTCCGCAGAAATGATAGTAATAATAGCCCACCAGCTGTCTGGAAGCAGATGTCTCCAGTGGCCTTACAGACTCATAAACACCACCATCATTGACATAGCTGGAGGTTGTTTTCTGATAGGTGTGTTTATACTGGATCGTATATTTATCGGAAGTGATATTCTTGGGAAGCGTATCCACATAAACCCAGTTTTTAGGTTTCGCCTTGATCTTAAAGGTCTTTGTTACGGTTCCACTGTAGTTTCCCTTAAACTTCACCGTTACCTTATAAGTACCAACATTTTTTCTTCCCTGGGAATATGACACCTTGTAATTACCGGAACTGATGGTTTTTTTATTCGCATCGGTTACTTTTACCTTCGGTGTTTTTACTTTTCCGTCGTATGTATAGCTTGTGGCGGAAAGCTTTATTGTCTTCGGATAATAGATGGTTTTCTTTCCGGTCACCGCACCGCAGGAGCAAAGATACTGAACATATCCGTTTCTGGATGTAGTTGCTTTCTTTACCTGTTTTTTGTAGCTGTGTTTATGAGCCTTTCCGGTGATCTTAAAGGTTTTTGTAACGGTTCCCGAGTAATTGCCTTTAAACCGAACTGTTACCCGATAGGTTCCAACATATTTTCTTCCGGCAGAATAGGTAACTGTATAATTGTCTGCACTGATCACCTTATTATTGCTGTCTGTAACCTTTACCGTTGGCTTTTTTACTTTTCCATTATAAGTATAGCTTGTTCTGGAAAGCTTTATTGTCTTCGGATAATAGATGATCTGTTTATTCTGTATACTTCCGCAGCTGCACTGCTCCTGTGTATATCCGTTGGCAGTGGTGGTGGCCTTTACTGTTACTCTCTGATAGCTATGTGTATGTGTGACCGGAGCTGCCTGGACAGTGAAATTCACAGAATCCGAGAATGTATATGCATACTGTGCATGATTCACAGATGCCACCGCTACTCTGTAATTCCCCGCTGGCAGTGTGCAGGACCAACTTGTTCCATTCACTCCATACTTAACTTGCGTCGCATTGGATTCTCCTGCTTTATACACATATACATCATAATATCTGGCATAGCTTGTTGCATTCCAGGAAAACGTTGTGGTCTGATTCGCTTTTCCCGGATTCACGCTCACATATGGCTTGCCCGGTACACGAACGCCCGGATAGATAAAGCCAAGCAGCACCTTATTGGAATCATAAGGGCGCCTTCCTCCGACTGCATTGGTCAGTGTATATCCATATGCAACTCCATGAGAGGATGTCTGATCTTTGTCCGTTCTTCCTCCCTCATCTACCGTAAATCTGTTGTTTCCAAGATTGGCTGTTACATAAGCAACATGTCCGTAATAATCTCCGCTCCATACAGCAATAGAACCGGGAACAGGCTCATTTCCTACTGCATAGCCCTGATTGATAGCACTTTGCCACCAGTTTACCGCATTTCCCCATGCAGGCAGTGCGATTCCCTGTCTGTCATACACACACTGCCATGCAAAGCGTGTGCAGGGGATCTCATATAATCCATCTCGATCCACATCCTGTGTTGTAGGATAGGGATTACCGGCGGCTGTTACCATTGCCGCCGGCACCGCACTGAAGGCAGTTACTGCGGACAGCGCAAGGACCATCAATTTTTTCAGAAGCTTCTTTTTCATAGCTTTCTCCTTTCCTGCGGTTTCATCCTTCTTAACAGACAAGTCTGATCTGGCATGTCTGCTACGATGAAAATGTTCTGCATGTTTATTACTCTTGTTTCATATTTTGTCTCTGTCCGGCAAATTTATGATACCTTTATTGTGCATACTCTCACGGAAGATGTCAAGGTAAAGAGATCCAGTCAAGTGGATATTCGCATCGGTAATTTTTTTCGGCCACTTACTGCAAAATCAGCCTTTCCTCACAGCTATCCAGCGTAGCACTGATAACTCATCCAACTCCCGAGCAGCCACACTACCCTACCGCCCTGAAAAGCCAGCCCGTGAGGCGTGTGCTGCCTGTCGCCGGACTCTGCAGGAGGGGAGCTGATTCCCGGCAGCCTAGAAGCCAGCCCCCGACGAAGCCCCGGCGGCAGGCAGCACACGCCTCACGGGCGTCCCTTTTCACAAAAAAAAGCCGAACCAGCCACATCCCGCAGCCAGTTCAGCTCACCCCATACAACTACAAACTCACTCACCATCAACCCAGGCAAGCAGCTTCCCGGTAAAAACCCTATTAAAGAAATGAATCACCGGTCCCAGCCCAAAAGCCGTCACCAGCGTACCAATACCCACAACACCACCAGTCAGATAACAGATCAGCGCACAAAGCACATCATTAGACATCCTGTGCCAGAAATAAGGAATCTTCGGCCATCTCTCTGTCATGATCAGCGAAAGACTATCATAAGGCGCAACCCCCTCATCCGGCATCTGATACATCGACAGTCCCAGACAGCAGATCACAACACCCACACACAGTGCCACCAAACGTACCGGCAGCGCCACAAGCTCCAATCCAAAAACACCAGTATAAATATTATAAAAGAAAGTAGTAATATAAGCCAGACAAACCGCATTCACAACCGTACCGATCCCAAGGAACCTTCTGCCAAAAGCAATCTCAATGATCAGCAGCACAATATTTACAATCAGCTGGAAATTACCATACGCCATACCAATCATATCCGCAACCGCCATATTCATTCCACTGAACGGATCCGTTCCAAGCCCGGCAAGCTTGAAAATTCCAATCCCCATACCTGCAAAAACATTTCCGATACACATGATCAGAACATGCTTCCAGTTAATGTTCTTCAAAAAATCCCCCATAACCCTCATACCTCATCCTCTCTGAAAATATTGTCAGGCAGATATCCACGATCCACCTTCACTGCGCAAGATCCATACCAGATAATACCTTAATAACCAGCCTGCTGCAACGCTTATATTCTATCACACCCCCTCACCCCTGTAAAACATAAAAACCCCAAGAAACAACAAAAAGCAACAAAAAAAGACATCCTGCAGACCACATTATATGATCTGCCGGACATCTCTCTTTTTTATATCACGCTGTTAATTCAATTTCACAATCACCAGTCACTCCCGAAGCTCTCATGGCAGAGCCTCGTTATTTCAGATATCCCGAAAAATTTTTTCAATATCCAATATTATTTAATGAACTTAACCTCAGGATAAATTGCCTGCTTGGCAGCCTCTTTACGCTCATTAAATACAACCTTGTTCTCCTCAAACAGGTTACGTCCTTGTGCATCGATAGATACGATCAGCGGCCCAAATTCTTTAACCTTGTTGCACCATAAAGTCTCAGGCATACCAAGCTCATCCCAGTGATGCTCAACAATCTTCTCAACCTCTGTAGCAGCCACAACTGCACATCCAGCCGGGAAAACACAGTGGATCGCACCGAACTCTTTACAAGCACGCTCCGTATTCGGGCCCATACCACCTTTACCAACGATCACTCTGACACCAGTCAGTTTTGTAAACTCATACTCGAACTTCTCCATACGCATGGAAGTTGTCGGTCCTACAGAAACCATTTCATAATCATCCTCTGTACCCTCGATCTTACGAACGATCGGGCCGGCATGGAAAATCGCTTTGTTGCGGATATCATACGGAAGCTCTCTTCCATACTCAACCAGACGACGGTGAGCAACGTCACGGCAGGTCATCAGATCTCCGTCCAGCCATACAATATCGCCGATTTTGATATCAGCCAGGTCTTCTGCGCTTATAGGTGTAATAAGAACTTTTTTATCTCCTCTGATTTCGATCATGATTTTTCCCTCCGTTTATATTAAGCATTAAATTTCCATGTGGAATGAGTATCACAGGTTACTGTAAGATCCGGATTTACAACCAGATGTCCACGACGGTGGGACCAGCATCCAACATTTACTGCAACACCGATGGTAGATGGATGTCGTGCAGTATTCTCAATGTTAACACCCATTACAGAATACTTTCCGCCCATACCCTGCGGTCCAAGGCCGATGGCATTGATACCATCCTCGAGAAGCTTCTCCATTTTTGCTGCGTTTGCGTTATCGTTGTGAGAACCGATCGGACGCATCAGCGCTTTCTTGGAGTTCAGAGCAGCTGTCTCTACAGATGTTCCTACACCAACACCAACAAGAAGTGGAGGACACGCATTCAGTCCGTAGGTTGTCATCTGATCAAGAACGAAATCTGTAATACCTTCATATCCTGCCCCCGGCATCAGAACCATTGCTTTTCCCGGAAGGGTACATCCGCCGCCTGCCATATATGCGTAGATCTCACATTTATCGCTGTTAGGAACAATATCCCACCATACAGTCGGGGTTCCTTTACCAACGTTTTTCTTTGTGTTGTACTCATCAAAAGTCTCAACGGAATTATGTCTTAACGGTGCTGCAAAAGTAGCCTGAACAACAGCATCTTTCAGAAGTGCTTCCAGCTCATTGATATACGGGAAATTTGTTCCGCATTTCAGCCAGAACTGAAGAACACCTGTATCCTGACAGCTTGGACGGTTCAGCTCTACAGCAAGACCCTGGTTCTTTGTCATTGTCTCATAAAGAACCTTTGGAAGTGCAGCTGTTTCCTGTGAACCAAGCTCTTCAAGTTTATTAACTACGTCATCCGGTAATTTTTTTCCAATATGGGCAACAAAATCTGCTACCATGTCTGTTAATACTTTAACTCCATTTTCCTTAGTCATGATTTACCTCCTGATATGGTTCGATGGTTTAATGTTTTTTAGTTACATAGGTTTTTGTTGGTTGTTTCATCATTAATTTTGGCTGATTAATGGTTAAGATGGCTTTTTTGGCTTATTTATCATTTCTCCTTCACTGTATGGTCAGTGCAGAAGGGAATGAACTTAATTAAAAGTGTTGCTGGTCACAAAGTGAACAGTAACTCAAAAGTTTCTCTCCTTACGGATAGAACGGAAACAGGATCGGTAACAGAATCATACAGATCACAAAGGATACCAGGATCAGCGGCAGACCGGATTTCACATAGTCCTTGAATTTGTATCCTCCAAGACCGACTACCATGGTGTTTGCCGGCATACCGATCGGTGTTGCATATGCACAGGAACCTGCGATAACAGTTGCGATAACAACGGCTCTCGGATCTGCTCCGAGGTTGTTTGCAAGAGATACCGCAATTGGAATCATCAGTGCTGTGGTTGCTGTATTTGACATGAAATTTGTCAGCACACAGGTTACAATAAAAATCACCAGAAGAAGAAGGATCGGACTCGGATCTGCTCCAAGAAGTCCTACGATCTTATCTGCGATCAGTTCTCCGGCTCCGGTTGTATCCAATGCTTTTGCAAGTGTCAGAGAACCGCCGAAAAGAAATACAACCTTCAGGTCAATGGAATTCAGTGCGTCTTTCTCGGAAATAACTCCTGTCAGAACCAGGAGGATCGCTCCGATACATGCGGAAACCTCAATGCTGATGCCGATCTCTTTCTCAAAGATCATTGCAAGGATCACAAGGATCAGTACTACCAGGGAAACAGTCTGTTTCCACTTCGGTACATGACTGAAATCCTGCTGATCTTCAAGAGCTGCACCGGATGCATTCTTTCCATCCGGAAGGAATTTATATCCGATAAGGACAAAGTAAAGGATTCCGATCAGAAGCATCGGAACTCCAACCGGCGCATACATAAAGAAGCTTGTGGAAAGCCCCATCTCCTGAAGTGCATTCACACCCATCAGGTTTCCGGGTGCACCGATAATAGAAAGGTTTCCGCCAAGTGCTGCGGCAAATACCAGCGGCATCAGAAGACGGCTTCTGGAATAGCCGGACTCATCGGCGATTCCACAGACTACCGGGATCAGCACTGCTGCAGTACCTGTATTGGATAAGAATCCGGACATTACACCTACGATCACCATGATCGCAATGATCAGTGTTTTTTCTGTTCTGGCAAATTTCGTGACCAGTCCTCCGATCTTATTTGCCATTCCTGTTTCGAACAATGCCTGGCCTACTACAAACATGCCAACGCAAAGGATTACGTTACTGTTTACATACTGTGAAAATGTTGTTGTTGCATCCACAACTCCTGTAAGGGTCAGGCCGATCGCACAGATCGAAGCCGTCAGACCAAGAGGAATTTTTTCAAGGATGAAACTGATAATGGTGAACACAAGAAACAGCAATGTGATAGTTGTCTGAGACATTTCTGTACTCTCCTTCCATTTGGTTTTTTCCTGAAAAGTATAGGCCGTACACGTTTCTTTTGATGGTTCCATTATAACCGGTGTACATATAAAAAAACAAATTAATGAAACATATATCCGCATAAAAAATATTTATAGTATCAGTTTTTAATGATAATTTTTGTACATTACTAACATAAAATCAGCGTATCAGCAAATGAATCTGGCAAAAATTATATTTCTATGCTATTTTTATGTAGACACCAAAATACTCTGTCACATCTTTTCCGGACAGAAATGAAAAACTTTACTAAAAAATTTAATCTGACAATTCATCGAGAGAAGGTTTATCATGACACTGAATCAACTACGCTATTTCTGCACAGCCAGCCGCTGCCACAGCATCACAAAGGCAGCCGAAGAATTATATGTGACCCAGCCCACCATTTCCATGGCTATCCGCGATCTGGAGATTGAATTCGGGATCAGCCTTTTTTCCAGAAAAGGAAATCAGCTGAGTCTGACCCAGGAGGGAGAGTCCTTCTACAAAAAAGCTACCTATATCCTTCAATATTGTAATGAGCTTCAGGCCGATTACTCCAGCATGTCCAGGATAAAGCCCCCTCTTCGCATCGGGATCCCTCCCATGCTGAGTACCGTATTTTTTCCGGAGCTGCTTACGGCGTTTCACGAAAAGCACCCGGAAATTGCCGTAGTACTGGAAGAATACGGATCTGTCCGTGCCTGCAATCTGGTACAGGATGACACCCTGGATGTAGCTTTGGTCAATATGGAACAGTATAATATAGATAAATTTCACAACACTGTCCTGGCCAACGACCAGGTGGTTTTCTGTGTGAGCAACGACCACAGGCTGGCAGAAAAAAAATCAGTCACAACAAAAGATATGGCGAAAGAGCAGCTGATCTTTTTCAATGCTGACTCCGTCCAGAATCAGATCCTGAAAATGCGTTTTGAAATGGACGGCTACAAGCCCAATATCGTGATGCGAAGTAGCCAGATCTACACTACTTTGCAGTTTGTAAAAACCGGAAAATATGGCTGTTTTCTCTATTCCAGCATGACCGATAAATTTTCCTCTTCCAATATTACCGGCATCCCTCTCAATCCACCTGTCCGCATAAAAATCGGCATGGTATGGAAAAAAAGCAAATACATCAGCGGCGATATGCTGACATTTCTGCATTTCACCCGCATGTATTACAAAGAACATCCGCTGATAGAAAAATAACAATTTACCAGATCCTGATTATATGTCGATTAATTTTTCTAATAAATGCAATTTTTTTTTAAAAAACCATTGAAATCCATCAATTCATGTGATACTCTGTGTTACAGTGTTTTTCTACACGAAACGAATGACCGCCACCACCGCACACAAAAGGGTCCTGGCATCATTCAAAAATAAAAAACTCAGGAGAGTCTCTTCAAATCAAAAGGGAAGAGCGCCGAAGGTGTACGCAGCACACAAAATGCTGTAAATCTCTCAGGCAAAAGGATGGAGGAAAGAGTAATGTTTACACAAATCAACAACTTTATCACATGGTTTGACGGAGTCGTTTGGGGACTTCCGCTGATCATTCTGATCCTGTTCACAGGAATTCTGTTAACCACTCGGTTAGGTCTTTTACAGGTAAGGCACCTCGGAAAGGCACTGAAATTCATGGTAAAAAATGAAGAAGGCGGCGATGGTGAGGTCACAAGCTTCGGAGCTCTGTGTACTGCGCTTTCAGCAACCATCGGAACCGGAAATATCGTAGGTGTCGCAACTGCTATCGCAGCCGGCGGACCAGGAGCACTTTTCTGGATGATCGTAGCCGCATTCTTCGGAATGGCAACCAAATACGCAGAAGGACTTCTGGCGATCAAGTACCGTACCATTGACAAAGAAGGCCACGTTCTCGGCGGACCTTTCTACTACATCGAAAACGGTATGGGAAAACAGTGGAGATGGCTTGCCAAGATCTTTGCATTTTTCGGAGCAGGTGTGGGACTTTTCGGTATCGGAACCTTTACACAGGTAAACGGTATCTCATCTGCAGTTACCAATTTCTTTGACCCGGATAAAGCACACACAGTAGCACTTTTCGGAAATACATATTCCTGGGCAACTGTAGTTGCATGTCTGATACTTACCGTATGTGTAGGACTTGTCGTTCTCGGCGGAATCCAGAGAATCGCAAAGGTATCCCAGGTCGTTGTACCGTTTATGGCAGTTCTCTATGTTGCACTGGCACTGATCATCGTGATCACAAACATCACTGCAGTACCTACAGCGATCGTAACTATCGTAAAATCTGCTTTCACAGGAAGTGCACTTGCAGGTGGCGCAATGGGAACCATGGTCGTAGCTATGCAGAAGGGTATCGCCCGCGGTATCTTCTCCAATGAGTCCGGTCTTGGTAGTGCCCCGATCGCAGCCGCTGCAGCTCAGACAAAGGAGCCGGTACGTCAGGGTCTTGTATCCATGACAGGTACATTCATTGATACTATCGTTATCTGTACCATGACAGGTCTTTCCATCGTCATCACAGAGACATGGAACACAGGTCTTGAGGGTGTTGCCATCACAACAGCTGCTTTCCAGAAAGGACTTCCTTTCCCGCCGTTTGTAGCATCCTTCTCACTGATGCTGTGCCTGGTATTCTTTGCATTCACAACAATCCTTGGATGGGATTACTACGGTGAAAGATGTCTGGAATACCTGTTCAACAGAAACAAAGCCGCAGTTACAACATACCGCTGGCTGTACATCATCTGCGTATTCATCGGACCATATATGACTGTAGCAGCTGTATGGAACATCGCAGATATCTTCAATGCCCTGATGGCATTCCCGAACCTGATCGCTCTTCTTGCCCTGAGCGGTGTGGTTGTAAAGGAAACTAAGGATTTCTTCAAAAGACATAAAAATTACGAATTCTGATCCCAAATATCGTAATCAAATGTAAACACACGCAAACCCATGATGATCCCCTAATATCATATAAAAAAAGCGCGAACCTTTTTATCCTCCGATAAAAGGCCGCGTCTTTTTATTTTAAAAGCTTTCTATGCCAGCGTCAGGATCTCCATCTGCTGTGTCAGATCCGCTGCATCCAGAATCTCTCCATTTCGGATATCTTTCTTATCAAGCCGGACACACATTTCCTCTCCATCTGTCATATGGAAAAAATTATCCTCCAGAGTAACATCCGCATCAGTAAATCCAATAGCTGTAAACGGACTGAAGCAGCTGCTTTTTAAATGGATCACAAATGCATCACCTTGCTCCTCCACCTCGGCAGTGATCTCCGGTTTATCCAGCTCCAGATATTTATACGGAACAAGGGTCTCCACATCACAGAGCACACCTCCGTCAGCAAGTGTCACTTCCGCCTCAAGAAAGATCTCATACTTCTTGTCTTCCCATCCGGAAACATCCACCGCCAGGATCGGAGCGGACTCCTGCACACCCACAGTGCCCGTTCCGGTAAGCTTCTCAAGAATCTCGCATTCCACATTTTTCACATAAAAGGCAACCTGATATGACTGTGCGTCCATACTTTCATTTGCCAGATACACCTGCATGATATCCCCATCCATGCACATACTCACCGCCTGTGGCCCATAGAATTTTTTTGCCATATAATGAAGTGCCTTCCAACGGCCAAAGTAGTCGATACTTGCCCAGGATGCCACCGGCCAGTTGTCATTGATCTGCCAGTAAAGGGTACCCATACAGCGGCCTCTGTGACGTCTCCAGTGGTCTACTCCATACTTCATGGCCATTCCCTGAAGGATCTGGCTCACATAGAGAAGCTTGCGGAAATTCTCCGGATAACGGAAATTCTCGGAAAGATAATACAGGATCTTTCCGTTAGCTGCAGGATTTTTCTGGTGGTTCTCCATCACCCTGGAAAAAAATATTCCTGTCTTTCTCTTCCGTAAAGCTCTCCACAGTTTTCAGGCACGGAAAAGACTGGAAGCCAAACTCCGAGCAAAAACGAAAATAATGCTTCTGATAATCTGTAAAAGGCTTCTGACCATGCCATACATCCCAGTAGTGACAGTCTCCTCTGTTCTCATCGTCCGGATCATCAAAGCAGCCTCCGGAGCTTGGGGAAGACTGCCAGAAAAAGGTCTCGCTGTCTGCCGCCCTCACTGCTTTCGGAACTATGTACTCAAACATTTTTATGTAGTCCGCACGGAGATATTTCGACTCACTCTGTACCTCCGGCCAGTGATCCCAGGCAGACTCCATCTCATTGTTTCCGCACCACAGGCCAAGGGATGCATGATGACGGAGACGTTTTACATTTTCCGTGATCTCCTTCGTGATATTATCTTCAAATTCTTCTGTAAGATCATAAACATTACATGCGAACATCAGATCCTGCCATACGATCAGTCCCATCTCATCACAAAGATCATAGAAATGATCCGAAGGATAATAACCGCCGCCCCACACACGGACACAGTTAAAATTGGCACGTTTGCAGGATTCCAGAATATACTTCTGGACCTCCGGTGTGATCCTGGAATAGATGCAATCCTCCGGAATATAATTTCCCCCCATGGCAAAAATTTTCACGCCGTTGACACAGAACGCGAACTCTTTTCCCCAGAGATCTTTTTCCTGGCTGATGGTAAGGGTACGGAGACCGATGCGCTTCGTTATGGTTTCCAGAACTGTGCCATACTCGTCCAGAAGTTCCACCTGAACTTTATATAACGGCTGATCGCCGTAGCCGTTTGGCCACCAGAGCTTCGGGTTGTGGATCGAGGATGTCAGCACTGCTGGATTATTATTCGCTGATACAGTCTCCCCCACTTTGCATACATGGGCTTCCGTTTTTCGGTCGTTAGCACCTGTTCTATGTCCACAGACGCTCTCTGCATCCTCCTGGATCGTCACCCTCACCTGACACTTATCCACAGCATCTCCGCTTACAGCCACAGTTGTACACACATCCACAGCATTATCCCCATGCACCTGTATGATCTTCACATCCTCAATTCTCGGATGACTGTATGCTTCCAGATAAATATCCCGAAAAATCCCGGCATCAATGGTCTGGGGGCCCCAGTCCCATCCAAACATACAATGAGCCTTCCGGATCAGCTGGTTTCCTTTCATTCCACCGCAGGGAACATAGTGGATCTCTTTATTATCTTCATACTCATAAGCTTCGATATACTTGAATACCGACCGGAATACGATCCGGATCTGATTCTCCCCGGAATGAAGAAATTCTTTCACATCCAGCTTCCAGGTACGATGCATGTTATCTGCAGATCCGGCTTTTTGCCCATTGATATAAATATCTGCAAGAGTATCCAGCCCCTCACAGACCAGTATTATTTTTTCTTCTTTCAGGATATCCTCTGCAGCCACAAATGTTCTGCTGAATTCATAATCCTTCCGGAACAGTTCCCTTGTCACATCCTCATTTGTCCGGTAAAAAGGATCTTCGATCTTCCCGGCACCATAGAGCCCGGAAAGCACAGATCCCGGAACCTGTACCTCACATAATCTGTCATTTCCTGCTTCTGCCAGCTCCCACTGGCCATTTAACATTATTTTCCTCATAAAATATATCTTCTCCTGTAAAAATCCCCTTCGCACGATCTTATATACAGGGCTGTTGTATTAGCCGTACTGTATTTTATTTATAGCCTTCCCCCATAATTCCGGTAATTCTCAATATAATCCAGGATCTCCTCCGGGTCTTTCATGAACCGGCACATACCCACAACATCTCTGGACATAAATTTTTCCCCTGCTGTGTATTCCAGGAGTGCCTGCATGCTGTCGTAATATCCCTGAATATTATAAAGAACGATCGGCCTGTCGATCCGTCCCAGACTCTTCAATGTCAGAATCTCAAAAAACTCCTCATAAGTACCAATTCCCCCAGGTACCACGATAGTCGCATCCGAGCGGCTTTCCAGCAGGTGCTTCCTCTCACGCATATTTTCAGTAAAAATGAACTCTGTACAATGCTCATACAACACTCCCGGCTGGTCAAAAAATCTCGGTGCGATACCTAGGATATAACCTTTTTCTCTGTCAACACCCCGGGCTGCCGCCCCCATCAGCCCCTCTTTTCCACCTCCGAAAACAAGGCCGTGGCCACGTTTCCCCATCAGCTGTCCCAGCTCTTCCGTTTTCTCATAATAGATCTTTTTCAGCTCTGCGCTGGACGCTCCATAGATACAAATATTCATGCTTCCGTCTCCTTCCCTGCTGCCTCCGCAAATGCCCGGAGAAGCTTCAGCTGTTCTGAAGAATCATACATCATCTCCGGATGCCACTGCACAGCTACTGCAAATGGATGATCGTTTATCTCTGAATATAACTTTTGCCGGCCTCTGCACATGATACTGGCAAAGACCGGCTTTCCGTCATTTCCGATACATCTGGAATGCATCCGGAAATGCCTGTTATTTTATTATAATCTGACATACACATGGGGTCAAGCAATTGCCGCTGCCTAAAGCTCCCGTTTTATTATACGAGAACTTTTTCTACTGCGTTTTTCCATCCGCTGTATTTCTGGTTTCTTTCCTGCGGATTCATGGAGGGGATGAACTGATTGCGGTTCTTCACCTCGAAAATGCTCTCCATCTATAATTTAGGACTGATCAGTCATACAAGCCATTCTGCTCAAAATCTCTAAACAGGCTGGCTTCTCCATCATCAGCAAATGCATCTGCATCCCCCTGATCGGAATCATCCTGTCCTCCCTGGATATCTGGGATATCTGCATCCTGGGAATCCTGGGACGTGCTATCCTCAGAGCTGTCCTTGCTATCCTTGCTGGAACTGTCATCTTTACCAAGTTTTACAGTGAGTGTCTTCTCCTTATACTCATTGCCATCCAGAACTGCAACCGTCACATCGATCTTTTCCTTCGGCTCATAATACTGAAGCAGCTCAACCAGCTGATCGATACTGGTGATCGTTTTACCATCAAACTCTGTAATGACCATATTCTTGGTAATACCTGCATCATCGGCAGGGCCGCCCTCGGTTACCTTCGAAACAAATACACCCTGCGGGATACCATAAATCTGTACTGCCTCCGTACTTACTGTACTGCCTGTGATACCAAGGATACCATGATTATCCACTTTATCTCTTGCCTTGGCATTCATCATGTTCTCAAGAGAATCCGCAACATCAGAAATTGCAATGGCATACCCCATACCTTCAACCTCAGTAGAAGCAAGCTTGGAAGAGTTAATACCAACAACCTCACCATCCATATTCAGAAGCGCACCGCCACTGTTACCGGGATTGATAGCCGCATCTGTCTGGATCAGGTTCACGCCCTTGTTGATACTGCTGCTGTTATCTGTAGAATCACCCTCGATCTGTCCTGATGCATCTGTCTTACGGTTCTTAGCACTGACAATACCAGTAGTAACGGACTGGCCATAGCCAAGTGCATTACCGATGGCAACAACCTGCTCACCGATCTTCAGATCATCAGAGCTTCCGATCTTTGCAACAGAAATTGCATCCATTGTATCATCCGAAACATCCTTCGTTGCAACAGAAACAACTGCAAGATCCTCGCTTTCATCAAAGCCCTTTACCGTAGCCTCATAAGCATTACCATCTGCAAAGGCAACTGACAAGGTATCGGCACCATCCACAACATGATAGTTTGTGGCGATCAGTAGCTCAGAATCTGTTTTTCCGATGATAATACCGGAACCGCTTCCTTCAACTTCCTGCTCCTGGCTCGGCGCATACTGGGAACCAAACATGCTGTAATAATCCTGAACCTCCTGAACGGACTTGGTTGTGATGGCAACTACAGAAGGCATTGCCTTCTCAGCAACATCTGATACATCCAGACTGCCCTTTGTATCGGAGGATTTTGTAGCCTCTGTATCTTCGCTGTCTTTATTTGATTTTTTATCAGACTTCATAAGAGTCAGATTCTCGGAGCTATCGGTTGCCGCCTGTACGGACTGTGCACCGGAGAAATAATTTATACCTTCATATGCACCAACTCCAATGCCGCCGGCAAGTACTGCACACAGGCTGATGGTTGCACCCTTTTTCATCATTTTCTTTATTTTTAATTTTCTGTTGTTGTTCATGGTTAAGTCCTCCCTGGGAAAAAATTCTTCTCTGTTTCCTTTTGATGCTTCAAAGTATATGGGTTAATTGTGTTTACTTTGTGGGAAAAATGTGTTTTATTTGTTAAAACTTTTCACTGTCATCACAACTACAAACCACGCAACCTCAAGAAGAACGATCATTCCACCTGGTTTCAGTCCGGCATAATAGGAAAGAAACAGTCCGGCAATGGTGGTACATACCGCCACGATAATGGCACAGATCAGTGTACCCTTATAGCTTTTTGCCATCTGCATCCCACACGCCACCGGAACTACCAGCATGGAGGAAACGATCAGGGTTCCTACTGTTCGGGACGCAATGGAAACTGTCAGAGCCGTCAGAATAGTAAAAAGAAAATTAATATTCCGCACGGAAACACCGGAGATCCTTGCCGCATTTTCATCAAATCCGATATAAAACAGTTCCCTGTAAAAAAACAGCACTGCTGCCAGTACCAGCACACTGATCACAACTACCAGTGCCAGCTCTCCTTCACTGATGGACACAATACTTCCGAACAAAAAGCTGTTCAGACTGGCACCGTTTTCCACAAAGCCGGACAGCACACCAGCCAGTCCGATCCCGGCAGACATGACGATGGAGATCGCCACCTCCGAATAACGCGGGATTTTTTTGCGGATAGCCTCAATTCCAAGAGCAGCTACGATGCACATCACTACTGCACCGGCTACCGGATTCACTCCAAGTATCAGTCCCAGCACAACACCAGCCAGTGAAGAATGGGAAAGCGCATCTCCGATCATGGACATCCGTTTCAGAACAATGGTGATCCCGATGCAGGGCGTAATCACAGCCAGAAGGATTCCCACCAGAAAAGCCCTCTGCATAAATCCATACTGTAAAATACTCATACTTCGTCGATCCTCCCCTCTTCCGCTTTAAAGAACCGGTTTGCTCCTTTAAACTCACCGGAATTTCCATGAGTAACCATAAGAATCGTCAGCCCCTGTTCCTCATTCCGCTTCCTCAGAACTTCTGCAAGTGTTTTCACAGAAACCATATCCATTCCTGTGGTAGGCTCATCCAGGATCAGGATCTTCGGTTTTCCTGCCAGTGCACGTGCCAGCATAACCCTCTGCTGCTGTCCTCCGGAAAGATCTCCGATCCTTCTTTTCCAGAACTCTTCCATTTCCATTTCCGCAAGTGCGGCTTTCAAACGCGGGATCTCTTTTTTTGCCCGGAAACGTGCCTTCCAGGAAGAGGAATACACACCTGTCATCATGATCTCTTCCACAGTCGCCGGAAAATTCTGGTTTCTGCTGATACTGTTCTGTGGAACATATCCCAGATCTCCCTTTCCGAATGTGGCAGAAATATCTTTTCCATTTACAGTGATACTTCCCTCCTGCGCCTTCAGTTCGCCCAGAAGAAGCTTCAGAAATGTACTTTTTCCACTTCCGTTTTCACCGGTAAGGATGGCATAATCGCCATCCTTCACCTCCAGGTTCACCTGATCCAGCACAGGTGTCCCTGTATAGTGAAACGAAAGATTTTCTATCAAAATTCCCATAATTTCTCCTTTTTTGTTACAGCTGCTGTCCTGCACCTTCAGTTCAATGCCTTCCTGAGTGCCTCCAGATTCTTCCTCATCACAGAAAAATAATCCTCTCCGGCCTCTATATCCTCCTCACTTAATCCCTCGATCGGATTCAACACAGCAGTCACCGCATCCACTTCCTTCGCCACTGTCTTCGCCACCTTGGGACTTGCCAGCTCCTCAAAAAATATGGTATGGATGTCGTATTTTTTCGCATACTCGATCACTTCCTGCATCTTGGCAGGATCAGGCTCTGAATCCGGTGTCAGCCCTTCAATAGCCAGCTGCTTCAGATCATAGGCATTGCACAGATATCCAAAAGCCTCATGCGCCACTATGATATCCCGGCTCTTCGTACCTTTCAGACCATCTCTGAACTCCTGATCCAGCTCATCAAATTCACCGGCATATTTCTCATAATTTGCTTCATAATAATCACGTTCCCAGGATCAGCCTTTACCAAAGCATCCCTGATATTCTTCATTTCCTGCTTTGCACGCATAGGATCAAGCCAGACATGAGGATCTTTTCCTTCATCACCATGAGCATGATCATGTCCTCCATCCAGAAGCTCCACACCATCCGATAGCCTCAGACACAACCAGATCCTGATTCTCCAGAGTATCCAGTACATCCTCCGCCCAGTGCTCCAGATCCGCACCATTATAGACAAACACATACTGCATCCTCAAGATTCCGGATATCCGTTGCCGCCGGCTCCCAGTCATGAGGCTCCGTTCCCGCCGGAACCATATCCTTTACCTGGATCCTGTCGCCCCCTACCTTCCGGGCAAAATCATACATGGGATAAAAGCTGGCCATCACCTTCAGTCGGCCATCCTCCACAAATGGCTGTCCCACCGTTCCAGCCCTGTGCAAGCCATATCCGGTCACACCGCCCACAACAAGAAGCGTCACCGCCAGAACTGCTGCCGCTGTCATCTTCCCTCTGTTAACATTCATTTTTTTAAGCCTCCTGCAGCTGTCACAATATCCATAAAAGATCGTCCGGCTCTGATCGATCTCAAATCCGTGTTCATCCAGCACATGTCCCACAAAATGATCGATACATCCACACTGCAGAGGAATCGTATGCCCACATTCCAGACACACAAGCTTACCATAATTCTTCCGCTCCTCATCACGTATAAAACGATACTGGGCAGGCGCTCCCTCCACAGACGGAACCTTCAGCACCGCTCCCTCCTTCTGCAGCCGCTCCAGTCCTCTGTATACCGTTGTCCTTCCGATCTGGATCTCTTTTCCACGAAGGAGCTCCATAAACTGATCTATGGTATAAAATGTATCTCCATATTCCTGCAGGCATTCCAGAATTATTTTCTGCTGCCTGGTGCTGTATTTCATTTTTTCTTCCATTATATTTCCTACTCTCTTCTATCAACTGCACCTTACATGGCAGATTTGAATTTGAAAACCGTTTTCATATTACATTCAAATAAGAATTTCGTCAAGATATTTTTGAAGGGAAATAATTTTTGGTATGTTCTTATAAAAGCACTTTATCTCTACCTTCTTTTATGATAAAATATAACCAAGACTTAACCAATAGAAAGAAGGTAGACCTCTATGAAATCACAGCGACTGGACATGATCGAAGAATATGTGCTGGAGCATAAGAACGCTTCTCTCGATACATTATGTGAGAAATTCAACGTATCCAAAAACACCATCAGAAGAGATGTCGATATCCTTCTGAAACGTGGCAGTATCATGAAAGTATATGGCGGTGTCGCAGCACTCGAAACTCCACAGACTCTTCCCCTTCTGTCTTACGAAGAGCGTGGCGGACGTTTTCCTGACGAAAAGAAAGAAATCTGCCGCCGTGCCGCAGAGCTTGTGGCAGAAGACGATACCATCTATATCGATACAGGTACAACCTGCCTGAACCTGGTTGATTTTATTGCAGATAAGCACTGTACGATCCTGACCAACAGCCTGCTTATCTTCAACAAGGCAGCATCCTATCCGAATCTGGATATCATTTCCGTTCCCGGAAAGCTGAACCGCAAGACCCTGTCCTTCACAGGACCGGATATCAAGGATTATCTGCAGACCTACAACATTTCCATGGCTTTTATGGCCTGCACAGGTGTAACCATGAAGAGCGGACTTACCAATGCCAGCGCCGAGGAATACATCACCAAAAAAGCCATCGCAGAGAATGCCAACAGCATGATCCTTCTTGCAGATCATTCCAAATTCGGCCGGATCTCGCTTATGACCTATTCTTCCATGGAAAAGCTTGACGCCATCGTAACCGACCAGCCACTTCCTGAAGAATACGACAGCTTCTGCCAGGAGCACGGCATCCGTGTTATGACGATCGATTAAATCGGATATTGGCCCTAAAAAACGGTGCATCTGCCGGAAATCCAGCAGATGCACCGTTTTTGAATATGCTCATTTCATTAGAGGATTTTATCTGAAAGGCAGATCTTACCCGATCTGCCTTACAGTGTCATAAATTTATTTATGAAGCTTTCTTAAGCCTCAGTACTTCCTTCCCATGTGCCGACCTTTCTCTTTCCGGCAGCTTCATCGAACCAGTGTGTTGTAACTGTTTTTGCTCTTGTGAAGAAACGATAGCCATCTTTTCCGAGAACGTGCAGATCGCCGAAGAAGGAATCCTTGTTTCCGGAGAATGGGAAGTATGCTGTCGGAACCGGGATACCTACATTGATTCCTACCATACCGCCATCTGTCTCCATAGCGAATTTACGGCTGTAATATCCGCTCTGTGTAAAGATACAAGAACCATTTGCAAATGGATTGGCATTCATGACTGCGATGCCTTCCTCGTAATCCTTTACTCGTTTGATACAGGTTACCGGTCCGAAGATCTCACGGTTTCCAACTGTCATCTCAGGTGTTACATGATCAAGAATTGTCGGTCCTACGAAGAATCCGTTCTCATATCCCGGAACTACTACATTACGTCCGTCAAGTACAAGCTCCGCACCCTCATCGATACCCTTCTGGATCCAGTTACAGATCTTCTCCTTATGGCCTGCATTTACAACCGGGCCGAGATCGGTATCTTCATCATATGCACAGCCAAGCTTCATAGCCTCTGCTTTTTTCTTAAGAAGTGAAACAAATTCGTCTGCGATACTATCCTGTACGCATACAACCGGAAGAGCCATGCATCTCATACCTGAGCATCCGTATGTAGAGTTGATGATCGCATTAACAGTAGCCTCAAGGTTGCAGTCCTCAAGTACAAGTGCATGGTTCTTTGCCTCACACTGTGCCTGAACTCGTTTGCCATGAGCTGCTGCTTTGGAATATACCTGTTTACCAACACCTGTTGTTCCTACGAATGTAACAGCCTTTACTCTCTCATCTGTAAGAAGGATATCAGCCTCTACACGGCTGCAGGTCACAAGGTTTACAACACCCTTCGGGAATCCGCCCTCTGTATAGAAAAGCTCCATGATCCTCATAGCTGTAAGTGGTGTCTGGGAGCTTGCTTTCAGTACTACTGTATTTCCACATGCAATGGAAAGTGGAACCATCCAGCCCCATGAGATCATTGCCGGGAAGTTCATCGGAACAATACCAGCAGTTACTCCAAGTGGTTTGCGATATGTAGCTGTATCATATCCTGTAGTTACCTGCATTGCAGCATCGCCCTGGATCATTGTCGGAAGTGCACATGCCTCTTCTGTAGGCTCAATTGCTTTCTGAACATCTCCTCTTGCCTCTTTGATGTTCTTTCCGAGCTCTTTTGCACAAAGTACGGAAAGTTCTTCCTTATGAGCATAAAGAACATCTCTCCATCTGAACATATACTGCTGTCTCTTTGCAAGAGAAAGTGAGGACCATTCCGGGAATGCAGCCTGTGCGGAAGCGATCGCCTCTTCTACCTCATCCGGTGTACAGCAGGGAACCTGCGCGATCACCTCACCTGTACTGGAATCTGTAACATCCATGTATTTCTCTGCCTTTGACTCTTTCCACTCACCGTTTACACAGTAACCCATTTTTTTGATCTCAGCCATTTTAGGATACTCCTTTCGTGCTTACCTTTTTATTCTTAACTTCATAAAATTTTATTCATTCTCGTTTTGTTCTGGTCACAGATTATCATTTATTTTTAATTTTGTCAATATAGTATGGTTATATTTTGAGTATATTTTTCAAAATTATGTGTTAATTTATTCACATTTCATGGTATTCCATGTTCCCTGTATAAACTCTTGAAACGCATGCATTTACAGCCATAAAGCCGCATAGTGTCTTGTCGTTTTTTATTCCATTGTGAGAGCAAAAGTTACTCATTTTTGTTATTTTCATAACACACCATTCCACACACACTATTTATTGTCTCCAGCTACGCTGAGGCTTTTAGACCTGTGCAATCGGATTCACAGACAAGTAAGGGGGATCGTTGTTCTGTTACAATTACAGATTCCTCTGATCCCGGCATATTTCCTCTGTATTTTCCAGGAACAAGGAAATACATCTGTGCGTCCCTTGCGGACGCGCTCATTTTCACGACCGCTCGCTTCTTTTCACGGCTTATTGCACCTTTACATACAATCCTGCGCCTGCTTATCTGATCTACAGCATTTTCATAAATTACTGCTGCAATCAAAAAAACAGGATACGGTTATCGTATCCTGCCTTAGCTTTTCATTTTCTGTTTTTCGCATATTTCTGACTAACCAAATATGGTCTGCACCAGCACCATATAAAACACCGTTCCCCCTCCTATGCTGAGTAATGTACTCTTCTTCCATTTATGTAATACCACAATGAACAGTATTGCGATCAGCTCCGGCAGTCCGTAATGCGTACTTTCCGGCACATCCTTCAGACAAAATACCACCAGCAATCCGATCACTGCACAGGGCAGCACTTTTCCCAGATAGGTGATCACAGCCGGCGGTTCCTTTCCTTCCGGAAATATGATAAAAGGGCAAAAAATCGCGTTGTCATAGTTCCCAGGACCACTACCACAACCGTTATGATCTGCTGTGTTATTGTCATAGTCATTCCTTATCCCTCCTGTCCGGCTATATATATCCCAACTGTCATGCCTGATATTCTCCTGACTTCTGTATACGTTCTTTTTTCTCTTCTCCTCATGCTTCTTCATTCCCAGAAAGCATAAAACGATCGATGCCATTGACGGAAGGATAAACTTCCCTCTTCCAAAGATCACCAGGCAGATTACAGAGCATACAATTCCGACCAGCGCCGGCTTATGATCTTGTGCATCTTCCCACTGATCAATGAACATAACCACAAACAGTGCGGTCATGACAAAATCCAATGATGTACGTCCCTTTCTGTTTTACAATTTCCACAGCTGATGCTGCCCGTCCATGGTAACAAGATCTCCCTCATTGATATCTCTTTCATACAGAAGTCCGTCATCATGTCGCAGACTTGTTTCATTTCCATTCTCATCTTCCACCAGCACTACTGACATAAGTGCTTCACCCGGCTGCCGCTCTTCACAGCCGAAATCCATGTCTTCTTCTATCTTCAGAACCTTGTACTGCATGATCAGATTTCCTCCAGCAGCACATCGTTAACGGCCTCATAAGCGTCCTCAAGCGCATCCAGTGCCTCTGTCAGCGTGTCCATCTTCCGGCTGTCCGCATTTTCTTCCTCATAGGCTTCTATCACTTCAGCCATTACATCCTTCAGCTCTTCCAGTGAATTTGCAATGTCCTGCAACTTCTGATCTTTATCCTCTTTTGATGTGATATTTACGATCTTACTCATGATCCTTCCTCCTGTCGCTTTACTCTCATTCTTTATTCTGATCCTTTATCCTGCATATATCATGCTTTACATGTCATACTCCACATTTACCCATTGTACCATATCCTGCACGCAGATGCATCGGATATGTTTTCTATCTGCTTTATATAATACCACCAAAATCATAAAAAATTTGGTAAAATCTTACCAAATTACCCGTCTTAGTCTGTTTATACTGATTTTTCCACTCCGGTCTGGTATAATCGATCTAAAGGAGTTTTTCAATTTACAAACCACTCCTTTCCCATTACAAGGAGGCATATTGCCATGAAAGAAAAAACCGAAACCTTTAACCAGGGAAAAAGATATTTCTTTTATATTCTGATGTTCGCCATCCTTGGCTGGTTCATTTTTATGCAGATCTTTGGTGCGGATGAACGTTCTTCCGACACCTCAGCAGCCTCTGTGATCTATTCCGGTACCGTTACCTGGCAGAAACCGGATGGAACCACCCAGGAAATCTCCGTTCCGGGCACCTACAAGGTTCCCGTCGGTGACACGATGGTCCTCACCATCCAGCTTCCCGATGATCTTACAGATACCTGCTTTGCCATCCGTTCTTCCTTGCAGGATGTGGATTTTTATGTAGGGGACAACCTCAGGACCAGCTACTCCACGCATAAAACAAGGCTTGTGGGCAAAAACTCCGCCAGCCGTTATGTTTCTGCCCGGTTTATGCTTCCGATGCCGGCAAAGAGCTCCGTATTGAACTGACCACCTACACCTCCAATTACACCGGAGTTGTCAATCCTGTTTACTGCGGAAACAAGGCAGATATCTGGATATATATTTTCAGCAGATACGGACTGGAAACCTACATTGCTTTTTTTATCCTGTTTGCCGGAATCGTCACGATCCTATTCAGTTTCGCTCTGGGATTGGTCTATCATACACGATTTGACACGGAATATCTTGGATGGTGCATGGTTATGGGCGCCGTCTGGATGCTGGGTGAATCCAAGCTCCGTCAGTTCCTGGTCCCCAACGCTTCCGCTCTCGGATCTCTGTGCTTTGTTATGATCCTTTTGTGTCCGCTCCCGATCCTGTTTTTTGCGGACAGTCTCCAGAAAGGGCTGCATCACAGATTTTATGTCTGTCTTGGAAGCATCGCAATGATAAACTTTGCAGTCTGTACGATCCTCACTGCTGCAGGTATCGCAGATTATATCGAAACCATGCCTGTAAGCCACGGAATCCTGGCGATCACCGTTGCCACAATATTTGTACACCTTTTCCAATATATACGCACCGAAAAAAACAAGGCCGACCGGCTTTTGCTCATTGGTCTGCTGGCAGCGATCCTGTGTATTGCCGTTGAAGCAACCTCCGTATACTTTGTCACATTGATGTCCGGACTGTTTGTGGGCGCCGGCATGCTGATCCTGCTCTTTGTCAATATTGTAAGAGCCATCAAAAATGTCCAGGATATAGAACTGAAACGCCAGCAAAGCGAAATCCGCAAAAACCAGGAACAGAATGAAAAAATGTCTCTGCAGATGATACAGACCCTTTCCACCACCATTGAGGCAAAGGATGCGTACACCCGCGGTCATTCCTACCGGGTTGCACAATATGCGGCCCTGATCGCAGAGGAGCTGGGCTGGACACCGGAGGAGATCCTGAATCTGAAACGGGCTACTCACCTTCACGACATCGGAAAGATCGGTATCCCGGATCCGTTCCTGAACAAACCGGCACAGCTGACCGATGATGAATACAACCTTATAAAAAAACACACCGTCATCGGTGCCGAGATCCTGAAGGATATAACCCTGATCCCGCATGCGGCAGAAATCGCAAGAAGTCACCATGAGCGTTATGACGGAAAAGGCTATCCGGATGGGCTGGCCGGAACAGAAATCCCCATCCATGCCCGGATCGTGGCTGTTGCCGACTGCTACGATGCCATGAACTCCCGCCGAATCTACCGTAATGCGCTTCCACCGGAGGTTGTTTACGAAGAATTCCGCAAAAACCGTGGTACACAGTTCGACCCGGAGATCACAGACATTTTTCTGAAACTGTTAAAGGAAAAGCAGCTGCCTCAGTGGGATCCTTCCCAGGAAGAACCGGACACCTATAACCTTCCGGATATGCAGCTTACCGTCAGCAAATTCATCTCGGACATAATGGCCACCATAAAAAGTCAGGAAGACGCAAAAAGCTATGATTTCCTTACCGGTCTTCCCATGCGTAACCTGGGCGAACGTCTTACCGCGGAATTTATGCAGACACATGATGGATGTCTGGTATTCCTTGATATGGACAACCTGAAAAAGATCAACGACATCTATGGCCACAAAGCCGGCGACCGTGCACTGAAATGTCTTGGAAAGCTGCTTCAGAAACGGGCAGATCAGGGAATTTCCTGCAGACTTGGCGGAGATGAATTCCTGATGTTCCTTCCGGACACAGATCCTGATTCCCTGTCTCTGCAGATGGACGATCTGTTCCAGAAATTTCACAACATCACTACCGATGATCCGGAACTCCGGTTTGCCACACTGTCCGCAGGCCTGTGTCTGTGCAGCACCGATGATTCCTTTGAAGACTGCTATTCCAAAGCAGATAAAGCTCTGTATTACGTAAAACAAAACGGCAAAAACCAGTTCTTTTTCTACCAGCAGATCGACCGCAGCACTCTTGCGGCATCCGGTTCCGGAAAGGATCTGGAGCTTGTGGCAGAGTCCCTTCAGAAAAGCGGCATCTATGTAGGTGCTCTTGATCTGAATTACCGGGATTTCGCACGCCAGTATGAATACATGAGTCAGCTTGTCACACGCAGCCAGTGCAGATGTTATCTGGCGATGATCACCCTCGAAACACTTGTGGATACAGTTCCTGATATCGAATCCATTGAGCAGGCTCTGGAGTATATGGAACAGGCCATTCGGCAGAATATCCGCCGTGTGGATATCTGTACACGCTACAGCTCCCTGCAGTATCTCATCATACTGTTTGAGCCTGACGAAACGCATATCCCGGACATCATAGAACGTATTTTTACCCAATATTACCGTCAGTGTGACAGCAATGATTTCCAGCCATCCTATGAATACCTGGAAATATCTCCACAGGAGTTATAAATACTCCCATGACATGATAAAGCCATAAACAAAAAAGAGGTACGTACTTGACGGCCTCTTTTTGTTTAAAGTTTAGTCAAAATAATCATTAAGACGTGGCTCTGGAATTTTCCTTGCATGAAACTTTTTACCGTTATGTTCGATACAGATAAACCGACCATGAAAATAAGTCACGGCTTCTGCCAGCGGCATCGTCATCCAGATGCCTGCAACCCCTATAAGCTTTGGCAGGATCAATATGAACACAGCCACCAGGATCAAAGAACGCATTGATGAGATCAATGCCGAAATAAAACCTTTTCCCAGGGCAGTAAAATATCCGGAAAGAAATACATTTAAACCAATAAACAGGAAAACCAGACTAAACAGCTTCAAGCCATCCCATGTCAATGTAAATACATTTCCCTCCCCAACGAATAAATGGATGATCTGTTTTCCAAATACAAGTGATACCGTGAGGATCAATACTGAACTGATGGCAATCGTAATAAAACTATATCGTGTTATCTCTCTAATCTTGTCATGATTTTCAGAGCCGTAATTATAGCTTATGATCGGAGCCGCTGCAACGGCAATTCCCATATAAAAAGCGATGAAGAAATAGTAAATATACATAATGATCGTCACAGCCGCAACTCCATCTTCACCAAAATATTGCATGATAATAAGATTAAATAAAAATGTAGTGATCCCGGTAGACATCTCCGTCAGCATTTCACTGCTTCCATTGGTGCAGGATTTCAGAAGAACACTCATGTCGGTCTTCGGTCTGCAAAACCTTATATGGCTGTATTTCAGAAAATAGATAAAGCCGATCAACATGCTTACTGTAATGGAGAGAAATGTTCCCCATGCAGCTCCAAGCGTTCCCAGTCTGAATACAGCCACAAAAATATAGTCGAAAACAATATTAAAAGCCAAACCTGTCAGAGACATGATCATTCCGATGTACGATCGCCCATCCGTCCTCACAAGATATTCGAAAAACAGCTTGAATGACATCGGGACCGATCCTAAAAATATGACAAATGCATATGGCACCACATGCTCCATCAGGCGCTCACTGCTTCCTAAAAAAATACAGATCGGTTTCAGAAAAAAGATTCCCGCAGCTGTAAAAGCAATCGAAAGCGCCAGCAGCACGATCGCGATAAAAGAAAATATCTCGTTTGCTTCCTGATCCCTTTTTTGTCCCATCCTCTCTCCTATGATAGCACCTGATCCCGTTGCAAGCATAACAGATGTTCCGAAAATAACACAGGTGATCGGAATAACAATATT
>ENA-OQKR01000129-OQKR01000129.1-human-gut-metagenome-genome-assembly--contig:-NODE-129-length-32876-cov-6.847812_pt1 | contig 32876 bp, 25 predicted proteins | sample MGYA00242803_ERZ504806 | MGnify/ENA primary metagenome ERZ504806 (study PRJEB26092, sample SAMD00036399) | human gut metagenome | host: Homo sapiens | study: EMG produced TPA metagenomics assembly of...
TGTTTGAACTGTGATAATGGGATATGAAAAGTGGTTTGATGAAAGTAAGGAGGAGCAACGAATGATTTGTGGAATGACGTATTTTCAGATATGTCTGTATTTTCTTATTTATTCTTTTGGCGGCTGGGTTGTTGAAGTTATTTTTCATGCAGTAGCTCTGGGAAAAGTTATAAACAGAGGTTTCCTGAATGGACCGGTTTGCCCGGTATATGGATTTGGGGTGCTTTCTGTTTTTGCTTTGCTCAATACAATTCAGGGCAGCGGGCGTCAGATGAGTGATGGAATGATTTTTGTGTTTGGAATTGTTCTGGCAACTGCGGTGGAACTGGTTGCAGGCTGGCTGCTGGATGTGTGTTTCCACGCAAGATGGTGGGATTATTCAGATAAACCCTTCAATTTTCATGGCTACATTTGCCTGGAGTTTTCTCTGATCTGGGGACTGGCTATCGTTATGGTAGTAAAAGTTTTCCAGAAATATGTAGAGGCACATGCGTTACATACACCTGCAACCTGGGAATGGATTGTGATAGCAGTTTTGTATGCTGTGTATCTGACAGATTTTATTGTGACGGTAGCAGTGATCCAGGGACTGAATAAAAAGCTTACCAGACTGGATAAGGTTCGCTCAGATCTGAGAATTGTAAGTGATAAACTGAGTGATACACTGGCTACGACTACGATTGGCACAGCACAGAAAGTGGGAGAAGGAAAGGTTCAGGCAACTCTTGCAGCAGCAGAACTGCGTGATGCAACTGCCGCACAGCGAGAAAAATCTATCGAAATGCTTCGTATAAAAAGAGCGGAGCTTCAGGCTCAGTTTGAGGAACTGTCCAGTTCTATTACCAATCATACCGTTGTCGGTCAGGGGCGTATCATCAAGGCATTTCCGAAGATGCAGCACAGAGACTATTCCGAACTGATTCAGGAGCTGAAAAAGAGATTAAAATAGATTAAAATGCAGAGGGAGGCTTCAGGTGAACAGACAGGCAGTACAAACCTTAAAGACTTATTTTGGATATGATACATTCAGAGAAGGGCAGGAGAGTGTTGTGGAGTCCATTCTGGAACACCGGGATGTGCTTGCAATCATGCCGACAGGAGCCGGAAAATCCATCTGTTATCAGGTACCGGCACTGATGCTGTCAGGAATTACGATTGTAATTTCTCCTCTGATCTCACTGATGCAGGATCAGGTAAAGGCTTTGAATGAAGCGGGAACACATGCCGCATTTATCAATTCTTCACTGTCGGAAAGTCAGATTAGCAAGGCGTTGTACCTGACAGCAGGAGGAAGATACAAAATTATTTATGTTGCACCGGAACGTCTGGAAAATTATGAGTTTCTGGAATTCGCCAGACAGGTGGAGATTTCCATGGTGACAGTGGATGAGGCACATTGTATTTCACAGTGGGGCCAGGATTTCAGACCAAGCTATGTCAAAATCGTAGACTTTGTAAAAAATCTTCCCGGTCGTCCGATCGTCAGTGCTTTTACCGCAACTGCAACAGAGGAAGTAAAGAACGACATTCTCTGTACTTTAAATCTGGAAGATCCGAAAGTAGTGATCACCGGGTTTGACAGAAAGAATTTATATTACAGCGTGGAAAATATCCGGCGAAAAGACGATTTTGTGATGGATTACATAGACAGACATCCAACAGAGAGCGGGATTATTTACTGCTCTACAAGAAAAAATGTGGACAATCTTTTTGAACTGCTTTTCCAAAAAGGAGTTGCTGTTACCAGATATCATGCAGGACTGAATAATGAAACCAGAAAAAAGAATCAGGATGATTTCATTTACGACAGAACCCCCGTTATTATTGCAACAAATGCATTTGGAATGGGGATTGATAAATCCAATGTGAGATATGTGATCCATTACAATATGCCACAGAGTATGGAGAATTATTATCAGGAGGCAGGACGTGCAGGGCGTGACGGAGAGAATTCCCAGTGCGTTCTATTGTTTTCTGCACAGGATGTTATAATCGACCGAATGCTTCTGGATAACAAAGATTTTTCCGATGTGGATGAAGAGGATGAATTTCTCATTCGTCAGCGGGATATACGAAGGCTTCAGATCATGGAAGGATATTGTAAAACAACAGGATGTCTGCGAAATTATATTCTGGAGTATTTCGGTGAAAAGACCTTCGGTCCCTGTGATAATTGTGGAAATTGTCACAGAGAATACCATGAGACAGATATGACCAGAGAGGCGAAGTGGGTAGTGAACTGTGTAGCTGAGACGAGAGGAAGGTATGGACTGACAATTGTGATTGGTACTCTGCTGGGGGCTAAGAGAGCCCGGTTGAGGGAGCTTGGAGCAGATAAGTATAAATCTTATGGAGCATTGAATGATCACAGTGAGGCAGAACTCAGGGCACTGATCAGCCAGATGACTGAGATGGGATATCTCTATCAGACACAGGAACGTTACAGTGTGCTGAAACTGGGCGATATTTCTTCGCTAAGAGATGAAAATACTCACGTGATCATGCGTACTTACGAGGAAAAAGAACCGGATAAAAAGAAAAAGCCCCAGAAATCTGTCAGAAAACGCAGTACAGATGCGCTTACGGCAGCAGGTTACGATTTATTTGAAGCCCTGCGGAAACTTCGTCTGGAAATTGCAAAAGAGGAAGCCATGCCTCCATATATCGTGTTCAGTGATAAGACGCTGATAGATATGTGCATCAAATGTCCGTCAAATGAAGAAGAAATGCTGGAGGTTTCCGGTGTGGGCGAGAATAAGCTAAAGAAATACGGTCAGAGATTTCTGGAAGAGATACAGAAGTTCTGCCTGGAACGTCCGAATGCGGTTTTGAGTATGTCGGAAGATGAAAATGGTAATCCCTGAGAACAAAGGTTGGAAAACAGATGAATATAGAAAAATATACGGAAGAATTAATCACATTGAGACATTACTTTCATCAACATCCGGAGCTGGCACTTCAGGAAGTGGAGACGTCTGCATATATCCGGAAATATCTGGAGAAACTGGGATATGAGATTGTGCCGATAGAACCTACAGGATTGATCGCGGAACTTCCATCTCTGAGAAACAGGGAGAAACTGGTTGTACTCAGGGCGGAGATGGATGCATTGCCCATACAGGAGCAGACAAATCTACCATACGCATCAGTAAATCAGGGATGTATGCATGCCTGCGGTCACGATATGATCCTGGCAGCAGCATTGATCCTTGCAAAAATTGTGGCAGAAGAGCAAAGAATGCAGGAAAGTTTTCCGGTCAGACTCCGGTTCCTTTTTGAACCTGCAGAGGAGATTGGTGAAGGTGCAAAAAGAATGCTTCAGGCCGGAGCATTAGAGAATCCGAAAGCAGATGCATTTCTGATGTTTCATTACGCAGCGGACATGACATTTGGAATGGCAGTGCATCAGGGACAGGCATCTTCCATGATTAACAGTATGCAGATTCATGTTCATGGAAAATCCAGTCACTGGTGTGAAGCGGATAAGGGGATTGATGCAATTTATGCAGCTGCTCAAGTGATAAGTGCCATTCATGATCTGAATGAAAGTTTTGGAAAACAGCATCCGGATGCAGGAAAATATATTGTGGGTACGGGTACGATCCATGGCGGTGAATATACGAATATTATTGCAGACCATGTGGTATTAAACGGAAATATACGCGCAGTTCATGAAGAAACTTACATGGCACTTGAGCACGAGCTGGAGAGAAATCTGCAGGAAATTGAAAAGCAGACTGGCACACAGATCCGTATGGAATTTCCAAAAGATCCGGTATATGCGTTTGCCAATGATGAGGAACTTACAGAGACAGCAAAGGTAGTGGGGGCAGAAGTATTCGGAGATAAATTTGTTCTGGAAGGAGAAGATGAGTTGTTTCTTTCCGGTGACAACGCATACAGATATTTTAGAGAAACCAGAGGACTTTTCACAGTATTTCTTGCGGGAATACCAGGAGAAAATCATCCTCTGCATCATCCGAAATTTCAATTAGATGAGAGGATACTGCCGTACAGCGTGGAGACATTGTATAAGATTATAACTACATTATGAAAAAAATTACCAAAAGGACTTGAAAATTGGATTAAAATAGTATAATATAAAAACATAAACAAATTAAGAATGCATAGCAACTATAACTTATTAACGTTGAGTGACAGCAGATTGCTGAATAGTAACGGACAGACGATATACTATAAAGAAAGAATTGAGGGCAGAAATATGAAGATTACAGATACCATTAAATATGTCGGAGTTAATGACCATCAGGTAGATTTGTTTGAGGGACAGTATGCAGTGCCAAACGGAATGGCATATAATTCCTATGTGATTCTGGATGACAAGGTTGCAGTTATGGATACTGTAGATGCCAATTTCAAACATGAATGGCTGGATAATCTTGAACAGGCACTGGGCGGACGTAAGCCGGACTATCTGATCGTTCAGCATATGGAGCCTGACCATGCAGCAAATGTAGCGAACTTTCTGGAAGTATATCCCGGCACTACAGTAGTAGCCAATGCGAAGACATTTGTAATGATCAAGAATTTCTTCGGACTGGATCTGGAAGGGCAGAAACTGGAAGTAGAGAATGGTTCTACACTGAGTCTGGGAAATCACAATCTTACTTTTGTATTTGCGCCAATGGTACATTGGCCGGAGGTTATGGTGACTTATGACAGCACAGATAAAGTTCTTTTTTCAGCAGATGGATTTGGTAAGTTCGGTGCTCTGGATGTGGAAGAAAACTGGGATGATGAAGCAAGAAGATACTTTATCGGTATTGTTGGTAAATATGGCGCACAGGTACAGAGACTTCTGAAAGTAGCAGCTACTCTGGATATTCAGATCATCTGTCCGTTACATGGTCCGGTACTTACAGAAAATCTGGGACATTATATCAGCCTCTATGATACCTGGTCCTCTTACACACCGGAGGAAGAAGGAATCGTAGTTGCATATACTTCTGTATACGGACATACCAAAGAAGCAGTCAATCAGTTTGTGGAGAAATTAAAGAGCAAGGGATGTCCGAAAGTAGTTGTTTATGATCTGGCAAGAGATGATATGTCTCAGGCACTCAGCGATGCATTCCGCTACAGTAAGCTGGTACTGGCAACAACTACTTATAATGCAGGAATCTATCCGTTTATGAATGACTTTATTACCCGTCTGGCAGAGCATAATTTCCAGAACCGTACAGTAGGTCTTATTGAAAACGGTTCCTGGGCACCTCTGGCAGCAAAAGTAATGAAAAATATGCTTTCTGAATGTAAGAAGATCAACTGGCTGGACACCACAGTGAAGATCATGTCCGCAGTAAATCAGGAAAACAGAGATCAGATGGAAGCGATGGCTTCCGAGCTTTGTAAGGAATATATTGCAAAGAATGATGAACTGGCAAATAAAAATGACATGACAGCATTATTCCGCATTGGTTATGGTCTCTATGTAGTGACATCAAATGACGGTAAAAAGGATAACGGACTGATCGTTAATACAGTTACACAGCTGACAGACTCTCCGTTCCGCGTTGCAGTTAATATCAATAAGACAAATTATTCTCACCATGTTATCAAGCAGACAGGGGTGATGAATGTAAACTGTCTCTCTGTAGAAGCTCCGTTCTCTGTATTTGAACAGTTTGGTTTCCAGAGTGGAAGAAGCGTGGATAAATTTGCGGGACAGAAGGTGAATCGTTCTGATAACGGACTGATATTCCTGGACAAATATATCAACGCATTTATGTCCCTGAAAGTAGAGCAGTATGTAGATCTGGGAACTCACGGAATGTTCATCTGCAGTGTGACAGAAGCCCGCGTGGTAAGTGACCAGGAGACAATGAGCTACACCTATTATCAGAAAAATGTAAAACCGAAACCTGAAACAGAAGGTAAGAAAGGATTTGTATGTAAAGTCTGCGGATATATCTACGAAGGTGATGAACTTCCGGAAGATTATATCTGTCCATTGTGTAAACATGGAGCTGTAGACTTCGAGCCGATTGGATAATAATAAATAAAAATCCCTGACAGAAATTAAAAACTGATGATCAGTTAAAATTTCTGTCAGGGATTTTTGTTATACATCACATGTTACACTTGATAAATAGAAACAAATATATACGTGTTTCAATACATAGCTATGTTATTCTTAATGAAGTTCCCAAATTCCATCGTTGTAAGCAAGTATCAATAGATTTGGATTTGTAACTGTAAAGGTGCTGAACAGTTACGAGTATTTTATTATAAATTAACAGATATTGCAAATAAATTTTTAGAAAAATAAAAAGATTCAGCTTGATAAAACAGAACAAACGTGTTACTTTATAATTAAATAAACAAATATTTACGTTGAAAGAAATAGGAGGGTATTGTGGAGCAAAAACTAAATGTATATGAAATGAGAGTAAAGCTTTATCTGCTGCAGGATATTCCATTTAAGGAATTGCAGAATGCAGTAGCAAATTTTGTGGATTCAGCACTGTGTCAGAATGAGAGTTTAATTTCTTTTCATGAGACAAATTGTTACAAATTCTACAGTGTAGGGACTCTGTGGCCGTTGGAACGCGGCATGACATATAAAAAAGACCAGATTTATACCTTAACTGTACGAACTGTAGAACCGATTCTTGCGAGATACTTTTCAGAGGTATTAAAAAATCACTATACACAGAAAATGAAAGGCTTAACTGTTGAGAATCGTATTATTCCGCACAAAATGATAAGCGAAATATATACGCTGAGTCCGGTTATCATGAAGTCAGACGAAGGATACTGGAGAAGTTATATGAGTCTTGATGAATATGAAGAAAGATTGTTTTCTAATTTAGTGAAGAAGTATAATTCATTTACAGGAGAGCAGATTGAAGAAGATTTTCCCTTATATACAAATATTACATTTTTAAACAGACATCCAATTAGTTGCAAGTATAAACGTATTAGTTTGTTAGGTGATAAATTAAGTCTTCAGATTGCAGATGATGAGAAGAGTCAGAAACTTGCATATTTCATATTAGGTGTAGGACTTTGTGAATTAAACAGCAGAGGAGCTGGGTTTTGCAATTTCAGGTGGTTCTGATCAGTGCTTGCTGGAACTGACCTGTGGGATAGCCATATGATTTATGGTAATAATAAACTGCTATATAAAAAGTAAAGAGGGTGAGTATGTGCTGAAGGATTGTCTTGAAGTATTCAAAAGACAAATGCAACAGGTAAAAGAAAAAGGCAGGGCAGAAGATGCTTTGATCCTGGATTCCTATATTCCGGCAGATGGGTGTTATATCAGTGTAAATTCTGATGGAATTATCGCATGCCAGATGGATTTGAAATTTAACAAGAAGGCAAAACAAATGGAGGGGATTTCGCAGAGATATTATGGGAAAATGTGCTTTTTTGATTATCACAGCAGGTTAGTAAGCATGGATAAACCTGTAGATCCAAAGAAAGTTATTCATTCAAATAATTACCTTTCATTTTGGGTGAAGCAGGAAAGTCTGGGTAACGGGAAATTAAATCAGGAGGCAATTGACCGATATTTTGATGTATTAAAAAATCCAGAAAAGAATATGCCAAGTCAAAAGACAGACAAATGTATGACTATATTGCTGCTCAGATTGACGAAATTAATGTAGAAAAACTGGAATGGTGTCGGGATTGGGTAAAGAAGCATATTTTTAGTTTGGAAGATATGGGAATTTCCCTGTCAGGAAAAAATTATCTGAAAATCTTCTTTGAAGATACAGAAGAACGATATATACAGGAAGAACAGAGATATCTGATCACGAAAATCTTTAATAAGAATGATTATAATCAGGAAATAGATGGGAAAATATGGGGACTTCCTAACGACAATCTGGGAATGAACCAGAAGAAACCATATATGGCACATAAAACAAGAAAGACAGAGCTGCCATATATGATTACTGCAGAAGATGCAGTTTTGCAGAGGAAATTTTTTGATTACCTGTACAATCAGGCGTCTGCAGGAAAAGTAAATATTTATATTGATCCGGAAAAAGGAGAAATCAGTGCTTTTTCAAAAGAAGAAAAGATGCAGAAAGATTTCACAGGCTATTATCTGTATGTGCAGAAAGGAAAAGAAGTGCAGATCATGCATCAGGATGTTATTGTAGATTACCGTTATCATCTGCGAAAGCGTTTTCAATATATAAATGTATTCGACAGAAAAACAGAGGAAGAACTCTACAGGGATTACGGAACTGTCGGACAGATGGAGAGTTTACTTAATGAAATCCTGTTTTCAAAATGGCTGGTTACGAATTATTTTACACCTGTTGATGAATTGCAGATTTCCGGTGAGACAGCACGAAATCTGATATGGTCAAGAGATGCAATTTTTGCATGGTTATATAAGAATGAAACACAGAATATTGCAGGAATTTTATCTAAAGTCAGTGTGAACATGATAAAAGATTCTATAAAAAACGGATATATTTCCAAGGCTGTGAAACAGTTTAATCTGAAGTGTTCACTGGAAGAATATTTTTCAGGAGGAGAGCCAATGAGTACGGATTATGAGTCAATACGAAAAGAATTAAGAAGAAAGATACAGAGTAAAGAGACAGAGCAGATTACAAGTGATGAAGAATATTATTATGCAGTCGGACAGCTTGTGAATTACTTTATTTCTCTCAGTAAGGCAAAGGATAAGAAACATTCTCTGGCGAATCCTTTCTTTAACATAAAGAATAATCAGGCTTTAAAAGATAAACTGCGCCAGTATTTTATAAAATATAATTACCAGCTGAATTGTTCAGGAACATGGTTTAATAATCTTTATGCAATGATCTGCAATTATACAAAAGCAGAAAAAACAGATCAGAATTCTATGATCGCGGGATATATTAATAATAACATTTTATATCAGAAAAAGAATATGGAGGAACAGGTAAATGAATAAACGAGTATATGGAGTATTAGGCATCTCTTCTATTATGGCAAACTGGAATGCAGATTTTTCCGGATATCCCAAAACAACATCTGATGGCCTGGTATTTGGAAGTGATAAGGCCTTGAAGTATCCGATGAAAAAAATGTGGGATAATGAAGGAAAAAAAGTTCTGTATATTAAATCAATGAAATTTGGCGGAAAAGATGCTTCATTGGTATCTTTGGTGCCACGTTCATTGGGAGAGCGTTATGAATATATCTTTGGAGAAAAGGTGGAAAAGAATCCACAGAAAACTTTAAAAAATCTGTTCTCAGCAGTAGATGTAAAAAATTTTGGTGCAACTTTTGCAGAAGCAAAAAATAACATATCTATTACGGGTGCTGTTCAATTTGGTCAGGGATTCAATAAATATGCAGATACCTGTTCGGAAGAGCAGAATATATTGTCACCGTTCAGGGATTCAAGTAAAGATGATAAGAAGGATGAAGAAGCAAAAAACTCAACGCTTGGAACTAAAATCACCAGCAATGAAGCGCATTATTTTTATCCATTTGTGATTAATCCTCTGGCATATAAAGAGTTTAAGGAGCTGGGAGTTACAGATGGGTACACAGAGGAAGATTACCAGAATTTTAAAAGAACAGCATTAGTATCTGCCACAGCATTTGCCACAAATGCAAAAGAAGGATGTGAAAATGAGTTTGCACTTTTTGTTGAAACAGAATCAGACTTATATCTTCCGAATCTGACAGAATATATTTCTTTTGATAAAGGAGAAGAAAAAAACATAATTAATCTGGAACAGTGTGCTGAGCTTTTACAGGTGCTTAAAACAAGGATTAAAAATGTAGAAATTTATTATAATCCGTATACAACAAAACTTGAAGGAGAAATTGAAGGGGCGAAGATATTTAATATTATTACACAAGAAGAGGTGTGATTTATGCGGGCTTTGAAATTTACTCTCAGTGGAAAAAATGCCTTTTTTAAAAAGCCGGAAGTGAATGCTTACTTTTATTTTACATATGGACAAATCCATAGAGTTGCGCTTTTAGGCATACTTGGAGCTATTGTAGGGTACAAAGGTTATGGCTGTACAGGAACGTATCCGGAGTTTTATGAAAATTAAAAGATTTGAAAGTTTCTGTTGTACCGCGAAACTCTCAGGGATATATACAGAAGAAAGTACAGATGTTTAATAACACAGTAGGATATGCATCCCAGGAACTGGGAGGAAATCTGATCGTAAGAGAGCAGTGGCTGGAGAATCCGGTATGGGATATCTATATTCTTTTAGATTCCCGGGAAGCGGATAAGATTGCAGAGATGATTCTGAATAAGAAATGCGTATATATCCCATATATGGGAAAAAATGACCATCTGGCGGATATCTGTGCTGCAAAAGTTGTGGAACTGGATGTAGTAACATGCGAAAATGTAGTTTTATCTTGCCTTTATGAGAAAAAAGATGGAAAACTGGGAATTGCTGATGACGAAGAGGAAGAGTATGAAGATGAAGAGGAAGTTCCGGAGTTTAAATATGAAGAAAAGCTTCCCGTCGGAATAGACAGCCATTTGAATTTGTATCAGTATGAAACGTTTTGTTTTACAAATATGAAAGTGACTTTGAAAGGAAAAAAAATTTTTAAAACAGAAGATCGTATGCTTGTATTTTATTAGACAGAATCCCGCAGCTTTTTTGCGGGATTCTGTCGTAAAGGGGGATTTCTTTGAATATTGAATTTATTGATTTAACAGAAGTACAGAAAGATGTTGTGCATTGTTATGCACATAGAACTGGCAATGAAAAGAAGAGCATGGAGCAAAGACAGAAAGAAACACTAATAGAGCATACAGAATTATGCCAGCAATATTATGAGAAAATAGTAGAGCACAAACAGATACAGGTAGTCTTTGAGCAGTTTGAAAAATTGTATTTTTCCGAGATGAGTCGGGAAGGAATCCATTTTTTTGAAACAATGAGAGACAATGTTATCACTTTTCATGATATCGGAAAAATTAATCCAAGATTCCAGGAAAAAAATATGGGAAATTATGAATTGAAAGGAAAGGCAAGGCCGGATAACAGTGTAGGAAGTAAACATTCTATTTTGTCTTCAGTTTTGTATCTGGATTATTTCCTTGATCGAGTTTCTCAAATAGAAAATCTGGAAGAAAGAAAAAGTTTAAGAGATCTTGCATATATTCACTCATTTTTAATAGCAAAACATCATGGGGCACTTACTGATTTTCAGACATATCTGGACAGCTTTGCAAGTCTGAATGATACAGAGGGTACAGTATTAGGGTGGCATGCACAGCAATGGCTGAAAAAGTGGAAAGAAGAAAATGAAAATCAGAAAGTAAGAAAGAAGGTGTATCTGAAAAAAGATAAACAGGAGGATATGTTTGAAAGAATATCAGGAGACGATGCTTCCCGTCAGGTATATTTATTTGGATATACCAGACTGCTGTTTTCACTTTTGGTAGCTGTTGACTATTATGCCACATCAGACTATATGAACGGGATAAAATTGAAAGCTTTTGGACAACTGGATGATATTTCAAATATTATACAGGCATATGAAAAAACGGGAACACAACAAAGTATTCGGGAGTATGAAAAAACAAAATATCCACAGAGAAGAGAAAGGCTGGTGAAAAAGAAAAAAGCGGATGTAATCAATGATTTAAGAACAGAAATGTTTCTGGATGCGGAAAATACATTAAAAGAACATATCAATGACCACATATTTTATCTGGAAGAACCTACAGGTGCAGGGAAAAGCAATACTGCATTGAACCTCAGCTTTCAGATTATAAAGAAAGTAAAGAATATCAATAAAATTTTCTACATTTATCCGTTTAACACGCTTGTAGATCAGAATATTGAAAATCTGGGGAAAATATTTGGAAATCAGAAAGATATTATGAACCAGATTGCTGTGGTAAATTCACTGGTACCTATGAAAGAAGAGAAAGATGAGTATGAGGATAAGACAAAAAAATTCTATCAGAAAGTTCTTCTTGACAGACAGTTTTTGAACTATCCAATTGTTTTATCTACACATGTGACTTGGTTTAAAACTTTATTTGGGCATGAGAAAGAGGATGTATTTGCTTTTCATCAGTTATGCAATTCAGTAATTGTGCTGGATGAGATACAAAGTTATAAAAATGCTCTCTGGAGTGAAATCATAACTTTTTTGAAAGGGTATGCGAAATTGCTTAATATGAAAATCATTATCATGTCAGCAACTTTGCCAAATCTGGAAGCACTGACAGATGATAAGGAAGATGCTGTCAATCTGATTCCACAAAAAGAAAGCTACTTTAAACATCCTGTTTTTGCGGAAAGAGTCATACCTGATTATAGTTTACTGAAACAGAAGATGACATTGGAAATTTTGTGTGAACATGTGCAAAAACAGGTACTGCGAAAGAAGAAAATATTGATAGAATTTATCAGCAAAAAGAGTGCAGAAAAATTTTACGGTATGTTAACGGATACAAAAATAGACTGTGAAACGCTGTTTATGAGTGGAGACAGCAGTATCTGGGAAAGACAGAAAATAATTGAAAAACTTTCGAAGCTGAAATCTGTTATTCTGGTGGCAACTCAGGTGATAGAGGCGGGTGTCGATATTGATATGGATATAGGATATAAAGACTGTTCAAAGCTGGACAGTGAAGAGCAGTTTATGGGGCGTATTAATCGTTCCTGTAAAGGGGAAGGAATTGTTTATTTCTTTAATCTTGATTCTGCAAGAATGGTGTATAAAGATGGAGATATTCGTGTTGACACAGAATTTACTGTCATGAAAACAGATATGCAGGAAATTTTGAGAACCAAAAATTTTTCCGATTATTATGGAGAAATTCTGGAGATAGAGAGAAATAACAAAAAAAGCGAAAACGAAAATAATATAGTGCATTTTTTCAAAAAAGAAGTTGGTCAGCTTGCTTATCCAAAAGTTTCAGACAAAATGCATCTGATAGATGAACAGCGAGAAATGATGAATGTATTTCTTTCCAGGACACTTACATTATCTGCTACTGAAAAAATATGCGGAGACGAGATTTGGCAGGAGTATGAATCGTTGTTACATGATCAGGGCATGGATTACAGCGAACAGCGTGTCAGACTTCATGAGATAAAATGTAAAATGAAAATGTTTGTGTATCAGATAGAAAAAGGAAATACATTCGCATGGGATGAATATGAAGCAATTGGTGATATATATTTCATAAAAGACGGTGATTCCTATTTTGAAAATGGAGTTTTAAACAGAGAAAAATTTGGAACAGGCGGAGAGATGTTTTTCTGACAGATGTGGGAGGAATGAAATGAAGATAAATGGAACCTTGATGAATTACTACTTTCATTGTAAACGACAATGTTATTTGTGTGGTAATCGTTTGAATCTGGAAGATAACAGTGAACAGGTAAAAATTGGAAAAGCAATGCATGAAGAGAAAGCGTCAGAGGGAAAAAATACGGAAATTTCAATAGATAATATACGACTGGATAAGCTGACAAAAGAATATCTGACGGAGATAAAGAAATCAGATGCAGATGTAGAAGCAGCACGATGGCAGCTTTTGTATTATCTAAAAGTGTTGAAAGAAAAAGGAATTGTCAGAAAAGGAAGACTTGAGTTTATAGAAAAAAATAAGAGTGATAAAAAAGTGATTTATGTGGAACTTACAGAGGAAAATGAAAAACAACTGGAGGTTTATATACAGAAAATAGATGAACTTATCCAACAGGAAAAAGTTCCGGAATGTCTGGCCAAAACACAGCAATGTAAGAAATGTGCATATTATGAATATTGTTATATATAAAATCAGTACAGAAATCTAAAGATAAAAGTGTTTTTTAAACAAGGAAGGTGAAGATATGGGCAGTACAAGATACATTATGTCTATGGGAGAACTTACAAGAAAAGACAATTCTTTATGTTTTCGAAAAGATGGAAGAAATGTGTATATACCGATTGAAAATACAAGAGAAATTTATTGCCTGAATGAGGTGAGCATAAATACAAAATTGCTGGACTTTTTATCACAGAATCATGTGATGGTACATTTTTTCAATTATTATGGTGGATACAGTGGTACTTTTTATCCGAAAGATCAGTATTTAAGTGGAAGACTGATAGTAAAACAGGCAGAAAAATATAACATAGATCGAATGGATATAGCCCGTAAGATTGTCCGGGGAATTGGTATAAATATCTATGAAGTACTCTATCATTATTACAAACATGATAAAAAAGAGGTGAAAGAAACACTTGACTGGATTCGCACTGTATTTTTGAAACAGGTTATGACTGCGGAGAATGTGAAAGAACTGATGGCTTATGAAGGAGAAGTCTGGATACGATTTTATCATGATTTTCAATATTTTCTGCCGGAAGATTTTGTTATGAATAAAAGAGTAAAGCGTCCACCGGATAATCCTATGAATGCGTTGGTGTCTTTTGGAAATACGTTGCTGTATACCAAAACGATTGCAGCAATTTACCAGACACATTTGGACCAAAGAATAAGCTTTTTACATGAACCATCGGAAGGCAGATTCTCATTAAGTCTGGATTTGAGCGAAGTGTTTAAACCAGTTATTGTTTTCAGAACAATTTTTGACTTGGTCAATAATAGAAGACTGCAGGTTGAAAAGCATTTTGAAAAAAAGGTAACTATTGTATTTTGAATGAAGAGGGACGGAAAATATTTATAGAAGCATTTGAAAATCGTCTGGAAAGTGTATTTCTTCATCCCAAATTGAAAAGAAAAGTTTCTTATCGTACTGCATTGAAACTGGATTGCTATAAGCTGATAAAAAATATTCTTGAAGGAAAAGAGTTTGTTCCATTTTCTCTTAAAGAAGGAATGTAAAAAGGATAGAAAGAAAAGAGTAACGGTATTAATGATTTCTGTGTTAAAAAACGGGGATTTCATGTATGAAAAAACAGTTGAATTATAATTATGCATTCTTATTTTATGACGTAGGAGAAAAAAGGGTACAGAAAGTATTTAAAATCTGTAAAAAATATTTATCTCATTTCCAAAAATCAGTTTTCAGAGGGGACATGACGCCATCAAAATTCATACAATTGAGAAATGAACTGAATCGAGTGATAGACAAGGAAGAAGATTTTGTGTGTATTATAAAATTGATGAATGATAATGTGTTTGGAGAAGAAGTACTTGGAAATGGAAAAAAAGATAATGGAGAAGATTTGATTTTGTAGTAAAAGAATTCTCCTGTCAGTGTGAAAACATGACAGGGGAATTCCCTAAGTAAGTTAAATGAAAAGTTATAAAAATTACCAGGCGGATTTTCATAAAAAAATGAAAAATATTGAAAATACGGGGGTATACCAGGTTTTGATTGAGTAAATAAAAAATGAGATGTCGGTTGGTAAAAATCTTGCAATCCTTTGTATTTTGCTGTATTATAAAAACTGTTAGAAGAAGAAAAGCCTATAAAACGAGGGATAAAGAGTAACATGAGATGTATTGAAACGACAGGATGTCCTGAAAGAAAAGAAGGACGAAAAGAGATAAAGAGTAACATGAGATGTATTGAAACTGCAGATATGGGATGGAATTGTAAACTTTTTTACCGATAAAGAGTAACATGAGATGTATTGAAACGGCAGCAGCAAAAGCATGGACAGCGATCAAAGGATTGATAAAGAGTAACATGAGATGTATTGAAACAAGAAATTGATAAGTTGCTGAAACTGGATCCTACGGATAAAGAGTAACATGAGATGTATTGAAACCAAAACGACCTTGTAAAATGCCGTATAAACGACTTTAGATAAAGAGTAACATGAGATGTATTGAAACTACTTTCAGCCGGGAGCTTTGCGGTTCCCGGCTTTCGATAAAGAGTAACATGAGATGTATTGAAACCTTTTTGTTGTATAATCTGTATTCCTTGCAATTCGATAAAGAGTAACATGAGATGTATTGAAACGCTTCCACGACAGCAGAACCAACACCAGATACCTCGATAAAGAGTAACATGAGATGTATTGAAACAGGAACTTCTGAACAGATAACTTCTGTCTCTCTTTGGATAAAGAGTAACATGAGATGTATTGAAACTATTAAAATTATAAATGTAAACTATCCCCCGTTACGATAAAGAGTAACATGAGATGTATTGAAACCTTTTTATAAGTTGCTTTAAATATCTTGTAATCTGATAAAGAGTAACATGAGATGTATTGAAACTACAGAAAACGTCCATAAGGAGCCGCCGCCGCGCAGATAAAGAGTAACATGAGATGTATTGAAACCTCTGCTTAATTTCCGATCAACTCTGTGCATTTCGGATAAAGAGTAACATGAGATGTATTGAAACAGAATTTCACAAGTTCTGTTTCGCTGTTTTGATATGATAAAGAGTAACATGAGATGTATTGAAACTCACATTCCAGATGATCCATAGCCCAGTTCTTTGCCGATAAAGAGTAACATGAGATGTATTGAAACACCACTGTAATCTTCTGTCCGGTTGCCGCTGTGAGATAAAGAGTAACATGAGATGTATTGAAACGCATCATCCTCAAGTTCAAGTTCCAACGTCCCTTCGATAAAGAGTAACATGAGATGTATTGAAACGCTGCTCCAAGGTATTCATATACGTCCAGAATGTTGATAAAGAGTAACATGAGATGTATTGAAACTTTGCCATTTTAACGAACTCATTAGAGGCCTTTATGATAAAGAGTAACATGAGATGTATTGAAACGTGATAACATTTACCAGGCCGAAACGATCTTTCGGATAAAGAGTAACATGAGATGTATTGAAACTCATAAGTCATACGGATTTTCCAATATCCGTCAGAGATAAAGAGTAACATGAGATGTATTGAAACCAGGGTTCGTACATGGGATAATAGGAATTATTCCTGATAAAGAGTAACATGAGATGTATTGAAACTCCCCTGAATCATTCGTCCTTATTTGTCTGTTTAGATAAAGAGTAACATGAGATGTATTGAAACTAATGAGCCAGGGCATTTCCGCGGCCCCTTGCACCGATAAAGAGTAACATGAGATGTATTGAAACCAGGAAGGAGAAAGGAGAAACAAGATGCAGAAGAAGATAAAGAGTAACATGAGGTGTATTGAAACTCAGCGTCTTCTGCTATTTTGACAAGAATACTTCCGATAAAGAGTAACATGAGATATATTGAAACAATATAAAATGTTGTATATAATGGAATTGCTCTGACAATAACAAATATCTAATCCACAACTCATTTATATCTGTTAACATATAGCAACATAAGTATGGAAAATAGAGATTAACATAAAATACAATGTATAATATGTATATAGAACCGAGACAAAAGGGAGGATCATGTATTGAATTCAGTCAAAAAAAAACTTCCAATAGGAATAGAAAATTTTGCAAAGCTTCAGGCGGAAGATTTCTACTATGTAGACAAAACGATGATTATCAAAGAACTTCTGGATAATTGGGCGGAGGTGAATCTGTTTACACGTCCGAGAAGATTTGGTAAAACACTGAATATGAGTATGCTGAAAGCATTCTTTGAATTAAACGGTGATAAGAACTGCTTTAAAGGAACAAGAATTTCCAGAGAAGTTTATCTTTGCGAACAATACATGGGAAAGTTCCCTGTGATTTTTATTTCCCTGAAGAGTATCAGCGCGCAAACTTATGAAAAAGCCTGTGATATGGCAATACAGATTGTAAATGGTGAGGCGCGTAGATTCCAGTATTTACTGGAAAGTGAACGTTTGACAAAATATGATAAGGATGCGTTCAAATCATTGCTTCTGCCGGATATGAAGGAATCTGTTCTGTGTAGTAGTCTGAGGATTCTGTCAGAACTTCTGGAGAAACATCATGGTCAGAAAGTTATCTTATTGATTGATGAATATGATGTGCCTCTGGCGAAAGCATTTGAATTAGGATATTACAATTCAATGACTCTGCTGATCCGTAACTTGTTTGAAAATGCATTAAAAACAAATGACAGTCTGAAGTTTGCTGTGCTTACAGGCTGCATGCGTATCTCAAAGGAGAGTATTTTTACAGGATTAAATAATCTGAAAGTTTTGTCAGTGGCAGATGTACAGTTTGATGAATATTTTGGATTTACGGACAGTGACGTAAAGAATATATTGGAATATTATGAACTTTCTGAGCATTATGATGAAATAAAAATGTGGTATGACGGATATCGGTTTGGAAATGTAGAGGTTTACTGTCCCTGGGATGTGATAAATTATTGTGATGAATTGCGTATAAACAATATGGCGCAGCCACAGAATTACTGGTCTAATACTAGCAGTAATGAAGCGGTGAAACGCTTTATTCAGGAGACTGATAAGGGAACGGTCAGAAAGGAAATTGAGAAACTGATAGCAGGAGAAACAATTGTAAAGGAGATTCATCAGGAACTGACATATCAGGATATGTATGCTTCGATTGAAAACCTATGGAGTGTTCTTTTTACTACGGGATATCTCACACAGACTGAAAGAAAAGATGCAAATACGTTCATGCTTACCATTCCTAATATGGAAATACGTAATATTTTTCTGACACAGATTATGGAATATTTTAAGAAAACTGTTTCTGAGAATGGAGAAGCACTTGAAAAATTCTGTAATGCACTAAAAGATGGAAATTCCGAAGTGGTAGAACAAAGTTTGAACAATTATCTGAAAAGGACCATCAGTATTCGGGATACCTTTGTAAAAAAACAGATGAAAGAGAATTTTTATCATGGGATTTTACTTGGAATTCTTGGATTTCAGCAGAACTGGAGTGTGTCATCAAATAAAGAATCGGGTGATGGATACAGTGATATTTTGATAGAAACAGAAGATCAGGAAACTGGAATCATTATAGAAATAAAATATGCCGAAACAGGGAATCTGGAAGCTGTCAGTGAAGACGCATTAAAACAGATAGAAGACAGACGATACGAGGAGCAACTGCTGGAAGAGGGAGTAGAGCATATTTTGAAGTACGGTATTGCATTTTACAAAAAGAAATGCAAAGTAATGGTAGTCAAATAAAGGAATTCCAGAGCATCCTCCTGACAAGAGGTATACTCTGGAATCATGTTTTTGAAGGCTTGATTTATATAAGATTATTCCATCTCGTACAAAGAGGAGAATATTTTTAATGATCTTCCATGGATGTGCCAAGAATTTCCAGAGTATCAATATCCTTTGAGAGATATTCCAGGTATAACTGACCAAGACTACTTAAAGGTATTTGAGCAATAGTCAGGTAACCAATATGAAGCAGTCCGATATCATTTTCCAGAGACTTTGCGATAATATTTCCCATCCCCTTATGAAATGCATCTGCGTTACTGTTAGGAAGATCCGGACCAATACTGAAACAGTCTGTTTTTCGAACAAGGGCAATCTTTGTGCAGCGGTCACTGACATGGACATTTTTATTTAAAAGCTTGTAAAACAGCGGTTCTTCTGAGAAATGGGAAGTTTCCAATTCTTGGTCGTAAGTAACGAAAGGATATTTTTCCAGATCCTTTATAGAAAGGACAGGAAGAGAAGCCAGTGGATGACCAAAACGGAGAAACACATAATTTTTGACACTTTTAATTTCATGAAATTCAATATCATAAGAAGAAAATAAAGTCTGCATGCTGCGCATATGAGGTTCGTGTATTGCTACAACTCCCAGTTCACTTTTTCTTCCTGCTACGTCATGGATAACTGAATTAGTATCGCATTCGCGGATTGCAATATCATAGGTTGGAGAGTTAATTTCTGCTAAAAAGCTAGTAAAGGCCCGCACTGCAGATGGAAGATGCTGACAGGATACTGAAAAACGCATAGGCAGCGATTTCCTTGCATGGTAGCGCTGCTCAAGATACTGAGACTGTTCTACAATTTCTTTGGCATATTTAATAAAGTCTTCTCCATCGTAGGTAAGGGAAACGCCACGATTTGTCCGTTTAAAAATAGTAATACCCAGATCAGATTCCAGCTCTTTTACAGCAGCAGAAAGTGTAGACTGAGAAACAAAGAGATTTTTTGCTGCTTTGGAAAATGAATGACTGTTGGAAATTTCCAGCATATATTTCAGATTTTGCAATGTCATAGATAAAAACTTCCTTTCTGTGAATTATGCTATCAGAAAAATTGATTGCTGGCAATAGAAATTATATTAAATTAAAGTAAGAAATGTTTCTTGTAATCGATTAATCTGCATGATATAGTAGAACAGACAATTAAAGCAGAATATTTTATGGAATCCGGTCAAATGCCGGAGCGGTGCCGCCACTGTAGGATGGAGCATTCATAAAAATACACTGGGATTTCCGGGAAGTATATGAATGTGAAGAAGTCAAGCCAGGATACTTGGATATTTTGCCGGAACCCCGATTTAACGAGTCATTAAAAAGGGTGAGCTGCAGATAAGTTTTTTGCGCCCTTTTTTGTGATGAAAAGGGTGCTTTTTTATTTTACAGATAAGGAGATAAGGAATGAAAAAAAGATCAAAGTTTCTTGCCATGTTACTGTCGACAGCAGTAGCTGTTTCCTCGCTTACAGGAATCAGCGTATTTGCAGCTGACAAAACATCTGGAGAGGAGGAAACCAGAACAGTTGTAGACGCCACCGGAGCAGAAGTAGAAGTGCCTGCACATCCGAAGAGAATTGCAGTTCCAGCAATGGTTCTGCCAAATATGGTTTATGCATTACAGGGAAATGCAGAGAATATGGTATCTATTCCACCGGCAGCATATTCAGGATGGGAAATGTCTATTTTGAAAGATCTGGCTCCGGAACTGGAAGATGTAGATACTACAATGGTAAATGATGACTTTTCAGTAAATGTAGAAGCTCTTGCAGATGCAGATGTGGATTTAGTACTGAACTGGGATTCAGAGACTGACCAGGCAGAGCAGTTAAAGGCATTGGGAATTCCATGTGTACTTGTGTCTTCTGCAAAAGATATGGACGGCCTGAAAAATCTGGTTACTATGCTGGGAGATGCATTAAACTGTGAGGATCGTGCAAAACAGGCAACAGACTGGTATGATGAAACTATGGATTATTTCAACAGCAAGGCAGATGAGGTTGCTGCTTTATCAGAGGATGAAATGCCAAGAGTTCTTCATTTCCAGAATGTACATGAGATGACCTGTTATACAGGTGGGATTAATACTTATATTACAACACTTGAAGGTGGACAGAATTTCACACTTCCTGAAGACATTACAGAACCTTCAATGGAAACAATCCTAGAATATGATCCGGAGATTATTTTTATCAGTAATTTCGATGATGTAACTCCGGAAGATTTCTATGAGAACAAACTGGAAGGACAGGATTGGAGTAACGTGAGTGCTGTTAAAAACCATAAGGTTTATAAAGTTCCATGTGGATTATACCGCTGGGCTCCGCCAAATGCATTTGAAAAACCACTTTATATGAAATGGACAGCATCCATTGTACAGCCGGAAATCTTTTCTGATTATGATATCAGAACAGAAATCAGCGATTTCTATAAAGATTATTATGGATATGAGCTCAGTGATGAGCAGTTGGACAGCCTTTTGAGACTGGATTTAAATAAATAAACAGAAAAGAGACAATTACATTGAAGGATAACAAAAAACATAAAAAAGCAGAGTATGGAATACTGATTACCGGACTGATCATACTGTTGGCAGCTACATTTGTCACTGCGTTGTGTGCAGGACAATACAGCGTTTCTGTTCCGGAAGTGACCAAGATACTTGCATCCCGATTTGTAAATGTGACAAAGACATGGAGCAACACGGCAGAAGGCGTAGTATTTACACTACGCCTTCCGCGTATTATAGGAGCAGTGTTAGTTGGCAGTGCATTATCCTTATCAGGAGCTGCTTATCAGGGAGTATTTAAGAATCCGCTGGTTGCGCCGGATCTCCTGGGTGTTTCTTCTGGTGCATGTGTAGGTGCATCAGTGGCAATTTTGTTACATTTAAATTCATTTGGTGTGCAGGCAATGGCATTTGTGGCGGGGATTTTGGCAGTTGGACTTACTTTATTTATTCCACGCCTGATAAAGAATACGAATATGACGATGCTGGTATTGTCAGGAATCATTGTCAAAGGGATCATGGATTCTGTAATGGGAATCATCAAATATGTTGCAGATCCGGAGACAGAACTGCAGTCTATTACTTATTGGCAGCTGGGCAGTCTGACAAAGGTATTGCCAAAAGATTTGTTTACTGTAGAACCGGTGATTGTTGCAGCATCAGTGATTATTTTTCTCCTCAGATGGAGGATTAATATTCTTTCACTGGGAGACAGAGAAGCAAAGACATTGGGCGTTTCAGTTACAGTTGTTCGAAACTTTATTATAATCTGTGCGACATTACTGACTGCATCTGCAGTATGTATCAGTGGAACGATTGGATGGATCGGACTTGTGATTCCGCATTTTGCACGAATGCTTACAGGTCCGGATAATACGAAAGTGATTCCCGCCAGTATTTTAATGGGAGCTATTTTTATGGTAGTCATTGATACTCTGGCAAGAGCTTTGACAAGTGTAGAACTTCCGCTGAGTATTCTGACAGGAATTATTGGTGCACCATTTTATATTATTATACTTGCCAGACAAAGGATGAAATTATCATGATATTAGATGTACAGGATTTATCATTTCGATATAGTAAAAATGCAAAACCTATTTTTCATAATGTAAATCTCCAGATGGAAAAGGGAGAAATTCTCACAATTCTTGGCGCCAATGGTGCAGGAAAATCAACGCTTTTAAATTGTCTGGCAAATATTTTGGAACCTTATTCCGGAAAGATTCTGGTAAATGGAGCCTCTATTCATGATATGAGTCTGAAAAAAGCTGCACAGCTGATTGGTTATGTACCGCAGAACCATGCTCCGGTATATGACTATTCAGTGAGAGATTTTATAGTAATGGGAAGGGCTCCGCATCTGGGAATGCTGGAAAAGCCATCGGAAAATGACTATGCGATCGTGGATGAAGTTATACGGGAACTGGGAATTGAAAAGCTTGCTGATAAAGCATATACACAGATCAGCGGCGGAGAACGACAGCAGGCACTGATCGGACGTGCTATTGCACAGCAGCCGGAGATTATTATGTTTGATGAACCGACCAATCATCTTGATTATGGAAATCAGCTCCGTATGGTCCATAAGATAAAAAATCTTTCTAAGAAAGACTATACGGTTATTATGACAACCCATATGCCAGATCATGCAATGATGATAGGCGGAAAAACAGCTATTCTTGGCAGGGATGGAACATTGAAAGTAGGAAAGACAGAAGAAATTATTACAGAAAAGAAACTTGAGGAACTTTATCAGGTAAAAACCCGAATTGTATATATTCCAGAAGTTGGAAGAAAGGTTTGTGTGGTAGCAGAACAATGAAAACCAGAAGAGTTGCTTTTTATGGTAAAGGTGGGATTGGGAAATCAACGATTGCTTCTAATGTATCTGCATTACTGGCTATGCAGGGGAAAAAGGTTCTGCATATAGGATGTGACCCCAAGGCAGATTCTACCAGACTTTTGTGTAAAGAACGGATAAAAACAGTTCTTGAGGTACTTGAAGAAAAAGATTATCCGGAGAGAGAGGATCTGGTGTACAGATCAGAATCCGGTGTCTGGTGTGTGGAATCCGGTGGTCCGGAAGCGGGAAATGGATGTGCCGGTATGGGAATTATTACTGCTATGAAAGAACTGGAACGCCTGGGAGTATTTGAGGAAGACTGGGACGTAGTTATTTATGATGTTCTGGGAGATGTGGTATGTGGCGGATTTTCCGTGCCAATGAGACAGAGATATGTAGATAGAGTTTATATTGTATCTTCTGCGGATTTTATGTCTTTATATGCTGCGAATAATATATTAAAGGGTGTTGTGAACTATTCAGATGAAAGGAATCTGCTGGGAGGCTTTGTATTTAATCATATTCGCGAGCAGGAAGAAGAATGTATAGCAGAGGAGTTTACAAACCGAGTCAAAGGAAGAATGTCAGCAATTGTCAGAGAAAGTAAAGAACTGAAGCTGGCTGATTTCAGAAAAGAGATTTATACTCAAAATATGTCAGCTCCAGACAGTGAAAATTGGAAAGCGTTTTGCAGACTTTCAGAAGATATTTGCAGGACAGATGAGAGAAGCGTAAGCAGATCACAAAATAAAGCAGAGGAAGTACTTCCCATTCCATTAAATGTAGATGAGATAGAAAAATTTGGTATGGAACTGAGCAGGAAATTGGATAAATTATGAGAGGTTTTGAAATTGAGAGAACATTGGATGAGGATACCTGTTCAATGGAAACGCTACCGGAAAAAATTCTGAAAGTCCCGGGAATCGCACTTGTAGCAGCCGGTACTCCTGCATGTCTGATAGGCCTGTATGATTCAGCGGCAAGAATCAATTCATTGGATCGTTTATTTCTTTGTCAAATATCTTCTGTAGAGTACAGTCTGGGAAAACAGGGAAAGAAAATATGGGAGGCAGTAGAGCTGGCAGCAAATACAGAAGGAATTAGAGGAGTGATTATATATTCTTCCTGTATGGAAGTTCTGACAATGTGGGATTTTCAAAGAGAAAAAAGAAAATTCAATGTAAAGTACCAGTGGAAATTCTGTACAGAGGACCACTTGTAAAAAGACTGGCTACACCATTAGAAGAATTGAAAATGATTTTTGACAGATGGAATATTGAAATTGATGAGTTAAATGAAAAGAAGTCTCATAGTTTGGAAAGTATGGAATCAGAGGAATCGTTATGTAAAAAAATAAATACAAACAGAAATATGCATGCAGTCAAACCATCTGAAATTCAAGAACCCTATTTTATACAGGAAATCAGGAATCTTGCACATAAAGAATGTGATATCTTACTATTTACCCCGGGCGGCTGCACCAGCTCTCTGAAACGTCTGCCAGTCAATAACCTGAAAAATGTATGGAACACAAGATTTACTGACTATGTTCTAAGTCAGGGAAACATTATTCAGATTTCAAAGGAAATAGAACAAAAATTTCCACAAAAGAGACCGCTTTACCTGTTGGAAGCAGCAATACCAAGATTTACAGGAATTAATTTGGATAAGATTGCAGATAATCTGAGAAAGGCAGGAAAGGAAGTTTATTATATTCCGGAAGACAAATACAGATAAAATAGAAATCTCTTTGACGGGAGTTAAGAAAGCTGACTTGGTTATGAGCAAGTAGCGAAGCGGATTGCGAATATCCGTTTGACTAGAGGGTGTAGAGGATGATGTGCTGTAGAAGCAGCAGAACCATTGAGGGATAGTTGTCCAATGGTTCTGCTTTTTACTGTCTGTATTGATGAAGTTGCTTAATGTAACTGGAACACAACAGTTTCGTAAGGTTTGAGTACAAGTGTTCCAATTCCGTATTCAACTTCATTTTCTCCGTAATTGGAAATGATTACGGGAGTGTTGCACGGTAATTCAATATCTTCAGCGCCATAATGGAATTTCTGCATGGATGCAGAGAAATTATGCACTGCCAGCCATGTCTCGTTTTGCCAGCTTCTGGTGTAGGCAATAATCGGTCCCTCTTCCGGGCAGCAGAGTTTGAAATCTCCATGAGCCATTATCGGGTGTTTTTTGCGTAGTGCGATGAGATTCTGGTAGAATCTGAAAACAGAAGCGTCATCATTCATCTGGCTTTCTGCGTTAATGAGTTTGTAGTTTGGATTGACACCCAGCCACGGAGTATGCTCAGAAAATCCGCCGTTTGGGCTGTCGTTCCACTGCATAGGCGTTCTTGCATTATCACGGCTGATACTTCTGGATTCTGCCAGTGCTTCTTCAGGAGAAGCTCCCTGTTCGATCATGGTTTTATAATAATTGCGGGTATCAATGTCATTGTAATCATCGATAGATGGGAAGGCAACATTGGTCATTCCAAATTCTTCGCCCTGGAAAACAAAGGGGGTACCAGGAAGCGTGTGCAGATAACATGCCAGCATTTTGGCAGATTCTGACCAGAATTCTCTATCATTTCCGTAGAGGGAAACCTGACGCGGTTTGTCGTGATTACTTAAAAATCTTGCCCACCATCCATCTTTTTTCAGGATTTCATAATCTTTCTTAAGATCACGTTTCATTTTCTCTGGTGACCATGTCTGGATTTCAACAATCGGAGGAACAAATGGAATAGCCATGTTAAATTCTTTGCTTGCTGCGCTGGAATAGTTGATGGCATCCTGTTCATTGTTGATATTAACTTCTCCTACACTCATCAGATTGTCGGGAGTCATTGTTTCTGCAACCATTTCACGGATGTAGCGGTGGGTTCCCTCCAGATTTACACACGCTACAGTACCAATGGGTTCATTCATATCTGCACGTCCGTCCAGTCCTTTGTCAAGATAACTGATGGCATCAATGCGATATCCGTCAACACCTTTCTCATTCCAGAAACGGATAATATCAAAAATTTTCTCTTTAGTTTCCGGATTATCCCAGTTCAGATCCGGCTGTTCTTTGGCAAAGAAATGGAGATAGTATTGTCCACGTTCCGGAACATATTCCCAGGCGCTTCCGCCAAATACAGACATCCAGCAGTTGGGTGCGCCTCCGTCCGGTGCAGGATCACGCCAGATATAGTAATCACTGTAAGGATTATTGCGGGATTTCTTTGATTCCCGGAACCATTTATGTTTATCTGAAGAATGGTTCAGAACCAGATCCATGATAATGGCGATGCCTCGTTCATGCGCACCGTCGCGGAAAGCATCCCAGTCTTCCATAGTTCCAAATTCTTCCATGATCGCGAAGTAATCAGAAATATCGTAACCGTTATCCACATTCGGAGAAGCATAGACAGGAGACATCCATACTGCATTGATGCCAAGCTCCTTCAGATAATCTAGCTTCTCAATCATTCCCTTCAGATCACCGATTCCATCATTGTTGCCATCTTTAAAACTTCTTGGGTAAATCTGGTAGATCACCAGATCTTTATACCAGTCTTTTTTGTGTTTCATATGTACATCCTTTCGTCTTTTTGCATAAATAAACTCTGAAATTATTATATTGTATTGTGCAAAAAAACGCAATGAAGAAAACGAGATTATTTTTGATAATAGTAACACACGTGTTACTGTTCACATTCCACTATCCCGCGAGGTGTTTTGGCATGAATATGCCAAAATCCCGAGACATACAAGCCAAAATTCCATTGCCGCAGGCAATCTGGAATGAATTTTGGCTACGTTACTGTGAACGGAGTGAACAGTAACATAACGAAGTAAACAGTAATACACACTCTGGATATATCAGATTGTACAGAAAAAAGAATTGTGATAGAATAGGCGCGTAAAATATGTTACTGTACATAAGACAATGAAAGACGGAGAACAGAATGAACGCAAATTTTGAATATTATAAAGTTTTTTATTATGTGTCAAAATATGAGAATCTGACAAAGGCAGCATCAGTATTAAAGACCAGCCAGCCGGCTGTGACCAGGACGATACATAATCTGGAAAATATATTAGGGTGCAGACTGTTTACCAGAAGCAAAAGTGGCATGAAACTGACTCCTGAGGGAAAGATTTTCTATCAGTATGTAGCAGCAGGCTGTGCTCAGTTTTTCAAAGCCGAGGATAATCTTAATAATCTGATCAGCCTTGAGAACGGGACCATTTATATCAGTGCAACAGAGACAGCATTGCACTGTTATTTGTTCGAGGCAGTCAGAGACTTTAATATTCAATACCCGAATGTGCATTTTAAAATTCTTAATAACAGCACTACAGATTCTGTAAATGCCTTAAAAGAGGGTAAAGTAGATCTTGCAGTTGTATCTGCTTCTTTACAGTTAGCAGAGCCACTGAAAATGAAAGTAGTGCGAAAGTATAGGGAAATTCTGATCGGAGGCAGTCGTTTTGCGGAGCTTAAGGGGAGGAAGACTTCGTTGGAGGAACTTTCAGCCTATCCATGGATCAGCCTGACTTCCGAGGCAATCAGCAGGAGATTTTTGAATGAGTATTTTTCAAAAAATGGACTGCAGTTTTCGCCGGATGTAGAGCTGGCGACTACAGATATGATTCTCCCGGCAGTACGGTATAATATGGGAATCGGATTCCTGCCAGAAGAATTTGCCGGAGATAATCTGGAATCCGGAAAGGTTTTTGAGATAGATGTAAATGAAACACTTCCGGAGAGAAGCATTATTCTGATCCATGATACAGAATATCCTCAAAGTATTGCATCTAAAGCATTCCAGAAGTTTTTGGCAGAACGGAAAGAACAGAACAGCTGAAATAGAAAAGTCATCAGGAAATCCACATGATGTGAATCCTGATGACTTATTATATTTATAAGGAATTTATCATCTGTTAGACGGATTTATTTATGCCACTCCCAGTTTCGAATCTCTTCCAGATCCTGGCCATATTCAGCAATATACTGTTTGTGCTCAACAAGCTTGTCATTCATCTTCTGGATTAAGAAGGAACCTTTGTTTCCAAGCTGTGGAAGATGCATGATGGCATCCTTTACAAGATTGAAACGGTCAATCTGGTTCTGTACACGCATATCGAATGGTGTAGTAATAGTACCTTCTTCCTGATATCCGTGAACAGAGATATTGTGGTTGTGACGCTCATAAGTAAGCTCATGGATCAGTGTTGGATATCCATGGAATGCAAAGATGACAGGTTTATCTTTTGTGAAGATTGCATCATATTCTGCGTCACTTAAGCCGTGTGGATGTTTGTGGTCAGATTCCAGTTTGAACAGGTCGACAACGTTAACAACACGGATCTTAAGTTCCGGCATTTCATCACGAAGGATAGTAACTGCAGCCATGATCTCAAGTGTAGGTGTATCACCGCAGCAGGCCATAACAACATCTGGTTCTTCACCACAGTCATTGCTTGCCCACTCCCAGATACCGATACCCTGTGTGCAGTGCTTAACAGCCTGCTCCATGGTCAGCCACTGGCAGCTTGGATGCTTGGAAGCTACAATTGCATTGACATAGTTCTTACTCTTGATGCAGTGATCGAAGCAGGAGAGTAAGCAGTTAGCGTCCGGTGGTAAGTACATACGAACTACGTCTGCTTTCTTATTGGCAATGTGATCCAGGAATCCAGGATCCTGATGAGTAAATCCGTTGTGGTCCTGCTGCCATACGTTGGATGTCAGGATGAAGTTCAGGGATGCGATGGGCTGTCTCCAGGAAAGCTGATTGCAAACTTTCAGCCATTTTGCATGCTGGGCTGCCATGGAGTCAACGATACGGATGAAAGCTTCATAGCTTGCGAAGAAGCCATGACGACCTGTTAACAGGTAACCTTCCAGCCATCCTTCACACATATGCTCACTGAGCATACTGTCCATAATACGTCCGTCTCTTGCGAGGCAGTCATCAGTATCAAGCATTTCTGCGTTCCAGTCACGTTTCTGATATTCAAATACTTTGTACAGACGGTTGGACATGCTTTCATCTGGTCCAAAGATACGGAAGTTCTTGTTTTCTTCATTCAGTTTGAAGATGTCGCGGATGTATCCGCCAAGTTCGATCATATCCTGAGCTTTTGTTTTGCCAGGCTGTACTTCAATACCGTAATCGCGGAAGTCCGGAAGACGAAGATCTTTCAGAAGAAGTCCGCCATTTGCATGTGGGTTGGCACCGAGACGTGCATTTCCCTTAGGAGCCAGTTCAGCCAGTTCCGGGATCAGGCGTCCGTTTTTATCAAACAGTTCCTGAGGACGATAGCTTTCCAGCCACTCCTTCAGAAGTTCAAGATGTTCCGGTTTTTCCATAGTGATCGGAACCTGATGAGCACGGAAAGAACCTTCAATCTGAAGTCCGTCAACAACCTTAGGACCTGTCCATCCCTTAGGAGTACGAAGGATGATCATTGGCCATACCGGACGTTCCGGATTATTGTTCTCACGGGCGTTCTTCTGGATCGCTTTGATTTCTTCGATCACTGTGTCCATTGTTTCAGCCATCTTCTTGTGCATTGTCATTGGGTCGTCACCTTCAACGAAATATGGTTTCCAGCCACAGCCCTTGAAGAAGCATTCAAGTTCTTCATGAGAAAGACGGGAGAAGATAGTCGGGTTGCTGATCTTATATCCATTTAAGTGAAGAATAGGAAGTACAGCACCGTCTGTAATCGGGTTCAGGAATTTGTTGGACTGCCAGGATGTCGCCAGAGGACCAGTCTCAGCTTCACCATCACCTACAACAGTAGTTGCAATCAGATCCGGGTTGTCAAATACAGCTCCGAAAGCATGAGCGATGGAGTAACCAAGCTCGCCACCTTCATTAATGGAACCAGGTGTTTCCGGTGCGCAGTGGCTTGGGACTCCGCACGGGAAGGAGAACTGTTTGAACATTTTCTTCATACCTTCCTCATCCTGGCTGATGTTAGGATAAACTTCGCTGTAAGAACCTTCCAGATAGGTGTTGGCAATCATGAAGTTTCCGCCATGTCCAGGACCGGAAAGCAGGATCATATCAAGGTCATAACGTTTGATGACACGGTTGCAGTGTGCATAAACGAAGTTCTGTCCCGGTACAGTTCCCCAATGACCAACAATTTTTTTCTTGATCTGATCCATAGTTAATGGCTCTCTCAGAAGCGGATTGTCAAGAAGATAGAGCTGTCCGGCAGACAGATAGTTAGCTGCACGCCAGTAAGCATCGATTTTGTCAAGCATTTCCTGATTTAAAGGCTGCTTTTCCAGACATAATTTGTTGTCTTCCATTTTCTTACCTCTTTCTTTGTCTTTGATGTGTATAGCTTAAGATGTCGAAGATATCTGTATAAGAAATTTTCTGATGGTAGTTAATGATAAACGTTTCTCAACAGATAAGTTGGAGTGTTACTTTGTTATTTTTTAACCGAACACATCCTATCATATCAGAAATGAAACGTAAAATAAAAATATTGCATTGTAATTATAAGCTTTTGATATGGATAAAAAATAAGCTCCTTCTGATGAAATGCGGAGCAGTTATTCGGTATAGAGCTGCGTAGCGAAGCAGATTGCGAATATCCGCTTGACGACAATGCTCTGAGTGGAAATGATTGGTGTTTAATATGGAAGATGACGAAAAGAACTAAGCAATGATTAGTAATTTTCACGAAAAAATGGATAACATGAAAGTTGTATTGCAATTTGCACAAAAAATAGATATAATAAAAAAAACAATTGCGCATAAGGTATAGAAAAACTGCTTATATGTACTAGATAAAGTATAGGCGGTAAAAGTGAAGAATGGCGAAGGAGACAAGAATCATGGGAAAAAGAGCAGCAGGAATATTAATGCCGATCAGCAGTCTTCCATCAGACTATGGTATCGGATGTTTTTCCAAAAGTGCATATGAATTTGTAGACTGGTTAAAGGAAGCCGGACAGACTTACTGGCAGATTCTGCCACTGGGGCCGACCAGCTATGGAGATTCTCCATATCAGTCTTTCTCTACATTTGCGGGTAATCCATATTTTATTGATCTGGATACACTTGTGGAAGAAGGAGTTCTTGATAAGAAAGACTGCGAGAAAGTTAACTGGGGAAAGAAGCCTGAAGAGGTAGATTATGAAAAAATCTACAAGGGCCGATATCCGCTTCTGAGAAAAGCATACGAGAACAGTGATATCAGCAAGAATCCTGACTATCAGAAATTCGTAGCAGAGAACAGCTGGTGGCTGTCAGATTATGCTCTGTTTATGGCAGTAAAAGACCGTTTCGAAGGTGTAGAATGGACCAAATGGGCTGAGGATATCAGACTCCGCTGGAACAATGCCATGGATTATTATCGTGAAGAACTCTATTTTGATATTGAATTCCAGCAGTATATGCAGTTTAAGTTCTATGAGCAGTGGATGAAACTGAAATCCTATGCAAATTCAAAAGGAATCCAGATCATTGGAGATATTCCGATTTATGTTGCAATGGACAGTGCTGATGCATGGGCGCATCCGGAGCTGTTCCAGCTGGATCAGGATAATGTACCACTGGCAGTAGCAGGATGCCCTCCGGATGGATTTTCTGCAACCGGTCAGTTATGGGGAAATCCGTTATATCGCTGGGATTATCACAGAAATACAGGATATCAGTGGTGGATTTCCAGAATGAGTTACTGCTTCAGACTGTATGATGTTGTGCGAATCGATCATTTTCGTGGATTTGATGAATATTTCTCTATTCCATACGGAGATAAAGATGCAAGAGGCGGACACTGGGAAAAGGGTCCCGGAATTGATCTGTTCCGTAAGATCGAACAGGCGCTTGGATGGAAGCAGGTTATTGCAGAGGACCTGGGATATATGACAGATTCCGTACGTCATCTGGTATATGAGAGCGGCTTCCCGGGAATGAAGGTTCTGGAATTTGCGTTTGACTCCAGAGATTCCGGATGTGCCAGTGATTATCTGCCACATAACTATCCGGAGAACTGCGTGGCATATACAGGAACCCATGATAATGAAACTATCGTGGGATGGTGGAAGAGCATCACAGCAGCTGAGAGAAAACTGGCGAGAGATTATCTGTGTGATCATGCAACACCGGAAGAAGAACTGTATAAATGTTTCATCAGTCTGATCATGCGCAGTGCTGCGCGTGTCTGCGTTATCCCAATGCAGGACTATATGGGACTGGACAACAGATTCCGAATGAATAAACCATCTACAGTTGGTACGAACTGGAAGTGGAGAATCAAGAAGAGAGATCTTACAAAGAAACTCCAGAAGGAAATCTATGATGTGACACTTCGTTACGGACGTAAGAACTGGGATTAAATACATAATGAAATAATTGGAATAATGACAGCGTTTCGGATATAAATAATATTCGGAACGCTGTTTTTTTAACCGAATTAAGCAGTTATTTGGTTAAAAAAGCAACGAAGTGGTTGGTTTTATCTGTTTTGTTT
>ENA-OQKR01000131-OQKR01000131.1-human-gut-metagenome-genome-assembly--contig:-NODE-131-length-32802-cov-3.694660_pt1 | contig 32802 bp, 20 predicted proteins | sample MGYA00242803_ERZ504806 | MGnify/ENA primary metagenome ERZ504806 (study PRJEB26092, sample SAMD00036399) | human gut metagenome | host: Homo sapiens | study: EMG produced TPA metagenomics assembly of...
TTGCGGCCTTCGTCTAGGAACTGCTGGTTCAGCTTCTCTATCTCCCAGGCAATCTCCTGGTTGTGGGAGGCACTATAGTCGTCTGTCTTCACATAGATAATGTCATGTATCTCGTTCATGATGCCATGTCCCAATGAGTTGTTGGAACGGAGCAGTACCTGGTCGTCCGGAATGGCGGTAAGGTCTTCATCCAGCATCTCCTTGGTGTCGACTATCGGGCGGATTTGCAGCAGGTAGAAGGTGCCGGTTTTGTCCTTCTCGCGGCTCATGGTGGCGGCAAACTCTATCTCTACGGGACGGCGCATCTCCTGCTCTCCGTATTTCAAAGCCAGTTGCAGGATGCGTGGCAGGGGGAATACGTCGTGTTGCAGGATGTTGGCAAAGGTGATGACTTTGCGTCCGCCGGGATAAAGCCCGTCGCGGATAATCTGGTCGTAAGGGTCGTAGGTGGAGGCTATGTAGTTCAGTGCTCCGTCCTTTTCCGCTTCTTTGACGTGCAGTTTCAGCAGGTTGAAGCCGTCGTCGATGGAGAAGTCGTGACCGGCATTGCGCAGGTCGAGGGCATAGAAGCGGGTCTGAGTCTCTTTGAGGGCAATCTCCATTTCGCTGGTTTGCAGAACCTGGTTGGGGTGATAGGGCGAGAAGCGGAGCGTCATGCCACCGTCCACGATGTATTTACCTAAACCGAGCGCCAGATTGACGATACCTTCTTCTGCCTTCTCGTCGCCGATGGGGTAGTAGTTGAGCGAACGTGCCACGCCGGACATGCTGGGGTAGTAGCGGTCACCATACTGGTTGCCCACTACCTCTTGCAGGATGACAGCCATCTTTTCCTGGTCGATAACGTTGCTCGTTGCCTGCATGTATGCCTTCGAGTCGCGGAAGTAGACCGAAGCATATACTCCCTTGATGGCATCGCTCAGCATGCGCAGCATCTCGTACTTGTCGTCCAGATAGGGAATCATGTAGGTGTTGTAGATGCCGGCGAAGGGTTGGTAGTGCGAGTCTTCCAACAACGAGGACGAACGGATGGCAAGCGGCGACTTCACCACGTCGAAGAAGGTGAAGAAGTCCTCCACCAGGCGGTCGGGCAGCTTTGCTTTGAGGAAGTAGCGCAGGATGACGTCATCGTCGGCATCGGACAAGGCTATCTGATACAGATTGTTGGTATCCATAAACTCGTCGAACACATCGGTACAGAGCACGATGGTCTTGGGGATGGCGACACGGGCATTCTCAAACTCTTCGAACTCGGGGTGATGCTTCACCAGGTTGTCGATGAAAGCCAGTCCGCGCCCCTTGCCTCCCAGCGAACCGTCGCCAATACGGGCAAAGTTGGAGTATCGGTCAAAGCGGTCGCGCCTGAAGACTGCCACTACTCCCTGGTTTTTCATCTTGCGGTATTTCACGATAGCCTCGAAGATAATTTTACGGTGGGCATCCACGTCTTGCAAGCTATTCCAGGTGATGGGCCGCAGGAACTCTGCCACGGGAAACATGGCACGCGAGTAGAGCCAGCGGCTGACGTGGTTGCGGCTGATGTGGTAAAGGATGATTCTGCCGGAACAGCAAAAAGAATGTTCTGCAGCTCTTTGAGATTCTTTACGCGGGCAATCTCTTCCAGCGTGTCCGGGTTGCGGAAGATAAAGTCGCCGAAGCCGAAATTGTCTGATACAATACGGCGCAGGTCCACATCCATCTTTTTGGAATTCTTGTCGATGAAGGCGGCATCGTATTTGGCTGCATACGCTACGTTGTCCGATTCGCTGGACTGTATGATAAGGGGTACAAACGGGTCTTCCTTGCGGATGGCGGCACAGAGCTTGATACCGGCCAGTCCGTCCTTCTCGCCCCGTTCTACGCGGGGGAAGCGTACGTCGGTGATGACACCTAATATATTATTCTTATATTTTTGGTAGATGCCAAAGGCTTCTTCATAGGTACGTGCCAGTACAATTTTGGGACGTCCCCTCATGCGCAGTGTGCGCTGGTGGGCATTCAGTGCTTCAGTAGAGAATTCCTGGCTCTGCTTCAATACGAATTTATACAGATTGGGCAGGATGGAGGAGTAAAAGCGGATGCCGTCTTCCACCAGCAGGATGAGCTGCACACCCACTTCGTTGACGTCGTGCTCCAGGTTCATCTTGTCCTCTATCAGCTTGATGATGGAAACCAGCAAGTCGGTGTTTCCCAGCCAGCAGAACACATACTCAAAGGGACTGAGGTCTTCATTGGCAATACGCTTGGTGATGCCGTGGCTGAAAGGGGTAAGTATCACCATCGGAATCTGTTCATACAGGTTTTTGATGTATCGTGCCACGTCGAAGCTGTCGTTGTCTCCCGTGCCGGCATGCAGATGATGAGGTCGAAAGAGATGGAGGACAGCTGTGTCAGCGCCTCCTCGCAAGTGGAAACCTGCGTGAAACGGGGAGGTAGCGCAAGGAGAGCGAAGTGTATTCATTGAATATCTTTTCGTCGATGCGGCCGTCATCTTCCAGCATGAAAGCATCGTAAGGATTGGCTATCAGAAGGACGTTGAAAATGCGCCGTGTCATGAGGTTGGCAAACTGTGTGTCCTTGAAATAGAGCTGGTTTAATTTGAACTTACTGAGCATGGCTTCTCATGATTTGTTGGTTTCGGAAGCAAAGTATAGAAATCGAACCTATTCGGATAGTTTTTCGACCGTTTTTTTTATATTTATGCGTAATATTGCATCCGAAAAACAATATATGACCTATGTCTGCTCCATATCCGTTTCCATATAAATCCGTTGCATGTACATTTCTGCTGTTATGGGTGTCGTTTTTTGTCCGCTGACTTGTTTGCCGGTTCATTCCGCACCTTGGGTATCAAGGAGGGATTGGGCAGTCGGCAAGTATTCCAGATAAACAAGGATTCAGCCGGATTTGTCTGGGTGTATACTCATGTCGGGATAGATCGTTATGACGGGAATGAAATCAAGCATTACAAGCTGGACGGAATGGTTGATTCCAGGGACAATATCCAGTCTTCCACTACCATGATGTGTGATAAGGAGGGTATTGTCTGGGTTGCATTGAAGAATGGAAAAATCTATGCATACAACAAACTGACGGACTCTTTCCAATTGCGTGTGGACTTGGCCGATTACCTGCCTTCTCCGGTATTGTATAATATGCTGTTTGATGACGAAAACCGTTTGTGGTTGTGTATGTCGAAGGGGCTTTATTCTTGGGAAGAAAGTGCAGGACTGTCTTTTGCCGGATTGAAGGGGCAATCTGTCCGTTGCATGGTCCAAATGGAAGATGAAGTGTTTTTTGCAGGCACCGACAAGGGTGTCTTCCGGCTGACGAAGGCAGGAGCGGCAGGTTCTTCGTCTTTTGAGACGAGGCCGGTTGACCTGCATACAGAGATGCATGTGGAATCGCTCTATGTCTTCGGAGCGAAGCTGTTCATCGGTACCTTTTCAAACGGCGTATTTGTGCTTGACGGTCCCGAAGGGCAAATACATTCCTTGAATGACCGGATTCCTCATGTACCTATCCGTTCGTTTGCAAGGACAAAGGATAATTTGCTGCTGGTGGGAGCCGACGGTGCAGGTGTTTTTTGCATGGATGTCGCTACCGGAGAACTTTTGAACCATTATATGAATAACGGGGATGATGACAAAAGCTTGAGTGGTAATACGGTATCCGATATTTGTGTGGATGAATCCGGAGTTGTATGGATTGGCACTTCTACGAATGGCATCAGCTATCTGGATCCGGAGATGCCGGATGTCTATAGAATCAGGCACGAACGCAATAATGATAATTCCCTGAAGTCGGACCATGTAAATGTGATGTTTCAGGACTCGGAGGGAGATTATTGGTATGGTACAAACAACGGCGTCAGCCTCTATCAACCTCGGTCACGCAAATGGACCCACTATCTGGACGGTACGGAATATAGTGGCAAAGTGGTATTGGCGCTTGCCGAAGACTCCGGGGGAAACATCTGGGTAGGTGGCTATGGTATCGGTGTCTATTGTATTCATAAACAGACCGGACGGGTACAGAAGAAAGAGAAAAGAAATGCACATCCGGAGAAGGGAATGGCCACCGACTATGTTTATGCCATTTATGCGGAAGGGGATTATGTCTGGTTCGGTGGTATTGAAGGAGAGTTTACCCGTTACGATATACGGACGGATACTTATACATATTACCCGATTGATTGCATAGGTGACATAAAGCCGGGTAAGGGGGCTCATTACTGATTGCCGGTTGCAGCGGGTTGGCCGTCTTTGATAAGAAGTCGGGAGACACGCAGTGGCATCAGACGTTTGGAGACATCTCTCTGCATTATCCTGTCCGTTGCCTGATGCAGTCCTCATCCGGCGATACCTGGCTGGCTACAGACGGGGAAGGCCTTATACGTGTTGGGCCGGATGGGAAAGAGGCGCATGCCTATACCGTAGATGACAATCTGGTTTCCAATTCCATCAACAGCCTGCTGGAGGATAACGAAGGGCGTATCTGGTTCAGTACGGAGAAGGAATTGTATTGCTTGGACTGCTCCCGGGATATTATCATCAGTGCCAATGATTTTTTGGATGTCAGCTGGGGATATTACAATCCGAATGCTGCCCTTAAGTTGAAGAATGGATGTCTTGCTTTCGGCACCGCAGAAGGGGTTCTTTCCTTTCTCCCGTCTTTGGACTTGGGGACTCATGCACCCGTTGAGCTGATTCTGACAGACTTTAAACTGCTTTATGAATCGGTCAAAGCGGGAATGAAAGGCTCTCTTTTAGCAAACGAATATCAATGATACCCGGAAAATAGATTTGAAGTATAATCAAAACTCCTTCTCAATTTCCTTCTCTGCCATCAACTTTGCAGTCCCGCATCGTATCAGGTATGAGTATAGGCTCGAAAATCACAATGAGGAGTGGGAACACTCCAATTCAGTGCGGAACGTGAGCTATATGAATCTCTCGTCCGGTAAGTATGTATTCCGCTTGCGGGCATTTGATAAGTACACCGGGCAGCAGGTGGGAGAAAGAAGTCTGGACATTGTCATTCATAACCCTTACTGGGTTTCGTGGTGGGCGCTGCTCATCTATTTCATCTTGTTGTCTGTCTTTGTCTGCATGTTTGTGCAGTATAGGAGGCATAAGGTGAACGAGGGGCGTATAAGGGACAAGATACGTTCCTTTATCAGTATAGCCCATGATATCCGTACACCGGTTACTTTAATAAAGGCTCCGCTGAGTGAGCTCGAAGCGCAGGAGGGACTTCCGGAGCAGGGTAAGAAAACCGTTGCGGTGGCAATGAAGAATGTGGAAAAACTGATGGGAATGATTACTCAACTGCTTGAGTTGCAGAAAACGGAACTGCATGCCGAGGAGTGTTTGAAGGTTTCTCCATACGACATTAAGGCTTATCTGGAGGAAAAAATGGCGGAGTTTCACTTAGCCGCCATGCAGAAGAGCGTCGGGATAGAGTTGGAGGTGGAGCCGGATATGCCCAAGGTTTGGATTGACCGGGAGAAGATGGATCATATCATAGACAATCTGCTCTCCAATGCCTTGAAGTATACAGAGAAGGGAGTCATCCATATACTGGTGAAGACTGCAAGAAAGAAGTGGACTATTGAAGTGAAGGATACGGGTATCGGCATTCCGAAAGAGGAGCAGGGCAATATTTTTCACGAATATTATAGAGCCCAGAATGCCATGAACTTTGAGGAAACCGGTTCGGGCATCGGTCTGATGATTACGCGCCGCATTGTGAAACAGCATCACGGCACCATCTCTTTCAGTAGCGTGGAAGGGCAGGGAACTACGTTTACGGTAACTTTCCCGCAGAGGATAAAGGCGAGCGTGGCGGTGGAAGCAAAGGCTGACGGCCGGGAAGAAGCTCAGGCCGCTACCGGGGCTGTGCATGAAGAAACGGAACGTGCCGGGAAGAATGTCCTTCTTCTGGCGGAGGACGATGCGGATATGAGGGAGTATCTGGTGGACAGCTTGTCTTCCGAATATAAGGTAGTTGCCGTGCCCGACGGCGGAAAGGCATTGGAGACGGCAAGGGAAATCAATCCTGATATCATTATCTCGGACATTGTGATGCCGGTACTGGAAGGTGATGAATTGTGCCGGATTCTGAAATCATCGGTAGATACAAGCCATATACCTATTATATTACTGACCGCACTGAGTGAGAGGGAAAATATCATCTTCGGACTGGAGGCCGGTGCCAATGACTACATCATCAAGCCTTTCGACTTGTCTGTGCTGAAAGTGCGTATCAGGAATATTCTTCAGAATAGGCAGCATTTGCGCGAAACCGTGTTGGCGATGGATGCGCAGCCCGAAGAGACAGACTATACCAGCCAGTTGGACAAGGAGTTTCTGGACAAGGTTATGAAAGTGATTGAGGAGGAGTTGTCCGATTCGGAGTTCTCCATCAATGACTTCTGCCGGATGCTGGGCATGAGCCGCACTTCTGTCTACAATAAAATAAAGACGCTGACCGGGCAGGGACCGAATGACTTCATCCGCATTGTCCGTTTGAACAAGGCAAAAGAGCTGCTGGTTTCCCGGAAATATTCGATAGGGGAAGTGGCGAATATGGTCGGATTTTCTGACCCGAAATATTTTAGTACATGCTTCAAAAAGCAGTTTGGTACCAGTCCCAGCAAAATTTAGAGCCATGAAGACTGCTTTTGAACCACTGCTGACAAGTATTAAACCTTTTTTGTCAGAGAATAAACCCTTGTCTCCCTAATAGTGCGTAATATTGTGGACAGTAAACAATATAAAAAACATATATAAAAATGGAAACATATTTGGGTCTTGATTTAGGGGGGACAAAGTTGCTGATTGGCGAAATGGACAGCCGTGGCAACATTTTGAGGTATAAGAAATATGACTCCGGGTTACTTTAATCAGCAGGCTGCGCTGGAAATCATCAAGTCGTCGCTCGATGATATATCCGTACCGTGGGCTGGTATGACCAGAAACCGGTAGCGATGGGTGTTGGGCTGATAGGGCGTGTAGATCCCAACGAAGGTGTCTGGCTGCAGATTGACCCGAGCAGGACACAGCGGATTGAGTTGGCAAAGGAACTGTCGGATATATATCGGCATGCCTTGCCATATAGACAATGATGTGAAGAGCGCTACAAGAGCCGAGCGCGTCTGGGGATTCGGACAAATTTCCAAAAACTTCATATACGTAAATGTAGGTACAGGCATTGCCGTGGGTACGGTGATAAATGGGAGACAAATCCGTGGCAGCCATTTCAATGCCGGCGAAGTGGGACACGTGCGTGTAGGTGTGAACATAGGCATTAAATGCGGTTGTGGACGGATGGACTGTGTGGAGGCGATTGCTGCCGGCATAGGTTTTGACAATTGTGCCCGTCTGCTCCGCAACCAGTATGAGACCGGCCTGCATATTCCGGCTGAAAAGGGGAACGGGTGATTGTGAGTGAGGTGTTTGCACTTAGTCAGAAAGGTGACCCTCTCTGTACGGTGCTGGTGGAGAATGCAGCTGAGGCGCTTGCCAATCTTATCATGAATCTGGTACGTGTGATTGACCCGGACACGGTGGTGTTGGGTGGAGGCATTGTGGCCGACGGATATATGCACGAGAAGATTCTGGAGAAACTTCATCCTACGACCATGCGTTTTGTCAGCAACGGGGTTGTCATTACGAAACTGAATCCCGGATTTATCGGGCTTCTGGGGGCCGGCGCGGTGGCGATGAATATGTGATTAGGAATTAATGATTAAGAATATGAAAATAACAATAACAAAGAATGAAAAGGAGTTTGACTGCACGGCTGCATGGCGCATCATCGGGCAGATGTTGAATGAACCGGAGAGTGTGATAGGACTTTCGACGGGACGTACTACCGGCAATCTTCATCGGTTGGTGGGAGAAATCTATACTAAATATCCGTTTAAGGTGGATACCGTTACTTTCTTCGGATTGGATGAGGTAACGAATGTGCCGCGCGAATATGCCGGAGCATGCTACACGATGCTGAAAACGGAGTTGATGGATACATTGGGCATCAAGGAAGAGAATTTTTTGATGCTGCCTACCATTTCTGGTGATTTTGAACAGTCATGCAGGGATTTCCAGCAGGAAATTGCGAACCGTGGCGGCATTGATTTGCTGATTTTAGGGTTGGGTGAGAACGGACATCTGGGATTCAACCAGCCGGAATCTCCCTTTGGCGGTGAAGCATGGGTGACCCGGATGAATGTGGAACTGGAAGAACGCATCCGTAGAGAAACGGGTACTCCTCCCGATAAAGAGTTGGGAGGGGCTACTTTGGGAATAAAGAACATTATGCAGGCACGCCGGATTGTACTGGTTGCCAAAGGGACTAATAAAGCGGATATTGTCAAGCGGATGCTTGAAGGGCCTGTGACAACAGATGTTCCTGCTTCCATCCTTCAGCTTCATCCCAACTGTGAATTTCTGCTGGATGAGGCGGCGGCAAGCATGCTTAACTGCTAAGTCGCCTTGCAGGCGGCTGATAACTAATTATTTGAATTAATAATCAAAATACTATGACACAACAAGAAAAACAAATAAACTATATGGGGCCATTCATCACGATGGTGTTCTTGTTCTTTATTGTAGGTTTCCTTACGACTGCCAATACTCAGTTTCAGGGTCCTCTGAAAGAAACTTTTCTTTCGGAAGTGGGCGGGTTGAAAAATACTTTTGCTACTTTGATTACTTTCTCCTGGTTCCTTGCTTATCCGGTTTGTGGAGGGGTAGGCTCGTCGTGGATTAGCAAATACGGATATAAAGGAACATTGATGCGTGGATTGCTGGTGATGATTGTGGGACTTGGTTTGTTCTTTGCCTCTTCCTATTTCACAGTACACTTTCCTGAAGCGAATTGGCATGCAGGAAATAATGTTATCCCTGGAGGGTTCTTGATTTTCTTACTGGGTTCTTTCGTGTAGGGGCTTCGGCCACCATTCTGCAAGTGGTTATAAATCCTTATCTGACGGCTTGCCATGTCAAGGGTACCCAGTCCATTCAGCGTTTGGCTATAGGCGGTTCCGCCAATTCTGTGGGAACTACGCTTGCTCCTTATTTCGTGACCGGTGTCGTGTTCGGCGGTCTGTCTATGGAGGACATTCAGATTGACCAGCTGATGGTTCCGTTCCTGGCATTGATGGCTGTTATTTCTTTGATTGTATTGTTGTTGATGAAATTGTCTTTGCCCGATATCCAAGGAACCAGGGTAGAGAAGGGAGAAAAAGCTGGAAAAAAAAGTGTATGGTCCTTCCGTCATCTGACATTGGGCGTGGTGGCTATCTTCTTTTATGTAGGAGTGGAAGTCTGTATCGGGGCCAATATCAATCTGTATGCCATCGAGATGGATTATGCTTCTCCGGCACTGATGGCTACGCTCTATTGGGGTGGTATGCTTGTGGGCCGCCTGGTGGGGAGCAGCCTGAGCAAGATTTCTCCTCGCGTGCAGTTGACGGTTACTACGGTATCGGCAGGAGTACTTGCTTTGCTGGCTATTCTTCTGAATAATCCGTGGCTGCTCACGGCAGTAGGTCTGTTTCATTCCATCATGTGGGGAGCTATCTTTACATTGTCCGTTGCCCATTTGGGAAAATACACTTCGGTGGCTTCGGGTGTGTTCATGATTGGAGTGGTAGGCGGTGCCATATTGCCCTTGTTGCAGGGAGTGCTTGCCGATGTTCTTGGAGGCTGGAGATGGTCATGGTTCATTGTCCTCTTTGGAGAAGCGTTTATGCTGTATTATGCATTGATGGGTTCACGGGTCCGTCAGATAGCTGATTGATTTTTGTTTGCCGGTAATTACCATGGAAAACCTGTTGGTGGAATGAATCACTGCTCAGACTTCGTTTGAGGGAAGTCCTGAAAAGGGTCCGCTCCGTATCTGCTCCGTACCTGCTCCGTACTTTCTCCGTATAAAGGTACCTTTATGTGGAGCAGGTACGGAGGAGACACGGAGGAGACACGGCCCGGGTACGGTTCAGACCCTTTCCGGTACAAGAGAAAAAGAGATTGATTCCGCCAACGAATATAGAAAATATATTGATAAATAGTAGTATGAAAAATTTTAGATTGATTGTTTGGTCCGTATTGGCAGTTTTAGTGTCGTGCGGCAATCTGAGGGCTGCAGATGAATTGAAAACTGCGCTTGACGGTAAAGTGGTCGTGGCTTATGTTACTTCCTGGAGTCACGTTATTCCTGACCCTAAGTACATGACTCACATTAATTATGCCTTTGGGCATGTCGATGAGACCTTTGATGGTGTAGGTATTGCCAATGAAGGGCGCTTGAGACAGATGGTGGAATTGAAAAAGCAGAAGCCGGATTTGAATGTACTGTTATCCATCGGTGGATGGGGCAGCGGACGTTTCAGTGAGATGGCCGCGAATGAGAAATACCGCAAGGCATTTGCCAAAGATTGCCGACGGGTGGTGAAAGAGTATGGGCTGGATGGTATTGACATCGATTGGGAGTATCCTACGAGTAATGCCGCCGGCATTTCTTCTTCTCCTGACGACACGAAGAACTTTACATTACTGATGCGGGACATCCGTAAGGCCATCGGCCCGAAGAAGTTGTTGACCCTTGCTACGGTGGCTTCCGGTGAATATATTGATTTCCAGGCTATTCTTCCTTATATTGATTTCGTGAATATCATGTCATACGATATGGGAAATGCCCCTAAGCACCATTCTGCTCTCTACTCTTCGGACAACAGTGGCCGGATGACGGGTGACAAGGCTGTGAAGGCTCATTTGGCTGCCGGTGTGCCTGCCGACAAGCTGGTGATGGGGATGCCTTTCTATGGCCGCGGTGGAAAGGAATATCCCAATTTTCAAGACTTCAACAAGGTGGGATATGCCAAAGGATTCCGTGAATGTTGGGACGAGACGGCCCGGGTACCTTACCTGGTGAATAAGAACGATACACTCGTTTTCGGTTATGAGAATCCGCGTTCATTGGCCATCAAGTGCCAGTATATTCTGAAGCAAAACCTGTTGGGAGGTATGTATTGGGATTATGACGGAGACAACGAGCAGGGTGACTTGCGCCGTACCGTCTATGAGAACCTGATAGAACGCAAGCCTTTTTATGATAAGACCTACCGGGTATTGGTACTCACTGAGAGTGCCGGACAACACAAGCCTTTCTCGGATGCAGCATTGAAATGGCTGGTAGATGAAAGTAAGGTTCAGAACCTGCAGATTCAAGTGCTGAACAATGCCGGCCTTTTGGCACAAAAGAGTGTGCTGGACGGTACGGATCTTGTCATCCAGCTGGACTTTCCGCCTTATACATGGCCCAAGGAGGCGGAGCAGAATTTTGTGGATTACATCAATGAAGGTCGTGGCGGCTGGATAGGCTTCCATCATGCCACGTTGCTTGGAGAGTTTGACGGGTATCCTTTGTGGCAGTGGTTCAGCGATTTTATGGGGGGCATCCGTTTCCGTAACTACATTGCTCCGCTTGCCGACGGCACGGTAGTGGTGGAAGACAAGGAGCACCCTGTGATGAAGAATGTGGATGCCTCGTTCGTCCTCCCCGATGACGAGTGGTACACATACGACAAGAGTCCGCGCCCCAATGTACGTGTATTGGCGAATGTGGACGAATTCACCTATACCCCTGCTTCGGATGTGAAGATGGGTGACCATCCGGTGGTATGGGTCAATGAAAAAGTGAAGGCCCGTAATGTCTATTTCCAGATGGGGCACAGCCCGAAGCTGTTCAAGTCGGATGATTTCACCGCAATGTTGCACAATGCCATTTCGTGGACATTGGGTAAATGACGTGTGCCCGAGCTTCCAAATGACAGAGGCTTACAAAGTATGGACAGGTTGTTTTTTATAGAATAGTTTTTCAGGTAACGGATTATCGTTAAGGTAATTGTTTGTAATAGGTATTTAGTATCTCCCGTATCGTGCTTGTTGTCAGGCCACGATACGGGAGCTTTGTTTTATTTCTTCATCTTCGATTTACGTTTCAAATACCATTTGCAGTCATTGTACGGTATCTTTGATTCCTTGTTAGAGAGATACTCCATGCCGCTCCTCGGTGCCAAAGGGGGTGTTCCCCGGTGCCGAGCCCCTTGCTCCTCGATGTCGGAGGAATGCCCCGTTCAAAAGGCATTTGGAATAGGGGAATGGCTATTTATTAGTATGATGATGCTGGTAAGAGACTTTTTTGATAAATAATATACCTTATATGACTAATTGTCAACCTCGCTCCACATGTTGTACTTTACTTTTATAGCGCAAAAAAAACTTTAATATAAAAGCTATGCAAGTGAGAAATTTAATTGTGGGTGCGCTATTGTTTTCCTGCACCGGGCATGTAAATGCCCAATCATTGACTTTGCGAGTCGATAATATTGATCAGATTGTAGATTCCATGACTTTGGAAGAAAAAGTAAATCTTCTGGTGGGGCGTAACGATTATCTTTTTGGAGGATATGAGAAGCTGGATAAGGCTCCTCGTGTGATGGATTCCAGTATTTCCGGATTTACTCAGGTAATTCCCCGGTTGGGTATTCCTGCCACCGGACTTGCCGATGGTCCTGCCGGTGCTGTTGTTGTGACGCGTCCAGATAGCAAGAAGAATTATTATGCCACAGGATTTCCCATAGGTTCTCTGCTCGCCTGCTCGTGGAACACAGGGCTGGTAGAAACCATCGGCCAGGCAATAGGTAATGAGATTTTGGAATATGGCGTAGATGTTGTGTTGGCACCGGGGATGAACATACACCGTTCACCGCTTTGTGGTCGTAACTATGAATATTTCTCTGAAGATCCTGTATTGACTGGCAAAATTGCCGCTGCCTATATTCGCGGTGTCCAAAGTAATGGTGTAGGAGCTTGTCCGAAGCATTTTGCCGTCAACAGCCAGGAAACGAATCGTACGGAAGTAAACGAGATTGTTTCCCAACGCGCGCTGCGCGAGATCTACCTGAAAGGTTTTGAAATAGCTGTGAAAGAAAGCCACCCATGGACCATCATGTCCTCCTACAATCGTCTGAACGGTCCTTATACCCAGGAAAATTACGAACTGCTGACCACCGTTTTACGTGACGAATGGGGGTTCGACGGTATCGTAATGAGCGACTGGATTCGGCTTCGCAACACTGCTGCCCAGATACATGCCGGCAATGACCACCTGCAGCCGGGCGAGCAAAAGCAAGTGGATGACCTTCTCGACAAAGTGAAGACCAACCAACTTTCTGTGGCAGACATTGATATTTGTGTAAAACGAATGCTGAACTACATTGTTAAAACCCCTCATTTCAGAGGATATAAATATAGCGATAACCCAGATCTGAAAGCTCACGCTCTCCTTGCTCGCCAATCGGCCGCCGAAGGTATGGTGTTGCTCAAAAACGATAATGGCGCATTGCCATTGAGAAACGTGAAAAAAGTTGCACTCTTCGGTTGTACCTCTTACAACTTCTGGGCAGGTGGCACTGGTTCGGGTAATGTCGTTAAGCCTTATGTTGTGAATATGCAACAAGGCCTTAATAATGCCGAATTTGAAACCACAGGAAATCTGGAAGAGCTATATAATAAATACCTCGACTACCAACGTGCCAAGAACCGTTGCGACCGTGGCAAATCTCAAGGTTATTATGGTGAAGAAAAGGATATACTGGAAATGCCTGTCAGCAAAGATTGTATCGTTTATCAAGCCAAGGAAGCTGATGTGGCTATCCTTACCATCGGTCGTCAGGCTGGAGAAGGTAATGACCGCACGATTGAAAACGATTTTAATCTGAGTGAAGTTGAACAGAATCTGCTAAGTGACCTCTGCAACGCTTTTCATGCCCTTGACAAGAAGGTGATTGTAGTGCTCAATGTGGGTGGTGTTGTTGAAACTGCTTCATGGAAAAGTCTTCCCGATGCTATTCTGTTGGCATGGCAGCCTGGTCAGGAAGGAGGAAACTCTGTAGTAGATGTATTGCTGGGTAAAGAAAATCCATCAGGAAAGCTGGCCATGACTTTTCCTATCACTGTCATGGATCATCCTTCTTCACGTAACTTTCCACTCAATGGATATAAAGGACAAAGAGGTAGTGCCGGACGTGAAAATATAGACTATACTCTGCACAAAGAAGGTATCAATATCGGTTACCGTTATTTTAATACTGTAAACAGACCGGTTTCTTATCCTTTTGGTTACGGATTGAGCTACACGGAATTTTCTTATGACAATTCTGTTGTAAAAGCTACCGGTAAAGGTTTCAAAGCTAGTATCCGCGTAAAGAATATTGGTAAAGTGGCAGGGCGTGAAAGCGTTCAACTCTATGTCTCCGCTCCTGCCGGTGGACTGGAAAAACCAGCTTGTGAATTGAAAGCTTTTGCTAAAACTAAACTATTGCAACCTGGTGAGAGTGAAATACTGATATTCAATGTATCCGACTACGATTTGGCTTCTTTTGACGAAAGTATACAAAGTTGGGTAAGTGCCAAAGGAAAATATATTGTAAAATTTGGTGCTTCCATTGAAGATATCCGTGGTATAGGAGCTTATTGGTTATCTAAAGAATTTACTAAAAAAGTTAATGACGTATTGAAACCAACAATGTCTCTTAATGAACCGGAGTAATTGAATAACTCTTTTATATATAAACTAATACTATTTTATTATGAAAAACTTTTCAATGATACTGCTCATGATTGTTTCGATGATATCATGCTCTTCAAAGGGCGATGAGCTGAAAGAACTTCCATCTCTTCCGGACGAGCCAGTGATAGAGGAGCCAAATCCCATTCCTGGTTCTACCGACAAAATAGTTGTCGGTTATGTTACATCATGGTCAAATCACGAGGTGAAGCCGGAATATGTTACCCATATCAATTATGCCTTCGGGTATGTGCAGGGAACATTCCGTGGTATCGGAATCTCCAACGAGGAACGTCTGAGGTCGGTTGTTGCCTTGAAGAAGCAAGCCTCCCACTTGAAGGTGCTCTTGTCGATAGGAGGTTGGGGCAGTGGCAACTTCAGTGAGATGGCAGCAGATGCCGACAATCGCCTCGCTTTTGCTGCCGACTGTAAGCGCGTGATTGATGAGTTTGGTCTCGACGGCATTGATATAGACTGGGAATTTCCTACGAGTAACATGGCAGGTATCTCTTCGTCACCCGACGACACTCGCAACTACAACCTGATGATGCGCGACATTCGTCAGGCTATAGGAAGCAACAAGCTTCTGACGCTCGCAACAGTATGCTCTGCCGATTACATCGATTTTGAAGGCGTTATGCCCTATATTGACTTTGTCAACATCATGGCGTACGACATGGAGAATCCTCCTAAGCACAATGCTCCCCTATATCAGTCTTCAAAATTCCCCGGATGGTTTAACTGTGACATGGCGGTCAAGGCGCACTGTGCCAAGGGAGTGCCCGCATCGATGCTTGTGCTCGGTATGCCTTTTTATGGTCATGGAACCGATATTTACGACCACTCCACAGATTTTAAGAATGTAAAGGTGCCCTCGGGGTACACCAACTGTTGGGACGACGAGGCAAAGGTCCCTTATGTGACCGACAAGAATGGACGTTTTGTCCTCAGCTACGACAACGCTCGCTCAATAGGTTTGAAATGTGATTATATTCTCGAAAACGAACTTCTTGGAGCCATGTTCTGGGACGATGCCGGCGATGACAGTAACGACACGCTTCATAAGACTATAGCTAATAAACTTTTTGTTAAATCTAACTGACAACTATATAAGCTATATATATCAGTAGATTGCTTTAATATAGGAATGGTGCTTTCTGGTAGAAAAACGGGACTGTCTAACAACTAAGAAGTTAGATGGACTCTCTTTTTTTAGGCAGTATGCTTTCTGGGGGGTATGATGTATTTTAAACCTTCTTGATAGTTTTTAAACTTATGCGATGTTATGTCGTATTTTAAACCTCAAATGTTATTTTTTACCCGCTATTGGAAAGATTCATTAATACATTTGCAGAAGTTCTAACACTAATGATTTTATTTAATTCTAATTCTAATTCTAATGCTAATGGGAAAGTTATGCAGATTACATCTCCTTTTGTTGGCTTTGTTGCTACCGGGAGTGTCCTTCGCACAAAATCTTTTAAAAGTGCAAGGTTGTGTTACTGACGAGCAGAACGAGCCACTTATCGGGGCTACCGTGCAGACTAAAGACAAGTCGAAAGGCACGATAACGGATAGCGGTGGCAACTATGTTTTGTCGGGAGTTCCCAAGGGTTCAACCTTGGTGTTTTCGTATGTCGGCTACAAGTCGAAAGAAGTAAAGGTGACATCAGCTTCTCTTAATGTTGTCATGGAATCGGATGATGAACTGCTTGATGAAGTGGTTGTCATCGGCTATGGCCAGCAGCGTAAAGTGACGCTGACGGGTTCTGTCTCCAACGTAGGAGGTAAGGAACTTCTCAAATCGCCGGCCGCATCGCTTGGCAATACCCTTTCGGGTAAGCTTCCGGGACTCCAGTCGGTGCAGTATACCGGCGTTCCCGGTGCCGACGACCCTGTTATCCGCATCCGTGGTATCGGTTCGTTCAAACAGCGCCGAACCTCTTGTGCTTGTCGATGGTGTAGAGCGTGAGTTCAGCCAGATAGACCCGAACGAGGTGCAGGACATTTCTATTCTTAAGGACGCTTCCGCTACGGCAGTCTTCGGCGTGCGTGGTGCCAACGGCGTTATTCTCGTTACAACACGTCGCGGCGAGGTAGGCAAGCCTGCCATCACACTGACCACTTCAGTAGGTCTTCAGCAGATTTCCAAATTCCTTGAGCCGGCAAACTCCTACGAGTATGCAACGGCTTACAATCATGCTCAGGAAGTGGAAGGAGTAGCCGAGGACGGATGGAAGTTCTCGAAGGAAGCTATACAGCACTGGAAGGATATGGATATGCCTACCGTTTATCCAAGCACCAACTGGTTCAAGTACTTGATGAATGACCACGCATGGCAGGAACAATATAATATTAATGTGTCGGGTGGTACTGAACGTGCCCGCTATTTCGTTTCCGTCGGCATGCTCAATCAGGACGGCCTTTTCAAAACCTTCGACCAAGGCGATGACGCAAACTTCAAATACCGCCGTTACAACTTCCGCGCCAACCTCGATGTGGATTTCTCTAAGCTGAGCACGCTTTCCATCGGTATCGGTGGCCGCATCGGCAGACGTAACTCTATCGGTAATGGTGAGTATAACGGTCAGTCGGGTGTCTTTGGCGTGGAAGGTCTTCTCAACAATGGTACGCCAATGTCAGGCTACGGTCTTGACAGTGAGGGACATCGCATTGTTTCCGACCCTGACCTTGTTGGCGCGGTTGGCTCCGATGGTCTCGGTCTTATCTACCAGCACGGTTATACTGTTCAACGCCAGAATGTCGTAAACCTCGACCTTCAGTACAAGCTCAAGCTCGATTTTATCACCAAAGGGCTTGATTTCCGTATCAAGGGTTCCTACAACTCTGACTATACACAGCAGAAAGCACGTACTACTTCCGGTGGTATCAGCTACAAGGCCACCATCGCTAAGGGTGAATACGAGGAAGACGGTGCTCCAAAGGTGGTTTATGTCCGTCAGGGTGACTCATGGCCTCTTGGCTATGAAGAGAAGAAATGGGGGGGCAGGAACTGGTATGCAGAGGCGAGTCTCAACTATACCCGCAAGTTCGGTGACCACAATTTCGGTGCGCTCGTTCTTTATAATGAATCTAAAAACTACTATCCTGGCGGTGTCTATAATTCTATCCCCCGTGGTTATGTAGGTATGGTAGGCCGTGTCACTTACGACTACCAGACTAAGTATATGATAGACCTCAATATGGGCTATAACGGCTCAGAGAACTTCGCCAAAGGTAAACGCTTTGGTTTTTTCCCTTCTGCTTCTCTCGGCTGGATCATCTCCTCTGAAAAATTCTGGGAGCCTATCCGCAAGGTGGTTTCTTATCTTAAACTTCGCGGTTCTATCGGTAAAGTAGGTAATGACCAGGGTGTCGGCCGCTTCCTCTATCTGCCCGGTACATGGCAGTTCTACACCAACAACGGTGGTGCATGGTGGACCAACGACCGTACAGGTAACTTCGGTACCAACAACGGTGTGTTCATGCCCGGTGCACGCGAATCCAGCAACGGTAACCCCGATGTTACTTGGGAAACAGCCACCAAGCAGAACTATGGTGCCGATGTACACTTCTTTGGAGATCGCTTGAGTCTCGGTGTCGACCTCTTCTGGGAAGACCGCAAGAACATCCTCGTTTCCAACGAAACAACCATCGCGGGTATTTCCGCTCTCAAGCCCAATTCCATCAACTTTGGCCGTGTCAAGAACCATGGCTATGAAATGACCCTGCGCTGGGCCGACAAGATAGGTAAAGTGGACTACTCGATAGCTCCTACATTCGCTTTCGCACGCAACAAGGTGGTGGAAATGGCAGAAGTGAAGAAGGAATTCCCGCACATGTACCGTACCGGTCATCCTGTAGGTCAGCCTTTCGGCTACGACTTCTTTGAGTTCTATGTTCCCGGTGAAACCGAACAGCGCTACAAGGAAGTTTACGGTGTGGACATGCCGGACCAGCAGATTACATTGCGTCCTGGTGACAGCGTATTCGTTGACCTCACAGGTGATGGTAAGGTGGATGCCAACGATGTACATGCTATCGGCTACAGCGATATTCCTGAGTATACCGGTAGCATAAACGCAACGCTCAACTGGAAAGGTCTCGACTTCTCCATGACTTGGGTAGGTGCCACCCACGTCAACCGTCAGCTCAGTTCTTTCTATACTCCGGCCTTCGGTACGGGTAACCAGTCCATGCTCAATAAATGGGTCTATGACAACTCCTGGACTGAGGATAACCCCGGTGCCAGCCTGCCACGTATCTCTCTTGAGAAATCGGCACGCGAGCATAACGGCTCACTTTCAGACCCATGGATGGTCGATGCATCGTATATCCGTCTGAAGAACCTTGAGATTGGTTATTCGTTCCGCATACCCGGTGTGCCCATCAACAACATCCGTGTTTATGCCAATGGCTATAACCTCCTTACTTTCACAAGCTTCAAGGCCAATGACCCGGAGGCACAAGCCGGCTATGGTAGCACACGTTATCCTATGACCCGTGTTTATAACTTCGGTATCAACTTAAACTTCTAACATTCAAGACAATGAATCTTATAGAGAAACTCAAAATAAGAACTGCTACTATTATTATATATGTAGCAAGTATCATGATGGGGATGGGGTCGCTGGGCTCCTGTGTCGATGATATCAACATCGGAAATGGCTTCCTCGACAAGCAGCCGGGTGTCGACGTGACCGTAGACTCCATCTTTGTCAAGGGAGAGAATGCAAAGCGTTTCCTCTGGCACATGTACGGTGCCATGCACAATCCTTTCACCTATACAGGTGCAGTATGGTATTCTCACCCCGATGCTTTGACCGATATTTGCCAGTCGTACTGCGGATGGCACAATCTCGGAAAGTACTACGGTGGTGACCTCACCGAGACCGACCAGGATAACGGTGGTTTCGCCAAGTTCCCTTTCATCGCCAACGGCGACGGCAATAACCGTGCAGGTATCTGGCGTACCATCCGTGAGGGTTGGATTTTTATCGAGAACATCGATCGTGTTCCTGACCTGAGCGAATCTGAGAAGAGCCAGCTCCGTGGCGAGGTGTATGTCATCATGGCATCGCGCTATCTCGATGCTTTCCGCAACTTCGGAGGCCTTCCGAAAGTTGACCGCTCATACTTGGCTGCTGATGTTGTAGACGGTAGGCGCATGAGCGTAATCCAGACAGCAGAGTTCATTGATGAGCTTATCCAGGCCGCCATCGACGAGCCGGGTCTTCCTTTCTTTGTGCAGGATCAGGCCACCAATTCCGGACGTCTGACCAAAGGCTCGGCCTATGGTCTGCGTGTAAGACTGTGGAACTTCGTGGCTTCGCCTCTGTTTAACAGTGACAAACCTTATCTAGAATTCACCCGCAACGAGGAGAATCAGGACCTCAACCAGGTATGGACCGGCGGTTACAAGTCCGAACTTTGGCAGAAAGCACTGAAGGCTTGTGAGGATTTCTTCCAGGCCAATAGTACCAACGGCAACTATTTCGCCCTTGTACAGCCCACTGGTGACAGTGAACAAGACTATTGCAACGCTTTCCGTGCCGCCTATTGGTTTCGTGGTAACAGCGAGAAGGTGATTGAAGTGCATGCCGGTTTGGGCACAAACGCTTGGAATGGTGACTGGAATGTAGAAGGTATGGATGAGTTCGGTATGGCTCTCTTCACCCTCGAATATATGGAAATGTTTGGTATGGCAGACGGTCGTAACTTCCCTTACGATGACGTGTTCAATACTGATAACCCCAACAACGTAGATATCTTTGTCAATCGCGACCCGCGTCTCTACGAGACAATGGTAGTGAATCGCAACAATCTTGTCGAGCAATATCAGGGGCTTTCGAGCACCGAGATGTGGCAAGGCGGTAATGTCGACCAGACCTTCAATCCTGCTGTTACCGACAATCCATGGTCTACCCGCATGAAACTGTTCAAGTATCTCCGCGACAACGGCTATGCAGCATACTATCCGACCAATTTTGCTTATCTGCGTATGGCTGACATTCACCTTTGCTACGCTGAAGCACTCGCACAGACAGGCAATCTGCAGAAAGCCTGCGACGAAATGAATAAGGTGCGCGCACGCGTAGGTCTTGGCAAGGTAGAGGCCATGAATCCGGAGCTCAACCTAACTGCCAATAAGGACAACTTCATCGAGCAGCTCCTTAAGGAACGTGCTTGCGAGTTCGGTTATGAAGACTCCCGCTGGTATGACCTCATCCGCTACAAGAGGTCTGACATATTCAAGAAACAGGTACACCAGCTACGTGTATGGCGCAAGGATGCCAACGGCAACAAGATGAATCCTGCCGACTACAATGGCAACACGAGCCTTGAACCCGGTGAACCTTGGCCGAACTGTATCTATGAGAAGATACCTTGTACCAACAATATCCGCGTATGGTGGGATACTGACGACCAGACGAGCAAGTGGACTGACAAATGGTATCTCACGCCTATTTCACGTGATGAAATCAACAAGGGCTATGGCCTGAACCAGAACCCGGGTTGGTAATCCAGATTTTAAACATCAATAAGACTTATAGAATATGAATATAAATAGAATGTTGATGCTTGCGACTGCCGTTGCCTCTCTCACGGCAAATGCGCAGGTAAAACTCAACGACAAGAATGCAAATGCCTATGATTTGGGTTACGGTGTGGAAATAAGCAATTTCCTCAGCACCGCTTCCGCTACCACAATCACAGGCGAAGAATTGCAGCAGACTTCGGCAACTAACCTTGCCCAGGCCCTCTATGGACGTCTGCCGGGCCTCACGGCTCTATCGCAAGGCGGCTTCTCAGGCGATGAAAATAAGGGTGCCACGTTTAATATTCGTGGCTTTCACACGCTTAACGATACCGGCATTCTCATCCTCGTCGATGGCTATGAGCGTCCCATCGACCGCCTCAGTGTAGAGGAGGTGGAGAGCGTTACCGTCCTCAAGGATGCTGCCGCCACGGCACTTCTTGGCCATGAGGGTATCAATGGCGCTATACTTGTGAAGACAAAGCGTGGCGCTGAAGGCAAGACACGTGTCAAGGTGGGCTACAGCCATAAGTTCCAGTTCGACCCTGAATTCGCAGACATGGTGGACGGTTACGGATATGCCAGCGCTTTCAATCGTGCCCGTCGCAATGACGGACTCTCTGCCGCATACACCGAGCAGGAGCTTAACCTCTTCAAGGACGGTTCCGATCCGTACTTCTATCCTAACGTGAACTGGCGCGACCTTACTTTCAAGAACACTGCCGAGGAAGACCATGCATACGTTTCGGTGTACGGAGGTACGAACAAGGTGAAATACTACACCCATATCGATTATACCGATGTGCGCGGTGCTCTCAAGGATACCAAGCAGGCAGACTACAATGCGCAGCTGCGCCAGTCGAAGGCCAATATCCGTACCAACCTCGACTTCAGCCTCACCAACACGACTCTCATGTCGGTGAACCTCTTCGGTATGTTCCAGGAGAGCAAGCGGCCCTCAGACCTCAATGCTGACGATGCTACAGCTGCTGTCTACGACCTGCCGGCAAGTGCTTTCCCCTACAAGACCTCAACAGGTATCTGGGGTGGTAACGAGGCGTACGGTGATGCCAACCCCATTGCCAAGATTCAGGAGTCCGGCTTCTACAAGACCCATCAGCGCCAGCTGTGGGTGGATGCCAAGCTGTCGCAAAAGCTCGACTTCCTGCTCGATGGCCTGAGCGTATTTGTCAGTGCCGGTTATGCCAATTCGTCGATTTACGCGGAGAATTCGCACAAGTCACACCAGTATGGCTATGAGCGTTACACCGGTGCCATTGGTGACAAGAACAACGTAGCCCTGAACACATTCGGCAACAAGGAGACCAACCTCACCTTCAGTAACTGGAATGCCGGCCAGTGGTGGAAAGCAAAAGCTACCCTGGGTTTCAACTACAAACGTTCGTTCTTCGACAACGACCACTTCAATGCTGCCGTTCTTTATGATAACAGTGGTTCGAGCACTGACGGACGTGGAAACACCTACTATCGTCAGAACATCATGGGAGTCTTCCACTACGATTTTCAGAACCGCTACGTTGCCGACCTTGTGCTTGCGGGTAACGGCTCCAGCCGTACCTATCCCTCCAAGTGGGCATTCTCACCCACATTGTCGCTCGGCTGGATTTACGCTGACAACAACGAGGGTCTGCTCAACTACGGTAAGTTGCGCGCATCGGCCGGCATCCAGCATACCGATTATATGCCTACCTATGGCATGTGGCTTCCTACATGGGATGTTACGCACGGTTATGTGGTTATCGGCAACAACTATGGCGCTACATGGGGCGCATCGCTTGGCTCCTTCCCGACCACCGATTTCTCGCAGGAGACATCTACGAGCTTCAACTTGGGCACCGACCTTCGTCTGGCAAATGCTCTTGACATCTCTGTGGATGCTTTCTACCAGCTTCGCAGCCACATCATGCTCTCTGCAAACTATGAGAATTCATCGGTGGTGGGTATACAGTCGTCATACAACGATGTTGGCGAAGTCAAGAGTTACGGTCTTGAGTTAAGCGCCAAGTATGCGAAGAAGATCACTTCCGACCTCAATCTCAACTTGGGCGCCAACTTGTCGTGGGCACGCAATGAGGTGAGCAAGTATATCGGCACACCTACTTATCCGCTGAGCAACCCTGTAGGCCACCGTGTAAACGAGGCATGGGGACTCAAGTCGGCAGGCTTTTTCAAGAATCAGGCCGACATCGATGCCAGCTATCGTCAGGAATACTCTACCGTAAGCCCTGGTGACATCAAATACCAAGACCTCAACGGTGACCAGGTAATCAACGAGTTCGATGTGACCAGTCTCGATGGTGCTACTGGCATCCCTGAACTCAACTATGCCTTCAATGTCGGTGTTGAGTATAAAGGTTTCGGTCTGAACGCATGGTTCCAGGGCACTGGCAACTACATGAAGTATCTGCCGTCAGCCATATGGGGTGGTATGGCCGACAACGGCAACCTTTCAGTGGACTACTACAACAACTGCTGGGATGTGGCTGGCGACAACGCTCTCTACCCACGTCTGACAACTCAGAACAACAGCAACAACAGCCAGGCAAGCAACGTATGGTACAAACCTGTCCACTTCTTGAAGATGCGTAACATCGAGGTTTACTATAAAGTTCCTGCAACGGTGCTCTCGAAGCTCTCTCTTAGCGCAGCCAAGGTGTTTGTTCAGGGCGAGAACCTTCTTTCCTTCGACAACGTCGACGCTATGGATGCCGAGGTACTTTCGACGGCATATCCCATGTTCAAGGGTGTCAACATCGGTGTCACATTAACTTTCTAATTAAAAATACATTTATGAACAAGATAAAATATGCTTTTTTAGGTATAGTTGCAGTAGCCTTTGCAGGCTGCGCCGATCTGGATTACAACGAAGCTTCGAATCGTGACGAGGACTGGACCTACAACAGTCCCCTCAATGGTGTCAAGGCTCTTGTCTACGATGTCTACGCACAAATGCCGAGCGAATTCAAGGATAATTCCTACGGTAATGGCGCCATGATAGCCAGTGCCACAGACGAGTCTGAGTTTGCACTTTCCTTCTCGCCCATTCACAAGTATTTCAACGGTGGTTGGACTCCTTCGAACCCTTTTTCAATTACATGGGATAGGTCATACCGTGCCATCACTCAGGTACACATGTACCTTGAGCGCATCCACAAGATAGACCTGTCGGATTATGAATATGATCCCGACTATCAGACCATGGTACAACAGTTTGAGATATTTCCTTACGAGTTGCGTTTCCTTCGTGCCTATTTTTACTTCGAGTTGGTACGTGCCTACGGTGATGTGCCTTTGGTGACCACAACCCTCACCAATGAGCAGGCCAACAGCGTGGAACGCACTCCGGCCAAGGATGTGTTCAGGTTCATCATCAATGAATTGGATGCCGTGGCTGAATACCTGCCCGTGTCGTATAATGACATTCCCGGTCAGGAAATCGGTCGTGCCACCCGTGGTGCTGCCCTTGCGCTGAAGGCACGCGTGCTACTTTATCAGGCTTCACCTTTGTTCAATACAGACAATAGCAAGGAGCTTTGGAAAGAGGCCGCTGCTGCCAGCAAGGTAATCATCGATAATGCACAGCGCTGGGGCTACAAGCTCAGCGAGTATGCCAACCTGTGGGGGCACGATACATTCACCAATCCTGAATTTATCTTTGTTCTTGGCACTCAGGCAAGCAACACCTTCGAACAGTACAATTATCCTGTGGGTGTGGAGAACGGTAACTCCGGTAACTGCCCTACACAAGCACTGGTGGACGCATACGAATATCAGTTCGATGGCAAGACATTCAAGGAGAAACATCCTGGAGATGTCGATGTGACCGCCGAGAATCCATACGATGGCCTCGACCCGCGTTTCGCACTCACTGTAGTGAAGAACGGCGACCTCTGGCCGTCCAACACCGCTCAGCAGATTGCCATCGAGACGTATCAGAACGGCTTCAACGGTGCTCCTAAGTACGGCGCAACTCCCACGGGCTACTATTTGAAGAAGTTTGTGGACGGCAATTGTATCACCACAGCCAACAACCAGACTACAACACGCCACAACTGGATTGTGATGCGTCTGGCCGAGGTTTACCTCAACTATGCGGAGGCCATGTACAACTACTACGGCAATGCTGACGAACCGGGCGATTTTGGCATGTCGGCCAACGAGGCTGTCAATGTGCTTCGTAACCGTCCGGACATCATGATGCCTGAATTCCAAGGAAACAATGGCTTTGAAGAGCGCTACATGCGTGAGCGTATGGTAGAGCTTGCTTTCGAAGGGCAGCGCTTCTGGGATGTACGTCGCTGGAAGAAGGGTGCCGAGTTCTTCAAGAATGTGGATGTGGCAGACTTCAAACTGGATGGAAACGGCAACTTGATTCTCAATCGGGTGACTAAGACTCGCCAGTGGGACGAGAAGTACAACCTCTATCCGATTCCGCAGTCTGAAATTCAGAAGAATGGCAATCTGAAGCAGAACCCCAATTGGTAAAACAGATTCAACGAAATTTCAAACGAATAAGATTTATGAAAAAACATATTATATATCTTCTGGTCTCAGGATTCGCATTGCTGTCGAACATGGCACTGACCTCGTGCAGTGATGATGATGTGGAGGATGCCAACGATGTGCTTGTGGTGAAGTCCGTCCTGCCTACAAAAGTTATGGAAGGACAGGTTGTCACCATCACTGGTACGGGTCTTGAGAAGGCCACTTCCGTTGTGTTCCCTGGCAATGTCTCTGTGAACAACATTACCAAAGTAGGCAACGGCTATATCTCTGTAATAACTCCTGCCGGCGTTTCTGCAGAGGGGGGAACAGTAACAATAGAAGCCGACGGTGAATCGGCAGAGTCGGTCATGACGCTGACTATTGGCAAGCCCGAGCCTTTGCGTGTGGCTCCTCTTGACAAGGAAATAAAAATCAACGAATGTGTGGAGGTGTACGGCAACGACCTCGAATTTATCACCAAGGCTTACTTCCCCGGTGAAGAAGGCAAGGACATTGTTGTAGATGCAAGCAACTTTAAGCGTAAAGCTACCGGTTCTCTCTACATCTATTCGCCAATGGGTATAAAAGCCGGACTTGCCCAAGTTGTCCTCGAAGACTGCAGCGGCAAAAAATATACTTTGCCAGAGGTTACGTTGTCTGACGAGATTGTAGGTGGCAGCGAAGAAACCGGAGGTGAAGGATACACTCCAATCTGGAAAGGCGATGTCTATATCTACGATTGGGCCAACTGGCAGTATCTGACATCAGACCAGCTGAGTCTTGAAGGTTTTCAGATTCAGGAAGGTCTTATGATTCGTCTTACCTTTGATAATCCCGATGGTGCCAGCGTATGCGTATGTGATGGCAATTGGGGGGCACCCGATGTTGACGGCGAAGGCAATAACACCGTGTGGGTTGCTGCAGGTACTACCGAACTCGAATTTCCCATATCGCAGGGTATGGCAGAAACTCTGAAAGCTGGTGGTGGCATCATTGTCGGTGGTGGTAACTACACACTGAAGAAGATTGAGTTGTTCCGCGAGTATCCTACACTTTGGGAGGGCGAATACACTACTGGCTGGTGGTGGTATCTCCCGGCATCTGAGCTTGACCTCTCGGCAATAACGCCAGAAGCCGGCCAAACTATTAAGTTCACGTTCACTCACCATGATGCTCCTCAGACTTTCTGTCTGTGTGATGGTTGGTGGGGTGCTCCTTTCATCCGCGATGGCGGCGAAAGCGGTAACAACATTGTTCTTGCCGCTGGTGAGGACTTTCTGGAATTTGAAATCTCGGAAGGTATGGCGGCAACGATGAATGGCGAATCCGAAACCGCTCTCATCATTGGCGGTGACATAACAATTACCAAGATTCAGATTAAGACAGATTAAACTCTATACAAAGGAGTCAGAGCCTGATATCTGTAAACATTTTAAGTCTGCCGGAGAGCTAAAGTTCTTCGGCAGACTTTTTGGTAACTTATGCTTGCCGCATTTCCTCTTTTTATGTGGTTTAGTATAACCCATCCGAGGTTGTCGTGTTTCGGTTGCGCTCTCTTCTATAAAGTTTATTTCTGCAAACATCTGTCATGCTGTCACACAAAGGGGGGTATCCTTTTGACCATAAGCCGATTAAAGCGTGACAGATACCCGTGATAGATAGAAAGCATTACAACCATCCGCCACACTTTCCCACTTTTATAAAATATTGCGTTGCATATTTGTTTTGTGGGCTATGAAAATAGCTATAGTCTTAGTTTTCGGTATGAAACTTTTGGTTTTGAAGCCAAATACGGACAGTTTTTGCAAGTAAAACTATTAGTTTCAAGGCTTGAAACTCTTGGTTTATACAGTGAAAAACTATCATTCCAGCTTGTCGGGTGTCAGCAAGGGTATCTGCATAAAACGGCCGAAACAGACACTTTTCGTACGAAAAGTGTCTGTTTCGGCATAAAGGTGCTGTATTCTGGAGCAGATTTGAGGAGTGATACCCTATTTCCTTTTTCTGATTGCTGTTATATAGGGAACATCTCATTTGAGGAACGGGTCACCGTTCTTGTCTTTGCTCACTACCCAGCGGAAAGCATTAACCAATAGCAGGTTCTGTGTACCGTCGATAAACTCTTCGTCACCATGCCCCATATTCAGGTAAATCATTCTGTAATTCTTGTTGGACCATACGATGGGGAAGTCGCCAAAATTCACTACATCCTTGATACCCAGTGGATAGTTCTTGGGAGATAGGGACAAGAGTACTTCTACGTCCTTGTTCTGGCGGGGGCTGGGAGTCCATTGGTACCATTCGCTGGCGGGAGCCACGAATGATGCAGGCAGATTCTTGGTAACGGGATGTTCTTCGTTGTCGACTTCGACCAATACCGGCTGGGGAGGCCAGTTGTTGCAATAGAACACCCCACCACCAAGAAACTTAACGAACCAGGGCCAATGCGTGTTTTTGTCGTTGTAGGCAGCTGCGTGGAAACCTACCCAACCGCCTCCGTTTTCCATGTATTGCTCAAAAGCATCGCGTTCGGCCTTGGTGTTGGGGGATGTGTTAAGCATGATAATGACATTGTATTCTTTCAGTTTCTCGTATGGGTATTTTGAAAAATCGGTAGTAATATCCAGAACAAAGCCGTCACCGTAATTGAGCTTCTTGAAGAAAGTGGTTGCTTGTTCTGCAAATTGTACGTGTGCTTCTTCCGCATGTTGCGTGTAATAAATCAAGGCCTTGAAGCGAGGAGCTTTGGCATAGTTTGCCGGATAACCTTCGGGGACTTGTGCGTACGTCAGCAGGGTGCAAGCCGTAAACAATAAAATAAACAGATGTTTCATAATTTGTAATTTATAATTTATAAGTTATTAATTCTCCATTATCTAATATTCCGCAATCAGAGACAGCCATTTGCCTGCCGAGGTAATCCATACCTCTTTATAACAGGCATTGTTGGTTTGCGGCCAATAGGGGACATCGTCGTTACCCAGGGTACGGATACCAACGGGCATCTCTCCTGTCATTTCTCCCGAAGAGAAGGTATTCAGTTGCGGATAGTTGTGTCCTTCTCCATAAATCAAGGATTGTCCGAAAGGATTCTTGCCTACGGTCCAGTACAACTGTTCCAGACCGATGTTGAGCAGTTCCTTGTCCTTCAGGAAGTTTCCGCAGATGGCGGCGGACTTTCCGTTGGAAAGATGGATGGCGGTATTGCCGTTGAAAATGTTGAACCACACGGGGAAACGTTTCATGTAGTGCTCTTTGTCCAGTTGTACTCCTCGTTTAATCTGTTCCGTGTACAGTTCCTTGGCATTGGCAGGGGGAAACAGATGGAGGGCGTAGAAGTTGGTGGTATCCTTATATTCCTCTGCATGGTAAACACCGCTTGGAATCATACCGTAGGGATGGGTATACTTCATCATTCCTTTCAGATAGTCTCCATATAGTTGTATGGAATTCACCCATTTAGGGTAATCGGGGTGCTCCTTCTGGGTTTCGCAAAGCATCACCATAGCCTGCATATAGACCTGCTCGCGCGACTGGTGTATGTAATGTACGATGGATTTGCGGGATTTGTCCCGGTAGAAGAATCCGCGTGTCCCGTCTTTGTCTTTCAGCGGTTCCGTGCGCTGGCAGTCGAGGGTGTAGCGGATGTATTCGGCGGCGATGTCCGCATAAGAAGGTTTTCCGGTCAGCTTGTATAATTGGCTTGCCGACCAGGAGATGGTAGCCATATACTGACTTTTCGAAGTGTTGTAACTGTGTTCGTAAGGCTGGACGAACTGGTCGAAGCCATCTTTTTTGAACTTCTCCATAGCAAAAGCGAAATCTTCTTCGGCCACGCGCAATAGGTATTCCTGCAGCATCGGGTCGTTGTCCAGCGTCATGGAGGCGTAAGCTTCGTATCCGGCATAGAGAAAGTTGTCAAATGCCATGTTCTGTACACGTACGGAAGATATGTCGTCCAATGTATTGAACACACCGTCTTGCCAGATAAGCAATCCCATGCTGCTGGCGCGGTAACCATCGCCGTAGCGGTTCTTTAGGATGAACTCTACTCCCCATTCCGCCTCTTCACGCAGGCGGGCGGCGAGGGCTGGGTTGATATTTCTTTGTTTATTATAGGCTTCGAGCAGAGCAAAGGTCACGTCTCCCGTCTGCAAGGTTTGCTGGGACAAGTCTCCTGCATCGTGCCATCCGCCGGAGTAGGAGATGCTGCGTCCGTCATGTCGGGACATGAGGTCTACGTGGCAGGTGGAATGCTTGCCGGGAACCGGATGTCCACAGCGCTGGCAGAAGATGAAGTTCAGCACTTTCCATTGTGAATCTTCCCAAAGTCTTTCTCCAATCCGGAAGGTGGGAGTTAGCGATGTTCCGACCTTCAGCTGATACTCTCCGGGATTATTGAAGGAGGTGAAATCAATAAGGCCAAATTCTCCGAGAGTGGTTTTCTCTTTTCGGATGTCTCCTTCGTAAGCTATTTCTCCGGTTGGGGTAAGCAGTTGGAAGCGCTTTCCGGCGTCTATGGTGAGGTTTGTGTTGATGAGGGCGGTTTTGGGGTGGTTGACGGCATAGCCGGTTGTCGAGTAGGAGATTTTTCCATCGGCAGGTATCCATCCGCTGACTTTCTCAGGGGCTTTCACCGTTTGCAGTTGTAGATTGTCCAGGTAGTAGATAGCTGAATCTCCTGTAGTCCGGTCTTTGCCTTTGAGGGCTGTGCTGAAGGTGATGGATATCACCTTGTCGCGCTGATACTCGTCTATTTCGAGGAAGCATTGGTTCCACTCCTTATTAATAAAGTTAATGAGGTGTGAACCCGAAGGCTGATTATATCCTTTCTTGGCAGGAGTATCTGCATTGCGAAACGTGAGGTTCATGTTGACGATGCGCGCGCCGTCGCAATCGGGATAGATGGAGAATACGATGCGGTTGTACTTCTCCAGATTGGCGCCGTCTAGATGATAGGTAACACTGCTGTTTCCGTAGGTGGCATAGTCTGGGTCGGAAGGAGAGCCGGTCGCCCTTTTCCCGGTGAATGTGGGGAATTGCAGTTTGATGCTGCCTTTGCCGGAAACGGTCTTTTCCGTACTGAAGGACATGCTTCCTGCGCCGGAATGACTCCATCCCTCTGTACCTGCCGAGCGGGTGAGAGGAGCGCTTTGCAAGACCTCCTTTTTCCATCCGTTGGTTTCGAAAGAGTTTTCAATATCCAGGGGGAGGGTTGATGTATCAGTCCGCTTTCGTGGAGTTGTCGTTCCAGTTTGGGGTCTTGGGTCAGACGTGTCTGACCGTATGCGGCAATACTGCCGAGAGATAAAAGGTATAAAAATAATAATGTCTTTCTCATGTTGATGTCAACCTTTGGTTTCGGTTGCAATGTTAGCCATTATTAGGCAGAAGGAGGTTTGAAAACTGCCATAAAAGCTTTAAAAGCTATCCGAAGTAGAGGAAATATGAATTTCGGTAGATGTATAATCCCTATGATGTACGACTTATAATGCCAAAGAAAATACTAAAATCGTATTTTCATAACAGAAGAAAATTGTAACTTTGCGAAGTTATGTCACAATGTTAACCTATGATGCGTATCTTGATTTTAATAATAATGCTGTTGCCATGTTCGCTTGGTATGTATGCATCTGCAATAGATAGCCTTTTGTCTGTTCTGGATAAGACTATCGTGATGCGTAGACAATACGAGGAAGAAAAAGAACGGTATATTTCTTTGATAAAGGATGAGTTGAAGCAAGGGAGGCTTACTGACATGGAGCGTTATCTGATACAAAATCGTCTTTTTGCCGAATATAATTCTTATATTAGTGATTCTGCATTACATTATATAAATGAAAATATTCTTATTGCCACACGGCTAAATAATAGGCAATGGATAAATAGTTCTATATTAAATAAAGTACATATTCTAAATACTTCGGGCCTTTTTGTTGAAGCAATGGAATTGCTGAAATCGCTTCCTCGTAACACGTTGGAGGGTGAAAATATAGTGGACTATTATGTATGTTTTGAAAACCTATATCTCTATCAGGCAGAGTACGCCACTGATCGGAACTACGTGAACAATTATCTTCGGATAGCAAATTTGTATAGGGATTCTATAATCAGCCTAGTACCGGAAGATACTTATAGATATGTAGTCGTGCATGCACCTCAGCTCATTGACCAGGGAAAAAGTCAGGAGGCTATATGTTTATTGAAGAATTTTTTACCTCGGTTGAAATCCAATACGCGTGAGTATGCAGTAGCTACTTCAATTCTGGCTTTTGCTTATCATGTCGTGGGGAACAAGCAGAAAGAAATGGAAGCACGTATTAGCAGTGCCATTGCTGACATTAGGGCAGTGGTGAAAGAAAATTATTCTTTGTGCGCATTAGCGGAATTACTTTATGGAATGGGCGATTTGGAACGTGCTAATCACTATATCAAGATTAGTATGGAAGATGCTAATTATTATACTACTCGGTTGCGTAGTTCGCAGAATTCCAAGATGCTTCCGCTCATAGATCGTGCTTATCAGCAAGAAAAGGAAATACAGCAACAGCGGCAGAGAATGTTTATTACAGGCATATGTATCCTTTCTGTTTTCCTTCTATTGACAGTACTGTGTGTGCTATGGCAAATGAAAAAATTGTCTTATGCCCGTAAAAAAGTTGTTGCTGCCAATTCTCAATTGAGTATATTGAATAGTGAATTGAAGAAGCTGAACAATTCTCAACATGAGGCTAATGAACGATTATTGCATACTAATCAGACTCTTACGGAAGCCAATCATATTAAGGAAGAGTATTTGGGACGTTTCCTCAGTTTAAGTTCCTCTTATATAAGTAAGATGGAAGAATATCGCCGCATATTGAACAAGCAGGCTGCTGCCGGTAAACTTGAGGAGTTATATCGTACATTGAAGTCCGACCGTTTCATAAATCAAGAGTTGAAAGAGTTCTATCACAATTTCGATGTATCTTTTCTTAAGATATTCCCTAACTTTGTAGAAGAATTTAATCGTTTGTTGCCAGTTGAAGAACAATTGCATCCTAAAAATGAAGAATTGCTTGTTACCGAACTGCGCATATTTGCACTGATTCGTTTAGGTATTACAGACAGTGCGCGTATTG
>ENA-OQKR01000133-OQKR01000133.1-human-gut-metagenome-genome-assembly--contig:-NODE-133-length-32239-cov-4.416480_pt1 | contig 32239 bp, 27 predicted proteins | sample MGYA00242803_ERZ504806 | MGnify/ENA primary metagenome ERZ504806 (study PRJEB26092, sample SAMD00036399) | human gut metagenome | host: Homo sapiens | study: EMG produced TPA metagenomics assembly of...
GAAAACATCCCATATGTCCTTTTTTTCATACCGCGAATCCGCTAGAATACATCTTGTTCTGCAAGACAGAACAAAAATGAACCATAAAAAGAGCAATGGTGGAGGAGAATGTTATGAAAAAGGAAAAGTATGCGTATTCATCACTGAAAAGCCGTATTCAGGCTGAGTGGAAGATCTATGTTCTGGCATTTGTGTTCATTCTGATCGCAGATTCCATCGGACAGGTCAAGATCCCGCTGGGACCGGGAAACTTTATTTTGTTCCCGATTTTTTATGCATTGATTCTTGGTGTGCTGTCCGGTCCGCAGGTGACTAAAATCGTAAAATCGAAGGAAGTAAAAGCAGCATCAAAACTCGTTATTGTGGCAATCTGTCCGTTTATTGCAAAGCTTGGCATCAATGCGGGAGCCAGCATTGAAACGGTCATTTCTGCTGGTCCTGCACTTCTGTTACAGGAGTTCGGAAACCTTGGAACTATTCTTCTTGCAATGCCGCTGGCACTTCTGCTCGGCTTAAAGCGGGAAGCGATCGGAGCCACTCATTCGATCAACCGTGAAACAAACCTTGCTCTTATCACCGATATGTTCGGACCGGATTCCCCGGAAGCGCGTGGCAGCCTTTCCATTTACGTGGTCGGCGGTATGGTCGGCACCATCTATTTTGGATTTATGGTTTCCGTAATCGCAATGTTGAATATTTTCCATCCGTATGCTCTCGGTATGGCCTCCGGCGTTGGAGCCGGCATCATGATGGCGAGCGCACCGCTTCACTGACCGAGATTTATCCGACGATGGCGAACCAGATCTCTGCACTTGCCAGCGCCAGTGAAACGATTTCCGGTATCGACGGAATTTACATGGCTATTTTTGTCGGTATTCCGCTCTGCAACTTCCTGTATCGAAAACTGGAACCGACGCTTGGAAAATTTGCAGACAGAAGAGCAGAAAAACGTGCCGCAAAAAAGAAAGGGGAAGCATAAGCGATGAGATATATTGAATGGGGATTCTTATTTTTACTGTCCGGTCTTGGAATCGGACTTGCCAATCTGGTTGGATTTCAGGTAAACTTTCTGGATTCTCTTCCGGGGATTCTGATTCTGCTGGCGATTTCTTGTGTCGGTGTTGTGGTAAGCAAACTGATTCCGCTGAAGCTTCCGATTGTAGCATACGTTTCCATTCTCGGCCTGCTTGCTGCATCTCCAATTTCACCGGCAAGACAGTTTGTGATCGACGCAGTCGGCAAAATTAACTTTACAGCTCCGCTTACCATGGTAGGTGCGTATGCCGGAATTTCCATCGGCGACCAGGTAAAAACCTTCGCAAAACAGGGATGGAAAATGATTCTGATCGGCGTCTTTGTTATGACAGGAACCTTTATCGGTTCCGCTGTGATTGCACAGGTTGTCATGATGCTGACAGGAACGATTTAAACACTACGCAAGAGAAACAGAGCCCGGCTCTTCCCAGACAGAAAATGGGATGAGGCAGGCTCCTGCTGTTATAGAAAAAGAAAGGAAACCAGTTATGGGAAAACTGATCGTAACGAATACCTCTGTGCTTCTGCACGATATGACAATCGCCAGAGGGCAGATCGTCGAAACAGAGAACGGGATCATTTCTGCCATCCGTCCGTATCAGGAAGGAGAAGAAATAACGCTCTCCGGAAATAAGGAAACTGAGCTTCTTGACGGAAGCAGAAAGCTTCTGATGCCCGGTCTTTGCGACAGCCACATGCACACGGGGCAGCAGCTTTTAAAGGGACAGATTCTCGACGCGCTTCCGATGATCTGGACGCGCATTATGCTGCCGTTTGAGAGTACCCTGACGCCGGAAAAGATGGAACTTAGTGCCGAACTTGCGGCATTGGAGATGATCAAATCCGGAACGACGTCGTTTGTGGACGCAGGAAGCTACTTTATGGAGAGCGCAGCAGATGTCTATCTGCAGTCCGGGCTGCGTGGCCTGTTATCTGCATCTACCATGGATGATGCGTCACTGCCGGATGTTATCCGCCATACCGCCGATCAGAATGTGGCGCAGACAGATGCGCTGTATGACGCGTACCATGGAAAAGGGAACTTAAAAGTCGCCTATTCTCTTCGGTCTTTGATCAGCTGTACAGAAGAGCTGATTTTAAAGGCAGCCGGTCATGCGAAAGAGCGTGGCGCCCTGCTGCAGGCGCATATGAACGAATATCCGAACGAGATCAATTTCTTTCTGCAGCGTTTTGGAGTGCGGCCAATCGAGTACCTGGAAAAGCTTGGTGTGCTGGATGAGCGTTTTCTGGCGGCGCACTGCATTCTGCTCTCGGAAAATGAGAAGGATCTGCTGAAGAAGTATGAGGTAAAAACATGCCACTGCCCGTTCAGCAACTGTGGAAAAGGAGTACCGGATACGCCGGCTCTTTTGCAGCGCGGCATCACCGTCGGCCTTGGAACGGATGGCGCGGCGCATGGAGGACTCAGTCTCTGGAATGAGATGAAAATTTTCCGTTCCGTGATGAACGTCGGACGCGGTGTCGGTATCAGCGAGGCGGCAGTCATGCCGGCAGCGAAAATCCTCCGCATGGCGACACAGGGCGGATATGACTATCTGCATGAAAACGGCGGAAGTATCGCTGTTGGAAAAGAGGCGGACTTTATCACGATTTCGCTTCGCCAGCCGCATCTGTATCCGACCGGAAATCTTGTCAATACACTGCTCGAGTGCGTGACAGCAGCGGATGTCTGCGACAATGTAGTACATGGGAAGACTTTGATGAAAGACCGTGCCGTGCAGACTCTTGATGAAGCACGGATTCTTGCTAAGGCAGAGCGGTATTTTGAACAAGCTGAAAAAATTACACCATAAGGAGAATCTATAGTTATGTTAAATCTGATTCTGATGATCCTTCTGAATTTCGTGGTCGGCGGTTGTATCGGCCTGACGGGAATCGCAGGATTTCTGCTTCCGATGTTCTACGCCGGATTTCTGGATATGCCGTCCTACGCGTCCCTGGCACTCAGCTTTGCGGCATTTCTGATTTCCGGCATTCTGGGATCGGTAAATTATTATAAGAGCGGGAACCTTGACCTGAAAACGGCAGGTGTGCTTTCGGCCGGAAGTTTTGTCGGCGCGCTTGCCGGTGTCAAGATCAACCTTCTGATTCCGGCGGACACGATGAAAATAATTCTATATCTCGTTGTTCTGCTCTCCGGAATTTCCATCCTGCTTCGGAAAGACAAGCCGGGAAATACAGAGAAAAAAGCAGTCCAGAGCGTTCCGTTTTTCCTGGTACTTGGTGCTGTAACCGGTGCTGTCTGTGCCGCCTCCGGTGCAGGCGGGCCGGTGCTTGTAATGCCGATTCTGACACTGCTCGGTATTCCGGCGCACACCGCGGTCGGTATTTCCTTGTTTGATTCGATTTTCATCGCCGTACCGTCTGCGGCAGGCTATCTGATCGCGGCCGCCGGAAACAAAGAAGTCTTTTTGCTTTTACCGGTACTTCTGGTCGCACATGGCATCGGTGTCTTTGCCGGAAGCAAAAATGCAACGAAAATCAACCAGACGCTGCTGAAACGGATCGTGGCTGTGGCTTCGATTGCGATCGCGTGCATCAAACTCTTTCTCTGATTGAAAAACTAGAGTGTGTTTGAAAAACCATTTCCGCAGCCTGCACGCCCCAATTTGCGGTATATTTTGCCCTCATTCAGTCGCCGTAGCCCGCTACGCCTCCTTCATTCAGACAAAATCTCCCACAAATTGGAACATGCAGACTACGAAAAGCCTTTTTCAAACACACTCTAGCGCTTTGCACACAAACTTTAGTTAGAAGCGTATCCCAATTGTTCTTATTGACTAAATATTTCCTCAGGGAATACAATATAGAAAAAGTAAAAAGGAGGGATACCATGCAGGCACTTTCAAAGAAAAAAACCGGTGATATCTGTACCATCAAATGGATGTTTGGAATCCCTGATGTTCTGGATTTCCTCCGAAGCCGTAAAATCAAAGAAGGCAGCACCGTACAGGTCATCCAGAGAATAAACGGTGGATTGATCCTTGGCATGGATGGAAAACGGATTGCAATGTGTGATGCAGCTGCAGACCGGATTCAGGTATGAAAGGAAGAAAAATCAAAATGAGCGGAACCTTGGAAGAGGAGCCGCTCATTTTGATTTTCCAAATACCCACAAAAGAATTTTCGTAGATAAGTGTGCAGACTGCGGAAATGATTTTTAATAAATATGCGCCAGGAAGTTTTCAAACTTTTCTTTACATAGAACCGTTGCGAAACAGCCGCCAGATAGAGTAAAATAGAGCAGATCTTAAGAAAAAGGAAGTTGGAATTTTATGACATTATTAGAACAGATACAAAAAGAAAATGCCGCTGCTTTTACGCACGGCGGAAAATTTCATGCGGATGATGTGTTCTCTGCGGCACTGCTTCTGCATTTTAATCCGCAGCTTACCATCCAGCGCGGAAATCGTGTGCCGGAGGATTTTGACGGGATTGTTTTTGATATTGGGAGAGGAGAATACGACCATCACCAGAAAGACAGCCGGATCCGGGAAAACCAGGTTCCGTACGCGGCGTTTGGCCTTTTATGGGAGGCACTTGGCACAGAAATTTTAAGTCCGGAGATGGCCGCGCGGTTTGACGAGAAGTTTGTACAGCCGCTCGATCTCAATGATAATACAGGAGAAAAGAATGAACTCGCCAGTATGATCGGCATGTTCAATCCGGTATGGGATGATAACAGCGGAAGCGATGCTGCTTTCCTGGAAGCGGTGGCAGTGGCCGGACGGATTTTGGAACATAAATGGGAGCGTTTTCGTGCGGATGAGCGGGCGGAGCAGCAGTTTGCAGCTCTTCTTGCCGAACACAGGAAGCGGATCGCAGCGGAGAAAAAGGCAGGAACAATGGATGAAAAGATTCTGATTCTGTCGGAATTTTTTCCATGTCAGAAACAGCTTTCCGCGACTGAAATTGCATTTCTGATATTCCCATCGAATCGCGGCGGTTACTGCGTGCAGCCGGTTCGAAAAGAAAATTCATTCAATTACAAGTATGATTTTCCGGAAACATGGCTTGGCCTGGAAAAAGAAGCACTGCAGGAAGCGACGGGGCTTTCCGATGTGTCTTTCTGCCACAAAGGAGGATTTCTTCTCACCGCAGAAACGCTTGACGATGCCGTCGCTGCCTGTCGCATCAGCCTTGCGGGAATGCCAAAAGCACCGGTTCTGATCCACATCGGTACCGATGCGATTGATGCGGATGACGCGCTTTTGCGGCAGATGCCGGGCATGGAGCATGCAGTTATTCTTCATAAACCGCTGCCGGAGGCCCCGGAACTGAACATCTGTGGCAGTTATGCCGTGTCATCACTTGAAAAAGCAGAATGGAAGATACGCCTGCGGGAATACCTGTCGGACTTGTTAAAAGAAAAGCCGGAGGCTGTCTGTGTCAGCGGTGATCTCTTTGCGGCCTATCCGGTCATGCACCAGCTCCGCAAGAAACATATTCCGGTTCTGACGGTATCAGAGCAGAATGGAAAACGGCTTCTGATCCGCATTCCGTCCGGTTCCTGAGAATTTACAGAGAATCTCTCTCAATTTCACGCGTTAAACAGAAAAATTCCTCAATATGTGATTTGTTTCTTTGCATCTGCTGTTGTCTGTGATACAATATAGAAAATACGTGAAATTTTTGCACAATGAAAATGAATGATATCATTTTTGGTTTATCTTCAAAAAAAGAGGCCAGACTTTACAGGAACGATACATTTTCGTGATTTCATTCGAACGGCCTCAAAAGCAGAAAATGGCAGGCAGAAATCGACAAACAGCAGAGAGGAGAGCAAAACATATATGATTTCAAAGAAAAAATTTGGCACAACGGTAACAGCGTTCGGCGTGGCAGCCGGAATGCTTCTCGGTTCGGCTGCACCGGCGCATGCAGAGGAGACAGCGAAAACGGTGCAGGAAACGCAGAAAGATCAGGCGGATGCACCGGCCACGCAAAGTGAAACGGAAAACGGAAACACAGAAGAAGCCGTTGTTCCGGCTGTAGAAACACAGGAAACCGAGACACCAGCAGAAGAACCGTCCGTACCATCTCAGGATGAAAATGCCGCTTCCACAGAGGAGCCAAAAGTACCGGAAACGCCAGAACCGACAGAGGATCCGACTCCAACGGAGACACCGGAAGACCCGAATCCAGGCGAGATGCCGGAGCCATCTCCAAGTGAAACCCCGGAACCAACTCCAGGCGAAACTCCAGAACCGTCGGTAACGCCATCCCCAAGTGAAACGCCGACTCCAGCCCCGTCCGAAACCCCGGAACCAACAGAAACACCGGTGCCAACCGAGACGCCTGCACCAGCACCGACAGAAACACCGAAAAATGATGAGACACAGGCGGATGACTGGATTCAGACGATTGATTACGGAAAATATATCAGCTCCATGAAAAAAGATCTCCGCGCAGGTTTCGCACAGGTCGACAAAGCGTACGCCTACGCAAAGGTCGATACCAGATTAAACGTCCGCGAAAGCGGTTCCACCAGCGCACGGATCGTGGGAACACTTCCGGCAAAGGCACTCTGCTTTGTGATCGCCGATGCGGATCAGGAGTGGGTTTATATTGAATCGGGCGACGTCCGCGGTTTTGTCCGTACGGATTATCTGCAGCAGGGAAAAGAGGCGCTGGAATATGTAACCGGCACCGGAGAGGATCAGATGAAACTGGCGGATCAGGTGATCGATCCGTCTGAAAATGAAGCCTTTCCCTATAAAAAAGAAACGGTTTATGAAGTAAAAACCTCAACCGGAAACGGTATTATCACATTTGCAAAACAGTTCGTTGGCAGACCATACGTCTGGGGTGGAAACTCCCTGACGGACGGTATTGACTGCTCTCATTTTGTATGGCAGATTCTGACCCGTTGCGGTGCGTACGACGGTGAATATACGACCTCCGGCGGATGGCGCAGCCTTGGAACGGAGGTTGCAAGCCTGGATGAGGCACGCGCAGGCGATGTTATTTGCTATAATGGCCATGTGGCGCTGTATGACGGAGAAGGAAAAATCGTAGAAGCGCTGAATGAAAACGCCGGTATCACCTGCGACCGCCCGGTGGACTGTGACACGATTCTGACGATCCGTCGTTTTGCAGCCGACGATGAAATCGGCGGAACGAACGCAGAAAAGATCTGGAATTACTTCCTGATGCACGGATTTACAAAAGAAGGAGCCGCCGGTATTATGGGAAATATTGCAAACGAGGCATCCACAGACCTCAATCCGACACTGCTTGAGTATGGCTCTACCAGCCGCACAAGCCTGAGCGGAGAGCAGTACACGAACCTTGTTGACGCCGGAATCATTTCCCGTGACGAAGTGATCCGAAGTTCCCGTTTTGGCCTTTACAGTGGCGGAAGATATGGATATGGTCTCTGTGGTTTTACAGATCCAACGATCAAAGAGTATCTGTGCCGATATACCATTGATCTTGGAAAGAGCCTTGGAAGCCTGTCCGGCCAGCTCGACAGTCTGATGGCCTACCTTTCCGACTACAATCCGAATCTGCTGGACAGACTGAAAAATGCCGAAGATGTTGACACCGCAGCAACTGCCTTCATGCGTGAATACGAAAAATGCGCAAACCAGAGCACACAGCAGAAACTGCGTACAACAGCAGCAGAACAGATCTACAATGTTATGGAATCGTATGATTCGCCGGTAGATGTAGAATAAACGAACAGATGATGAAAACGTGTTAAAGAAAGTCCTCCGCAGCAGAAAGATTCTGTGTGGAGGACTTTCTTACAGTAAAATAATTGAATTTATGTATGATTTTTTACTTCCAGCTTTTCAGTTTGTCCGCTTCCGGAGTCTGCAGCAGAATTTCTTTACAGGTCAAAAGAGAAGGACTCACATAATCACAAAATGGAAAAAGCTCTTTTGTATACGGTGTCAGATCCGGGATCATGCAGGAGATGGCGCCAGCTGCACGCGCGGCCTTCAGACCATTGATGCTGTCTTCGGCTACCATGCATGCAGCAATCGGAACTTTCAGAAGAGACGCTGCTTTTAAGAAAATTTCCGGATCCGGCTTGCTGTTGATTACCTCATCCCCGCAGACTGAAGCATCGATATACTGGTCAATGCCAGACTGTTTCCAGTATCCTTCCGCAACGCGCCGTGTTGTGGAAGTGGCAACCGCAACTTTAATCGAATGTTCCTTCAGCCAGGAAAGAAACTCGTGAAGTCCCGGCTTTTCCGGTACACCATTTCGCTGAATATAATCATTCAGATACGCCGAGCGGATCGCGCGTCCCTCATCGTATGTCACCTTTCCGTGAAACCACTCCTCAAACAGCTTTCTGCTCCGTGGAAGCGCGCTGCCGCGCATCTGTGAGAGATGTTCCTCCGTGAGCGTAAAATTCAGCTCCCGGGCAGCTTTTTGCCAGCCCTCTTTCATTACAATCTCGGTGTCAAACAGGATACCATCCATATCGAATAATACTGCCTTTATCATAAATGCGACCTCCCAGGGAGTAAAAGAAAACAGACGGTTTTCGTTTACTCTGTACTCTGATTTTTTTAAAACTACCTTCAGTATACGAAAAATCCTGAAAAAAGACAAGTGCATGAACTTTACAGAATACTACAAATCTTCCTTTTACGAAGCAAAACTTTCTATGAGGACTGCAAATATTACAGATTGCTGGGTAGCAGTAAACTGTAACATTCGGGCATGACTGGATCCATGCATATTACAATCACACTTGACTTCAAGTAAGCTTAAAGTGCTATTCTGATAAAAAAGGACAAATTAGGAGGAATAACAGAATGGAAAAGTCAACGGTTTATTTTACCGACTTTCGATGTCCTGTGGGAACGAGTCAGCTTGACAAGCTGAAAAAACTCTGTATCGCTGCTGGCGTCAAAGACATTGATATGGAAGGTAAATTTGTTGCAATCAAAATGCATTTTGGCGAACTGGGAAACATGGCGTTTCTTCGTCCGAATTATGCGAAAGTGGTTGCAGATCTCTGTAAAGAGCAGGGAGGTCTTCCGTTCCTGACAGACTGCAATACGTTATATCCGGGCAGCAGAAAAAATGCCCTGGAGCACCTTGACTGCGCAAATCTGAACGGATTCAATACCATTACCACAGGATGCCAGATTATCATCGGAGATGGACTGCGAGGAACCGATGAAATTGAGGTTCCGGTTGTCAACGGAGAATACTGCAAAACAGCATTGATTGGCCATGCGATCATGGACGCAGATATTTTTATCAGTCTGAGCCATTTCAAAGGCCATGAAGCAACGGGCTTTGGCGGTGCACTGAAAAATATCGGTATGGGATGCGGAAGCCGCGCCGGAAAGATGCAGCAGCATGCCAGTGGAAAACCGGCGATCAATACGGATGTCTGTCGTGGCTGCCACCGCTGTGCAAAAGAATGCGGAAGCGATGCAATTTCCTATGTGGATAAAAAAGCAGTCATTGACTATGACAAATGCAAAGGATGCGGCCGCTGCATCGGTGCCTGCAGTTTTGATGCGGTTTATAATCCAAACAGCAGTGCAAACGAGCTTCTCGACCGGAAAATGGCTGAGTATGCACAGGCTGTCTGTCATGGACGTCCGTGTTTCCATATCTCTCTGGTACAGGATATCAGCCCGAACTGTGACTGCCATGGGGAGAACGATGCTCCGATCCTGCCGGATATCGGAATGTTTGCAAGCTTCGACCCGGTTGCCATTGACCAGGCGTGTGCCGATGCCTGCCTGAAGGCAACTCCGATCGAAAACAGTCAGCTTGGCGAGCATCTTGCAGAGCCGGGATGGCATTGCCACCACGATCATTTCAAGGATTCCAATCCGAATATTGAATGGCAGGCAACCCTTGACCAGGCAGAGAAAATTGGTCTTGGTACGAGACAGTATGAACTGAAACGTATCAAATAATAATACAAAAAAATGCTTTAGGGCAGATGAACAACAGCGGAAAGCTCCAGCTTCTCGAATGAAAAATCAACGAGAAGCTGGAGCCTTTTAAGGCCAGATTGTATTTTCTTCAGAAATAACAACGGTTTTTTTCATCCATTTGCGTGATCGCCACCGGATCAGATAATTTACACCACGGAACGCCTCATCCATGCCAAAAGCGATCCAGCATCCGAATAATCCGAATCCCATTTTTACACCAAGCAGATAGGAGAAGAATACACTCATCAGCCAGCAGGAGAGAATGGAAACACCCATAGGGAAAACCACATCGCCTGCTCCGCGCAAGGAATTTTCCTCAATGTGATTAAAGCCTCGAAAAATTTCCACGAAAATATCAAAAAACAAAATGGTATGTCCGATCGAAAGGATCGCAGGATCGTCTGTAAAGATCCGCAGCAGCACGGAACCAAAGCAGGCAAGGAGCGTGGATAGGCAGGCATTCAGCAAAATTGTGATTTTTAAATTCTGCAAATTCAGCTGATAAGCCTGTTCGTATTTTCCGGCGCCGGTAAGCCAGCTGATCAGCAACGAGGTCGAAAGACCAAGGGAGAGGCCTAGGACATACACGTAAAAAACAAGTGTGGAAACATAAATTTTGGCGGAAACAGCCTGCACACCGACAAGTGCAATAATGGAGGTTGTCACTACCTGGGATACAGAATAGGAAAGCGTACTGATACCGCCTGGAATTCCGATTTGAAGCACTTTTGGTAAAATCCGGAAACTGCTGCGTATGGACTTATGACGGAAGTCAAGGCCAAGCGGAAGAACCAGGAGCAGCAGAAGCATGGTAAAAGCGGCACAGCCCTCACTGAAGGCATAGGCACAGGCAATCCCTTCTACGCCGTGAAGCGGCAGTTCGACCGGCTGAAAGACGATCAGATAATTTAAAAGGGCATTCAGCGCATTCATTCCAAGGGTAACAAATACCGATATTTTGGGCTTTCCATAGCTTTTAAATATGGCACTGCAGATGGACACGAACGCGGCAAAAAAGGAAACACGAATGCAGATTCTCAGGTAAGAAGAGGCATATGTTAATACCTGGCCGGATAAATTCATCTGCCGCATCAGGGGCATGGAAAAGAACGAAAGTGTAGCACCAAGGAGAACGCTTAACCCGGCACCTGCAAACAGCGCACAGAAAGCAGCATCGGATGCATTTTTTTCCTTTTTGGCACCAAGATTCTGGCTGATTACGATGGACGCACCGGTACTGATTACGGAATAGAAATTCAGAATCATGCCCATAAACTGTCCGGCGGAACCAACGGCAGCAACTGCTTCATCGGAATAAAAGGACAAAGTAAAAGTATTGACGGTGCTCATCAGATTCATCAAAAACATTTCCAGAAACAGGGGAAGAAAAATCTTTGGGAGAGTCATCGTTCCCTGTGGCGTTTCTACTTTGCCCAGATCTGGATTGTAAAAGGATTTCCACATAAAGTCTGTCGTTACTCCTTTCAGAAAATAGTAACAGAATTGGATTTTAGCAGTTCTGAAGAAACCTGCACGGTAACCGGGTGATCTGCAAAAGAGCGGCGGACATAGAAAATCAGTCGTCCATGGTACAACCGGCGGCAGGAAGAAGCATACTCGGTGCAGTCTGCAGCATTTCCGTTTTCAATTCCAAGAAGGACGCCTCCGTCTGTCGTTACCTGAACCATGGAGGAATCTCCGAAGCAGAAAGCACCATCTCTGTCGGCGGCATAAACTTCGAACTGCAGAAGCGGATTTTCCGGTAAAACAGCGGAATTTTCTTTGGACGGCTTCCAGGGTCGGATCTGCAGGGCACAAGGCATAGAAGTCGTTTTCAGCTCATCCTTTGCTTCAAAAGTACAGGAAGCCCCGCCCTTTTGTGCCGCAAGCTTTCCAGAAGCAAGAACCATCAGCGTGCCCGGCTGAAAGGGAACGATCCAGCGAATCGAATCTTCAGTATAGGAAGCCTCCTTTTTGCCGAGACTGATTCCGTTTAAGAATAATTCCGCTTCGGAAAGGTTTGTGTAGCAGCGGACTTCGATATCTTCTCCATCACAGTAATTCCAGCTTTCGAATAATGGCTGCCAGCTTTCTCTCATGGAGTCTGCCCGCTGTGTGGAAAGATGGCACATCGGTTTGGATGACCAGAAGCTCATCCGCCGGTAAAACCCGGATTTTTCAAAGCCAGCCATCGTAAGAAGCCCGGCTTCAGAAGCTCGAAGCGGCCATCCGTGTGCCTCTCCCATATAATCAATGCCTGTCCAGAGAAACTGTCCGCTGATATATTCGTTTTCGGTTACCGCATGCCAGGCAGCAAGATCATGTCCGTTTTCGCTGCCTAAAAATGGGAGCGAAGGAAAATCACAGTGGCTTTCCTCGTATAAATGTTCTTTATAATTGTATCCGGCAACATCGAGGGCATCCAGAAAACCGATCTTTGCAGAGAGCTCCGGAAAAGCGGCAGCCAGTGTAACCGGGCGCGTAGGATCCACTGCGCGTACTTCGTAAGCAAGCATGGAAGCCAGTGCTTTTAATCGCTCTGCATTCGGCCGATCCGGATTGTATACGCGCTCTGCGGCAGGCTTGTTTGCATCATTGTTTCCGGTCATGGTCTGAAACAGAGGATGGCAGTAAGGATCATTTGGATAATCAATTTCATTTCCAATGCTCCAGAGAATTACACTTGGATGATTTCGGTCGCGCAATACCATAGCAGACAGATCTTCTTTCTGGTACTGAGGAAAGTACTTGTAATATCCCTGATGCTTTGGAGGATAAACATTATGACCGGTAGACCATTTGTTTTTTGGCCCTTCCCACTCATCAAATGCTTCATCCATAACAAGAAAGCCCATTTCATCACATAGATCGTACAGTTCCGGCATATGCGGATTATGGCTCATACGGATGGCATTGCAGCCCATTTCTTTGAGCTTTTCAAGGCGGCGTATCCAGATTTCTTTTGTAACGGCGGCACCGAGTGCACCGGCATCGTGGTGAACGCAGACCCCCTTAATTTTCATGGGGATTTCATTCAGAAAGAATCCATAATCGGCATCAAAACGGAAGGTGCGGATACCTACACGGAACTTGTCTGCAAGAAAGGCGGAGTCATCCTTGGCTTTGTGGAGCCATGTTTCGAGTGTATATAAAGATGGATGTTTCGGAGACCACAGTGTTGGCTGTGCTACCGTTCCTTCAGTCTTTAGTTTTGCGGTTTCTCCAGGAAGAAGAGTGGCTCTCTGCTCGGCGAAAAACACCGTGTTTCCATTTTGATCACGCAGATACTGGACCAGTGAAAAAGAGGTTTCCTGATCTTCCATATTACAGATCTCTGTTGTGATAGAAAGATCCGCTGAGATTTTATCTGCCCTGTTTATGGAAAAGCAGGTGCCATATGGTGTAACGTGAAGAAGATCTGTAACAAGGAGCGTTACCTTTCTTGTGATTCCGGAACCGGTAAACCATCGGGAATCTGAAATCTCTGTCCGGTCTACACGGACGCTGATTTCATTGATACCATCTGTACCAAAACAGCCTGGGATGTTATGTCATAGAAAAAGGTGTGTATCCATTGGGATGAAAGCCGTGATAATAACTGTTGAACCAGACCTGGCTTTCTTTGTAGACACCGTCAAACAGCAGCACGATGCGTTTTCCACGATACTTCTCAGGCAGGGAAAAGGTTCCACGATACCATCCGATGCCGCCGGCTGCATATCCGGTGCCGCTGGAATAGGATCTGGAAAATGGCATTGCAACAGACCAGTCATGTGGAAGCTCGACAGCTGTCCAGCCAGTATCATCATAGTCTTTTTTCCAGGCATCCGGCTCTTCGCCATAGTGAAATTTCCAGGAATGATGGAGATAAATTGTTTGGGTATTCATAGATTTATAACCTCCTGTTTTTATCATGATATTTCAATTTTTATACGTTCCTATGGTTTTTATTATAAAGAGTTCATCTGAAAAATCCATGGAAAAGAGAGGGATTTTTTGTAAAATAGCGACTTTAGGATTGACTTTTACGTGCAAAAAGTCTATCCTTGAATTTGAAATGAAAAGGGTTTCAAAAAATTGGAATAGAGTAAGAGTTTCAAGAGGGCGATTTATGAAAAAAGAAAAAAACATTTATACTATTGCAAAAGAAGCAGGCGTTTCGCCGGCGACGGTGTCTCGGGTCATGACGAAAAATGCCCGGGTAAGCGAGGAAAAAAGAAAAAAAGTGGAGGAAATCATACAAAAATATGATTATCGCCCCAATGCGCTAGCACAGGGGCTGACAAATGCAAGAACAAAAATCATTGGCATTCTTGCAGCGGATATGATGAATCCCTTTTATGCACAGCTTGTGGACGAATGCGTAAAGGAAATTGGTGCAAGTGGATATGTTCCCATGATATTTTCATCTCAGAGCAGTTATGAAATGGAAGAACAGTATTTGCAGAAGATGTTTGACCTGCGTGTGGATGCAATTATTTTAATGGGAGGAAAATCAGACCAGCTCGTTACAGATTTGGAATATGTGGATTTGCTTGATCGAATCACAGACACTACACCGATTATTACAACTGGAAAAATAGAAGGATCTCTTTGTTATCAGGTATGCATTGATGAAATGGCGAGTGTAGACCTTGCCATGGAGCATCTTTTTTCGCTTGGCCATCGGCATATTGCACTGATCGGCGGGAAAAATCACATCCGGTCAACATATGATAAACGAATGCGGTATCGTATGCTGCTTCGTAAAAATGGAATCACATACAGAGAACGCTATGTAACGGATTCGGATTACAACATCGAAGGGGGGTACCAGTGTATGGAAAAGCTCTTTCAGGAAAATCGTACGATGCCGACTGCCGTAATTGCAATCAATGATTTCAGCGCAATCGGAATTCTTCGGTGTATTGAGGAACATCATTTGTCTGTTCCGCAGGATATATCGCTTGTCAGCTTTGACGGAACCTTTCTGTCAGATATTGTTAACCCGAAGCTTACCAGCGTTTGCTATGATTATGCTTCTTTTGGAAAAATGCTGGCTGCGTCTGCGGTAAAACTTCTTTCAGGAGAAGAGATTCCGAAAATTCAGCAATGTGTGTCGCGTTTAATCGTACGCGAATCCACGATATTGCAATAATATCACATTATCGATTCAGAAGCATGTAATTTCATATAGCCAGATAATTCTTCTCTTTGATTTTAAAAGACCATCAGAGAGAAGAATTTTTTTGCACTAATTTTGGAATGTTTGCAGACATGGTGATATTGATCCTGGAACAGATTTTGGCTTTTGTAAGAGAGATACCGACAGATCAAAATGGCGGTAAATAGCGCGTTTTCAGAAAGAAAAAAAGTGGATATACATAGAGGAATAAAGGGGTGATTTGTCAAATTGTCAACTAATTCAGATGGCTTTAAAAAAAAGAAAGCAAATTATACAAAAAACAAGTTGACAAATCAAAGCGGAAGGAGTATAGTACGAAATATGAAAAGGGTTTCACGAAAGTGCCAATTAAAAAGATATGTGATTTGGAAAGATGTATAAGTTAAGTGCTTTTTAGATGGAATTATCGTTATAATATACAGGAAAAGCAGTAAAAACAAAGATACATTCATCATGATCACTTTTATTTTTGGAAAAACGTGAAAACGGTTTCATATAAAGGCTGCAAATTATGTGCAGACAAATTTTCACAAACTGCAAAATAGGAGGAACGCAACGTGAAAGGAAAAAGGAACCAAACGACAGCAGCTCTTCCGGCTGTCCCCAGTAAAAAGAATCGAGCATGGAAGACTTTTCGCAACAACAAAACACTTCTTCTGATGTGTTTGCCAGCAGTCATCTTTTTTATCGTGTTTAACTATTGCCCATTGCCGGGCGTATGGATTGCATTCACGAGTTACAATTTTCGGGATGGTATTTTTGGAAGCCCTTTTGTAGGATTATCAAACTTTGAATTTTTGATTTCTTCCGGTGAATTGTGGACTTTAACGAAAAATACAATTTTATACAATCTGGTTTTTATTCTTCTTGGAAATGTTTTTCAGATCGTAATTGCTCTTATGCTGAATGAAATCAGAAGTAAATTTTTTAAAAAGGTATCACAGACAATCATGTTCCTTCCGTATTTTATTTCTGCTGTACTGATTGGGGCGATCGCATTTAATATTCTGAATTATGACACGGGTGCATTAAATGCACTTCTTCGTGAAACGGGTGCTGACCCAATACAGATTTACAGCAAAGCTGGTTTATGGCCCTTCATCATTATTTTCTGTAACATGTGGCAGCAAACAGGTTATGGTTCTGTTGTTTATTTCGCGGCAATCTGCGGTATTGATTCCAGTATGGTAGAAGCAGCAGAGGTAGATGGCGCTACCAGCTGGCAGAGAATTCGTTACATCATTCTTCCTTCCCTGAAAGGAACCTTTATCATTCTGCTTCTGTTTGCGCTTGGCGGAATCATGAAAGGAAACTTTGGTTTGTTCTGGAACCTGACAGGTGGTGCGAATTCACAGTTGTTCCCGACAACTGATATCATTGAAACCTTTGTATACCGTACAATGACGACACAGAATAACTTTGCAACATCTTCTGCCGTAGGTTTGTATCAGTCTATTTTTGGATTTGTTCTGGTTATGTTCAGCAACTGGGTGGTAAAACGACTTGATCCGGACTATGCACTGTTTTAGGAGGAGAAGAAAATGAAAAATCGTAATAAAATCAAACTGGATCCAGGGACGCGAGCTTTACGAATTATCTCCTACGTATTTGTGAGTATTTGGGCGCTCATCTGCTTACTTCCATTTATCCTGGTTATTTCTGCATCTTTCAGTACCGAGAGTATTGTAGCGAAAGAGGGATTTGGGCTTTTACCCAAAGGGTTTACTCTGAGTGCATATGAACTGGTATTTCGTTCACCTAAAATGATTCTTGGCTCATACGGAGTTACCATTGCACTGACGGTATGCGGAACAGTTGTTGGTCTGTTTATCATTGCGATGACCGGTTATGCATTACAAAGAAAGGACTTTCCGTTTCGAAATGCATTGTCATTTTTTATTTACTTTACAACACTGTTTTCCGCCGGTATGGCACCAACCTATATCTGGGTTTCCAGGTACCTGAAATTAAACGGAAGTTATATGGCAGTATTTTTACAGCTGTTAATGTCTCCGTGGCTGATCATTCTGATGAAGAATTTTGCAAAATCGGTACCATATGAAATTACAGAATCCGGAAAAATTGACGGAGCGGGAGACTTTAAAATTTTCGTATCACTGATTTTCCCGATGTTAAAGCCGGCACTTGCAACGGTAGGACTTTTTCTGGCACTGGGATACTGGAATGAATGGTATCTTTCTTCTCTGTATCTGAACAGTTCTGTAACCTATAAACCATTACAGTACTACTTATATCAGATCATCAATACAGCAAATGCACTGAAAAACTCTGTAGCAGGTGCAAATGTCAGTGTGGCAGACCTTCCATCTAACACATTGAAAATGGCAACAGCAGTTGTTGCAACCGGACCGATCATCTTTCTGTATCCGTTTGTACAGAAATACTTTATCTCTGGTATTACAGTAGGCGCGGTCAAAGGCTGACCATGGAAAAAGTATGATGTGAGATTCCCCTGTGTTTTGATGGGGATTCACATAAAATTCCGAAAAAGCAGGAAAAGAAGGAGGACGCTATGAGAAAACGCGTAACAGGTAAAAAGGCAGTAGCACTGGTAATGGCTTCCCTGATGATTGCAAGTATGGCAGGATGCGGAAGCAGTGGGTCCGAAAGCAGCGGATCCGGCAACACAAGCGTAAAGGAAGATGGAAGTATTGATACTTCCAAGCATGAAGTAATTAACATGCTGGTGCTGGGAAACAAACCGACCAATGGCAGACTGGAAGCCATGCTGGACAAACTGAATCCGATTTTGACGGAAAAAGTAAATGCAGAACTCGAGTTTACGTACATAGAATGGACAGACTGGCAGACACAGTATAATCTGAAGCTGTTGAGTGGAGACAGCAGTCTGGATTTGATTTGTACGGCAACGGACTGGCTGTACGGATGGGAAAATACAAAGAAGGGCGCATTTCTTCCACTTTCCGAGGATATGCTGAAAACATATGCGCCAAAGACCTGGGAACAGGTATCCGCAGACGGAGACTGGGATATCTGCAAATATAACGATGAAATTTATTTCATACCGGAAGATCACTATACACAGTATACGAACCATGGTATGTTCTATCGTGGAGACTGGGCAAAAGAAGCAGGTCTGGAAAATGGAAAAATTACAAAATTTGAAGATCTGACGACGTATTTCCAGTATATTAAAGATAATAAGGAAGATGTTATTCCGTGGGATATCGCTGGCAAAAACCAGACGGGAGGTATTCTTGGCGGCTATATTACTTCGAAAAAGGAATATACGGCATTCAATTGCGCCAGTGTTGGTATTTACACAGACTTCTGGGGTGTTATGCAGGACGATCCGACAACCGTTATGTCTCCGTATGTAGAGGATGACAGCCTTTATGATGCGGCAGAGCTGATGAAAGAATGGAATGACATGGGTGTATGGAGAAAAGATGTCCTGAACTTTGACGGAGACACCAGAGAAGAGTTTTATGCCGGAACAACCGGTGCGGATCAGCATCATGCCCAGACCTATTATTCTACGATTGTTCCGAATATGGAGAAGAAACAGCCGGGTTCCGATCCGCAGTTCTATTACTGGGGCGAAGAAAATCAGAACGTACAGCATCCGCTGAAAGAGCATGGTGCATGTGCTATCAGTGCAAACTCCACACATCCGGAACGCGCCCTGATGGTATATGATCTGTTAAGAAATGATGAAGAGTGCTATCGTCTGTTAAACTATGGTATTGAAGGTGAGGATTATATTGTAACAGAAGATGGCAAGCTGGGCAGACCAGATGGATTTGATTCCAGTACAGATGCCCTGGATTCCAATTTCTGGATGGGACGTAATGATGATCTGGAACTGCAGGATGAAAGCTGGTGGGATGGAACCGATGATCTGATCAGTTCGCTGGATAAAATCGGTTATGATTATCCATTTGAAAACCTGATTGTTGATACAACTGCAATTGAGGCAAAGCAGGCAGCACTGGCTAATGTTCTCGCAAAATATATCCCGCAGCTGGCATATGGTCAGGTAGATGATCCGAAGGCAACTGTCGATCAGATGAGAGAAGAACTGAAAGCGGCCGGTTATGACGATGTAAAGGCAGCAATTCAGAAAGATTTAGATGCTTTTGTAGAGGAAAATGGAACACCGGATTTCACAAGAGGTGAATAAAAAAGGTGTTCACTTGACCGTAGAACAAGAAAGGTTAGCGACAAAACCTGGCAGATAATTCTGTGATTTCATGATAAGCAAGATAAGGGAGATACCGGAAAAGACATGATGCCTCTGGTGTCTCCCTTTTGCGAGTCAAATGTTTCCGTTCCGGTCACGGGAAATTTGGCAGACATATTATTTTTAACATAAAAAAGATGGAAATTTCAGAAACAGGAGGAACTATGAAGACGTTTGAAGTAAAAGAAGATTTTTATCTGGACGGAAAGAAAGTAAAAATCATTTCCGGAGGTATGTCATTATTTTCGTACTGTGCCGGAATACTGGCGCGACCGACTGGAAAAATTAAAAGCTCTGGGCTGCAATACGGTGGAAACGTATATTCCATGGAATCTTCACGAAAAAGAGAAAGGAAAGTTTGATTTTTTCCGGAATTCTGGATATTACCAGATTTGTAAAACTGGCCCAGGAGCTTGGTTTGATGGTGATTCTCCGGCCATCTCCCTATATTTGTGCAGAATGGGAGTTTGGCGGATTGCCATACTGGCTGCTGAAGGAAGACGGCATGCGCCTTCGCTGTTTCTATCCGCCATTTCTACAACATGTGAAAGAATATTATGAAAAATTATTTGAAGTGATCGCACCGCTTCAGATTACACGGGGCGGTTCTGTTATTCTGATGCAGGTGGAAAATGAATATGGATATTTCGGAGATGACAAATCGTATCTGGATTACATGAAACAGCTGATGATTGACTGCGGCTGTGAAGTGCCGATGGTTACATCGGATGGTCCTTGGGGAGATGCTTTTGACTGCGGAAAAGTGGAAGGTGTTTTACAGACCGGAAATTTTGGTTCCAAAGGAAAAGAGCAGTTTGCCGTCATGAAAAAGAAAATCGGCGATAAACCGCTGATGTGTATGGAATTCTGGGTTGGATGGTTTGATAACTGGGGTGTAGAAACGCATCAGACCGGTGATTTAGAAGAACATGCAAAAGATCTGGACGAAATTCTTTCCGAGGGCCATGTGAATATCTACATGTTTGAAGGTGGAACCAATTTTGGTTTTACGAATGGATCCAATTACTATGATGAGCTGACACCGGATGTTACTTCTTATGATTATGATGCACTGCTGACGGAAGACGGTCAGATTACGGCGAAGTATACGGCATTCCAGAATGTAATCCGGAAATATACCGAAATTCCGGAAGTAAAACTTAGTACAGAAATTCGCAGAAAATCATATGGAAAACTTCGTGTCAAAAGAAGCACATCTTTATTCGGAAACAAAGACCGGATTAGTAAAGCGATGGAGAGTGTATACCCGGTGTCAATGGAAAAACTGGATCAGGGATACGGATATATTTTATACGAAAGCCAGTTGAAAGATGAAGGGCCATTGGAAACACTGCGGCTGTGGGGAGCTAACGACAGAGCTAACATTTTTGTGGATGAAATCCCAACTGTTACACTGTATGACAGAGAACTTCTTGATGAAATAAAATGGGAGGAGAATAAACCGGAAGGACAGAAACTTTCTATTTTGATGGAAAATATGGGAAGAGTAAATTTCGGTCCGAATCTCGAAAGACAGAGAAAAGGGATTGATGGAAGCGTACAGGTTAATGGTCATAATCACTATTATTGGAAAGAATATACGCTTCCGATGGAACATCTGGAACATCTTGATTTTACAATTCCATCCGTTCCTGGTACACCGGGATTTTATGAATTTAGCTTCGAAGCAGATGAGACGGGAGATACCTTCCTTGATTTTACCGGATGGGGAAAAGGTTGCATTCTTGTAAATGGATTTAATATTGGAAGATTCTGGGAAATTGGGCCACAGAAACGATTATATATTCCGGGTCCGCTTTTAAAAAAAGGAACGAATACGATTCTGATTTTTGAAACAGAAGGAAAAGTGCCGGGAATCATTACACTCTGCGATGAACCGGATCTTGGCTAAAAGAATGAAGGAAAACATTTATTATCAGTATGACAGCAGTCAACTACCGGAAATTAGCCTGGCAGATACGGCGGTGATTGAACCGCCGTATATTCATAAAAGAAGAATGCCGTTGGAATACATTATTTATCTGGTGCGTCAGGGTGAGATGTTTCTTTTGGAGGATGGTGTACGGTATCATTTAACACCGGGGGATTTTTTAATTCTGGATCCGGATAAAATACATGTGGGGGAAAGAGCAACACATTGTGAATACCATTATATTCATTTCCATCAGAAATCCATAAAAAAAACAAGATGACAAATGAGCAGACAACTGAGATAATTTTAAGAAAGAGAACGCAGTCCATGCAAAGTGATTCCTGTACCCTTTCCGGACAGGAACGCGTCAGTCTTTCGCTTCTTGCGTTGCCCAAATATATGCATCTTTCCGACACTTCTTCTTATTCTGAAATTCTGCAGAAAATCAATGATGGAATTACCTGTCAGAAAAATCGTATGGAAGGTTATTACAATTTGTGTGCCTGTCAGATTTTGGAGATGATGATTTTGGTTTCCAGACAGTTTGTAACATCGCTTGCCCAGGAAAAAACCGGAGTGGTCGGAAGCTACCGGAAAATATATGATCTTTTGGATTATCTGAATAACTGCTATCGCGAGCCAATTTCCGGAGTATTGATTGAAGAGCAGCTTGGTGGAAACTTTGATTATCTAAATCGGATTTTTCGTCAGACAACAGGAAAAACGATTTTTCAGTACCTGACGGAAGTCAGAATTTCCCATGCCAAGGAGCTTCTTGGTACAACTTCGCTTAAAATTTCGCAGGTCAGCGAAAAAGTCGGATTTTCCGATGAAAGTTATTTCAGTAAAGTCTTTAAAAAAATGACTGGAATGACACCTATGAACTATATGAAAAGCAGATAAGGAGAACAAAATATGGCAGGCTATTTATTTGTACATTTTACCGGAGAACAAAAGGATGGAGAACAGATTTATTTTTCCATCAGCAGGGATGGACTTCACTGGGAGGATCTGAATGACGGACAGCCAGTCTTATATTCTCATCTTGGAATGCAAGGTGTTCGCGATCCGTTTCTGCTGCGTGATCCAAAGCAGAAGAAATTTTATCTGATAGCAACCGATTTACGGATCGAAGCAGGAGAAGGCTGGGATACGGCACAATATCGCGGAAGCCGTGATCTGATTGTCTGGGAATCGAAGGATCTGGTTCACTGGAGTGCGGAGCGTGCCAGTACCATAGGTGTTCCGGGAGCCGGATGCGTCTGGGCACCGGAAGGAATCTATGACTCAAAAAGAGAGCAGTTTCTGGTTTTCTGGGCATCTATGGTAAAACTTTCCGGTGATACGGAAGCCAAACAGCGGATCTATGCATCCTGGACATCTGATTTTCAAAGTTTTTCCGAGCCATTTATTTACATGGAGCGGAAAGAACATGTGATTGATACAACGATGGTAGAATCAGAAGGTGTATACTATCGGATTTCCAAGGATGAGACGAATAAATGTCTGCTGTTGGAGTCCTGTGACTCCCTGACGGGCAATTTTCAGGAGATCCCATCAGAAACACTTTCTTCGCTGTTTGGCGTAGAAGGACCGGAATGTTATCTGCTACCGGATCAGAAGACATGGTGTCTGATTGCGGATCAGTTTGCGGAGGGAAAAGGATATCTTCCTCTTTTAACGGATGATCTTTCTTCGGGAAAATTCCGTATTTTAAAGGAAAAGGAATATGCTCTTGGAAAAACAAAAAAACGCCACGGTGGCGTTCTTGCAGTTACTGACGAGGAGCTTGCCTTGCTGGAACGATTTTTTGATCACAAAAAGCCGGTCGTAGAAGGGCTCTTTGCAGATCCGGATCTTGCCTGTTTTGACGGAACGTATTACCTGTATCCGACAACGGATGGCTTTACCGACTGGTCCGGTACGAAATTTTCTGTTTTTGCATCGAAGGATCTGAGAAAATTTCAGAAGGCTGCTGATATTTTCGACATGGCAGATGGAGATGTTCCGTGGGCGGTAGGAAGTGCCTGGGCGCCGTGCATTGCAGAAAAAGATGGAAAGTATTACTACTATTTCTGTGGAAAGCGTGTTGATGGCAAATCCTGCATTGGAGCAGCAGTATCTGATTATCCGGAGGGAACGTTTGTGCCTGCAGCAGAACCCATGATCACCATGGAAATGATGGAAACGTATCAGATCCAGATGAGTCAGACGATTGATCCGTCGATCTATCAGGAAAACGGCGAAACATATCTCCTGTTTGGAAATGGTTATGCGGCCATTGCAAAACTGACACCGGATATGATGCATATTGTTCCGGAGACGATGAAAAATCTGGAAGGACTGTACGATTTCCGTGAGGCGGTTACGGTTCTGAAGCGGGATGAAATTTACCATTTTACCTGGTCCTGTGATGATACAGGAAGTGAAAATTATCATGTAAACTATGGAACGTCCGATTCCCTGTACGGACCGGTTCGGTTTGAAAAGACGATTCTTCAGAAAGATGTGCAAAAAGGTGTTCTTGGAACGGGTCATCACAGCATCTGTAAGGTGCCTGGAAAAGATGCATACTGGATTGCTTACCATCGTTTTGGCACACCGCTTGCGCAGTATCCGGAGGGAAAGGGATTCCACCGGGAAACCTGCGTGGCCCCGCTGGAGTTTGACGAAGCCGGAAAAATGATGGAAGTGATTGTCTAGGTTTACGGAGAAAAAATATATGAACGGAAGAACAGAACAAGAATTGCAGCAGTATCTTTTCTAATATGAAACAGAGCTTTCAAGAGAAGCCGAAACGCTTTCTCTTTTGGATTTCCCTGTTTTGACAGAGGAGCTTTTTTCTCTGTTTGAAAAGACGGGGAACCGGCTGCGGTATGAAGAAGCTTACTTTGGACGCCGGAAATACCTCGTTGCTTTTGCGTTCAATGCATTGTTTGCAAAAGAGAGGGACATTTCTATGGATCTTTCCGGCCTGGAATGGGTTCTGGAGCAGATTTGTGCGGAAACTTGCTGGGCGCTGCCGGCACATGTGAACCGGAAAAAGGATGAAAAGTGGAAGATTACATTGGATCTTTTTGCGTGCGAGACTGCACAGTCACTTCTGGAAATTGCGTTTCTACTTCGAAACGATCTGCGGCCGGAGTTACTGTGTCGGATCTGGAAGGAAAGCAGCAGGAGAGTGTTGCAGCCGTTTCTTATACAGGAAAACGGTGCATTCTGGTGGGAAACGAGTAAAAGTAACTGGAATGCTGTTTGCTGTGGATCCGTAGGAGCAGCCGCCTGCTATGCATCTGAGCTTTTTCCTGTTCTTTTTCCGAATGCGGAAACATAAACGGAGACAGTTTCTTGAGATATCCGGCTTCTTTTTCCAGTTTTTCATACGCTGCCAGATACAGAAATGGGCTTCTGCATCCGAGATCAAACAGTTCTTCGAGCATATACATCTGTCTGCCCGGTGCATGCCGGTATTCCTCGGAAGTATCCATCAGCACCCGCAGGATCGAATAGCTGCCCGGATTCATCCGGTAGAGATTTTCGATCCGGGTCTGCGCTGTCATCTCCTGATCCGGTGTTGCCACGGATGCTTTCACAGCCATCGCGAGATACCAGGCTTCCTCTTCCATCTGTTCCTGCGTAAATTTCAGTTCCCGGAGCGGCCACAGCACCGATTTTGCATTTGCCAGATCTCCGGTCTGCTCATAGATATAGGCTTCCATCAGCTGCTGTTTCGGATAATAGCATCCGAGGTTTCTGAGTCTCTCCAGTTCTTTTAAGGAATCCTCTTTCCACTCGTCCTGTCCGATCTCTCCCAGCAGGTATTTTTCATACAGACCGGCCAATGCCGCCTGTCCTTTTTTCTCATACATCCGGTTGCTCAGTTCATAGGACACATTGCCGGAGGCTTTCACTTCATATACATACGTTCCGTACACGGTTTTGATCCGGATCTGACCGTATTTTCTTCCATTTCCCAGTTTTTCTTTCCGGATCAGGTATTCCAGACCGTAAACACTTCCGATGAAATCCTCGTTGGTGATCACTTTCTTTTCCACTTCCAGAAAATCCCCGGTCACTTCCACTTCCATGTGGGTGTAGCCCCAGGTACTTTTATACAGATTCAGACAATCCTTGACTGTGGTATCCAGATGATCCCAGGTCTGCTCGGTTTTCTCCAGACGCAGCGTCACCGGTTCTTTTTTTCCGGTTCCGATCAGAAATTCCTCCATATGCTGATAGGTAACCGGATTCTGTGACATGCCGCGGTAAAGGCTTTCATAGCTCGGATTTTCTCCCTGCAGCACTTTCAGAAAGCTCTCACTGGTATAAAGGCGGAACGCCTCCCGGTAATCGCTCTCTGCCAGTTTGATAAATGCTTCCAGACTGTCGATGGCTCCGCGGGATGTCTGGATCCCGTCATCGGTGATCACCGCGTGTACCGGCACCTGATATTCTCCCAGATTGCTGTTGATCGTGATCACACCGTCCACCGTATCCCCGGCGGAAAGTCCCTTCACATCCAGTCCGTAGGGGATGCATACGGTTGTGCCCGAAAATTTTTCTTTTGCCAGCAGTACCCGGCGGTTGGATGACATGGTCATTCCTTTGATCCTGCGGTTATCCTCCGCCGCCACATGCAATTCTCCCCGGACATTTTCCCCCTCATTGGTTGTAAGGTTGATCTGTGCATCGGAAAGAGTCAGCTTTGGTACTTCATATTCAAATCTTCCGTTTAGTAACTGTTCCATTCTTCTTTTCAAAGTATCCACCTGCGCTTCTTCTTTTATCGACCTTGACTATTTTTTTCTTATCATTATAATGAAACTGATATTATTGTTACCCGTTTCATGTTCTTTTGCAGAATCTCCTGCAAAAATACTCATAATTATATTTATTATACACTACGCAAAACTTTGTTGCAAGGAAAGAGGGATATTATGATTAAACACAAAGATCATTTTCACGGCAGTGACCTGGAAGCCATCGAAAAATATTATCATATCAAAAAGGAGGATATCGTCAGCTTCAGTGCGAATGTCAATCCGCTGGGAATTTCTTACCAGCTGCGTTCCACGCTGGCAGACAATCTGGATGCGATCACAACCTATCCGGACCGGGAATACACGGCTCTTCGCACCTGCATCGCAACGTATGCGGGCACACAGCCGGAAAATGTGATCGTCGGAAATGGTTCTACCGAGTTGATTTCTCTGTTTATCCAGACGAAGCATCCGAAAAAAGCGCTGGTGCTTGGACCGACGTATTCGGAGTATGAACGGGAGATAGCGCTTGGCGGCGGTACGACACTGTATTATCCGTTAAAAGAAGAAAATGGGTTTCATATGGATGTGGAAGACTTCTGCAAGCATCTGTCGGATCAGCTGGAACTTCTGGTGCTCTGTAACCCGAACAATCCGACTTCCACCGCAATCACCTGCAGCCAGATGCGCCGGATCCTCGATGCCTGTCTGCAATATGGAATTTTCGTGATGGTCGATGAGACGTATGTGGAGTTTGCGCCGGAGGAGAAAGAAGTGACGAGTATTCCGCTGACGAATTATTATACGAATCTGATCATTCTTCGCGGTACTTCGAAGTTTTTCGCGGCTCCGGGACTGCGTCTGGGATATGCGGTAACGGGAAATCAGGATCTGATCAAGTCGATCAATACGCGAAAGAATCCGTGGACGATCAATTCGCTGGCGGAGATTGCCGGACGGCTGATGTTTCCGGATGAGGAATATAATCCGTCATACCAGAGAACTGATCTGTGGCGAGCGTGACCGGCTGTTTCAGGAGTTGTCCGGCTGGGACAGTGTGACGGTGTATGAGCCTTCGGCGAATTTTATTCTGATGAAAGATCCGCAAGCCGGGCGTGACTTCTCAGGATCTGTTTGATCACTGTATCCGAAAGGGACTGATGATCCGGGATTGTTCTACGTTTCCGTTTTGGATGATCATTTTGTGAGGTTTTGCGTGATGCTGCCGGAGCAGAATGAAAAGTTGTTAGAGGTATTTCGGGAAAGTGTTGCTCTAAAATTTTGTAGTAATAAGAAACACGCTCTGCGAATGTCTCATTGTTCGCGTAAATAATCATCTGTTCCGGTTTTTCCGTCAATAACCAGCGTATAGTACTTTGTATTTTCCGGATCATCAGAACTTTTGGACCGTAATAGTCGTACTCTTTACCGTTCCAGATTCTGATCGTGGCATTTTCTTTGGATAGAACCTTTTTCAGTGTACCATTTGAAGCATTATCATCCACTTTCAGCGGAAGCAGATCCGAAAGATATACAGATGTGTACTTCTTCTTCGAGAAATCCTCAAAACCAGGCTTATCAGATGTCACAGTCTTATCAATTGCCATAAATGCTGCATTTGACTGTGCACTGATATTTGTGGTTGTTCCTTTAACCGTATTATTACTTACAAACCAAGCATGTGTACTTGACCCAGCGCTAGAGCGTGTCTGAAAAAGGCTTTTCGTGAGCTGCGAGTCTCAGTTTGTGGGAGATTTTATCCGAATGAGGGCGGCGTAGCGGGCTACGGCAACCGAATGAGGGTAAAATATACCGCAAAGTGGGGCTTGCAGATTGCGGAAATGATTTTTCAGACACGCTCTAGGGACTAAATTCGGAAACCTGACGCAAGCTTGCTTACGGGAAGGTTTCTAAACTTGAATCTCTAACATCATACAATTAATAACGGAGGCACATATGATAAGATTTCTCTTAGTATGTATTACTGTCATCGGTTTTCTGATCCTCTCCATTCCCATTCTGATCGTCGAATGGATCATCGGTAAATTCAAACCTTATACCAAGGATATCAGCTCCCTGCGTCTGATCCAGGCAGTGTTCCGCTTTATCCTGTGGCTGACCGGTGTGGAAGTTACAGTGATCGGTGAAGAACTGGTTCCGAAGGACGAAGCTGTCCTGTATATCGGCAACCACCGCAGCTTTTTTGACATCCTGCTTACCTACACCCGCTGCCCGCGGCTGACCGGTTATATCGCAAAAACAGAGATGGAGAAAATACCGCTGCTTTCAAACTGGATGCGCTATCTCCATTGTCTCTTCCTTGACCGGAAAGACATCAAAAAAGGTCTGAAGACCATCCTGACAGGTATCGACCTGATCAAATCCGGTATCTCGGTATGTATCTTCCCGGAAGGAACCAGAAACCGGAACGAGAGCGACCTGGATCTGCTGGACTTTCATGAGGGAAGTTTCCGTCTGGCAACCAAAACCGACTGTTTGATCGTACCGACCGCAATGAACAACACCGTATCCATCTTCGAAAAACAGTTCCCGAAGATTCGGAAAACTCACGTGGTACTCGAATACGGCAAACCGTTCCGTCCGTCTAGAACTCTCCAAGGAGGACAAAAAACATATCGGTGAATACACAAGAGCAACAGATTCTTGAAACATTAAAAAAGAACGAGCCACTGGTTTAATACCGGTGACCCGTTCTTTTTTATTATTCAATATATTTCGTTTTCTTTATTTCTGTAATGCCTCCACTACTTTTCCAAAATTCATAAAATGAGAAGCCTTTACAAGAATCGTATCGCCTGTTTTACCTGCTCTCCAAGATGAGCCAGCAGATCTTCCAGTGTGGCAAAATGAACAATCCCCAGCGCTTTTCCTTCCGCTTTGCTGCTCATCTTTGCCGCCTCTGCAATCTCTTTTGCCAGAGTACCCACACAGATCAGAAGATCAATCCCGCAGGTTCCCGCGAAAGTTCCGACTTCTCTATGCAACTCTTTCTCATTCGCACCGAGTTCTCCCATATCGCCAAGTACGGCAACCTTTCTTCCCATCGCATCTTTCAGGATACCGAGAGACGCTTTCATGGACATCGGATTAGCGTTGTAGCAATCATCCACGATTGTATAATTTTCATTTTCAATAATATGGAACCGGCCGCTTAACGACTGTAAACTTTCGATTCCTTTCTGGATCTCGGAAAGTTCCATGCCGTACGCCAGACCAACGGCTGTTCCTGCCAGCGCATTGTAAACCATATGGCGTCCCGGGATCGGCACAACCACGGAGAATGCTCCTTTTGGCGTATGGATCTTACAGGCGATTCCCTTCAGACCTTTGCTCTCAATCTCATCGGCATATAACGGGAAGTCCGGGTTCATTCCGAAGTGTATCGGAGCTTTTCCCTGCACTTCTTTTACCGTGATCAGTTTGTCATCGTCCCCGTTTAAGATCACGGTTGCATCCGGTTTCAGATGGTCAAAAACCTCTGTTTTGGCTTTCAGCACACCGTCACGGTCACCCAAATTTTCCAGATGGCAGGTTCCGATGTTGGTGATCACACAGGTATTCGGCTGTGCGATCGAAGCCAGACGGTGCATCTCTCCAAAATCACTGATTCCCATCTCCAGAACTGCGATCTCATCCTCTTCACAGAGACGAAATACCGTCAACGGAAGTCCCAGTTCGTTGTTAAAGTTTCCAAGTGTTTTTAATACCCGGAACTTCTGTTCCAGAACTGCTGCGATCATCTCTTTCGTGCTGGTCTTTCCCACACTTCCAGTGATGCCGACAACCGGAATCTGTAACTGTTCCAGATAATATTTTGCAAGATCTTTCACCGCTTGGAGAGAAGATTCCACCTGAATATAAGGGAACTCCACATCTCCTAACGGGCGTTCACTTAAGGTAGCCAGCGCTCCCTGCTCCATGACCTGATCGATAAATTTGTGACCGTCTGCTCTTGCACCAACAATCGGCACAAACAGGCAGTTTTTTTCTATTTTCCGGCTGTCCGTTGTCACTGCTTCGATGCACTGACTTTTTTTCTCCTCCGGTCCGTAATACGTTCCGTGGCAGGCAGCCGCGATATGTTCCAGTGTAAGATTCTTCATCATTTACAATTTCCTCTTTTTTCTTTTTATAATAGATTCTTATTTCTGATATTTTCTCATGGAAATCTCAATCAGATTTTCACACAGCTGTGCATAATCGATGCCCAGTGCTGCCGCCTCCTGTGGAAGCAGACTGGTTGGTGTCATACCCGGCAGCGTATTGGCTTCGAGGCAGTACATGGAGCCGTCCTCTTTCATCAGGAAATCCAGTCTTGCATAGCCCTCGACTGCCAGTGCCTTGCATCCGGCCTCTGCATATGCCTGCATCTGTCTGGTCTGTCCTTCGGTCAGAACCGCCGGACAGGTGTCGATCGTCGCACCTGCGGAATATTTATTTTTATAATCGTAGAAGCCTTCTACCGGGGCGATCTCGATGATCGGATATGCCTTTCCGTCTACCACACCAACGGAAAATTCTCTTCCCTCGATATATTCCTCTACTACCACTTCATCCTCGTAGGAGAATGCACCTTGCAGTGCCTCTTCGTATTCTTCCGGTGTCTTTGTGATATACACACCGACACTGGAACCTCCACAACAGGTCTTAACCACAACCGGAAGTTCCATGTTATGATCAGCAAGATTTGTGCTGTCTTTTCCCTTCTTCAGCTCCACGCCACGCGGTGTCGGAACGCCGGATGTCAGGAAGATTTTTTTCGTGATTCCTTTGTCCATCGCCATCGCACTGCTCAGATAGCCGGTTCCGGTATACGGGATGCCGCACAAATCGAAGTACGCCTGTACTCTTCCGTCTTCGCCATTGGCTCCGTGAAGTGCCATGAAGACCACATCCGCTGCCTTACACAGCTCGATCACACCCGGACCGAAGAATTCTCTTCCGCTTGCTACCGCATCCTTTACCTGATCGTTAAAGCTGCTGATATACGCTGCCTCCGCATCTACATCATAATCTCCATCAAAAGCAGTGGCAGAATCTGCACCTTCCTTACCGAAAAATACATCCACAAGAATCGCCTGATGTCCCTTAGAACGAAGTGCCTTACACACATTTGTTCCCGATACAATAGAAACCTCACGTTCTGTGCTGGTTCCAGCTGCCAATACTACAATCTTCATCTTTTTTCTCCTACTCTTTCTTTCCAAACTTATTTTTCACAGTCACCGTTTCCGGTCACTGACTGATTCCTTTTCCTAATATACGATAACCGGAGTTCCGATCTCTACGGTGTTAAAGATCTTTTCCGCATTTGCGGTCGGTGTGTTGACGCATCCGTGAGAACCGCTCGTTTTATAGATCTCGCCGCCATACTGTGACCGCCAGGTATCCGCATCGTGGATTCCCACATTGCCGTTAAATGGCATCCAGTAGGTCACCGGCTGTGTATAGCCTTCTCCTTTCAGAACTGCATCATGCTTTTTCGCATCGATCGCCCAGACACTGCCTGCCGGGGTATCGTATCCTTTGGATACATTTCCGGTTACCACAGGGGTATCCACCACAACCACACCGTCTTTGTAGCACCACATTTCCTGATCCTGAATACTGATCTCCACATAAGTGCCGCCGATGTCGTTGGTGTCACGGCTCTTGCCCTCATACAGATATACCGGTTCCACGGTTCCGGTCTTTCCTTCTTTTATGTATTCCACAAGGGCTGCAGTTGTCTCACTCTTTTTTATGACCCAGCCGTAATCGCCGCCCTTTAAGGTAATCTTATTCCCTGCATGTGTAGTAAATTCATGTGTCAGACCGAATGTATCGTACTTATAAGCCAGCTGCTGCACATAGGCAGCTGCCTTGCTCTCATCCACCGTCCAGTTTCCGTCACTGTCCTGAATCAGCCAGTCTTTGACCACAGAACCGTCTACCGTCTCACTCCGGTCACCGAAATCATAGGTGATGTCCACTTTTAACAGCTGATTTTTTGCATCTCTCTCCGCGATCAGACCCGCATCATCCTGTAAAACAGACGGTTTCTCATAACATCCCAGCTCTTCCAGATTGATCTCTGTCTTTCCGTTTTCGATCGCATCTTTGACTGCACTCTCCAATTTGGTGCGATCCAGTGTATTTCCTTCCACCTCCGGAACG
>ENA-OQKR01000134-OQKR01000134.1-human-gut-metagenome-genome-assembly--contig:-NODE-134-length-32201-cov-4.277764_pt1 | contig 32201 bp, 28 predicted proteins | sample MGYA00242803_ERZ504806 | MGnify/ENA primary metagenome ERZ504806 (study PRJEB26092, sample SAMD00036399) | human gut metagenome | host: Homo sapiens | study: EMG produced TPA metagenomics assembly of...
CGGTAGCCCGCTTCTGCCAGCAGATCGGCAGTTTTTCCAGCAGTGGCGGCGTACGTCCGCGTAGTCGTTCTCCTTCTGATCCTCGAGTGACGATGCGGACGCCCGCTTGAGGGTAAGGGTGTGGACGGTGATGTTCTCCGGCTGCAGGGCAATCGCCTGCCGCAGGCTGTGCTCAAAGCCCTCCACCGTATCCCCGGGCAGACCGGCGATGAGGTCCATGTTGATGTCCTCGTGCCCGGCGCGGCGGGCATCGGCGTAGCAATCCAGAATATCCTGTGCCGAGTGCTTACGGCCGATGTTTGCCAGCACTGTGTCCGAGAAGGTCTGGGGGTTGATGGAGATGCGGGTAGCGCCGTATTCCTTGATGACCGCCAGCTTTTCGGCGTCGGTGCAGTCCGGGCGGCCGGCTTCCACAGTATATTCTACGACCTTGGTCAGGTCAAAATTCTCCCGCACGGTGCCCATGAGCTGCCGCAGCTGGGCGGCAGAAAGGCTGGTGGGCGTGCCGCCGCCGATGTAGATGCTGCACAAGGTCAGCCCGGCACGCTCGGCCTGCACCCGGATCTCTGCAACCTCTTTGCACAGGCAGTCCACATAGGGCTGCACCAGCTTGCGGTCGCGGTCCAGATTGCAGCTGACAAAGCTGCAATAGCTGCACCGGGAGGGGCAGAACGGGATGCCGATATACAGGCTGTAGGTCTTGGGGGCGCTGCCCAGCCGCAGGATCGGCTCCTGCAGGTCAGCAATTTCCTTCGCCATTTCGTATTTTTGCTCCGAGCAATCGAACCGCTGCAAAAAGAAGCGGTCGATCTGTTCTGCGCTCCACCCGGCGGCGCGCTTGTCGTGGATAAGCCGCACCGGGCGCACACCGGTCATCTTGCCCCAAGGCGGGCGGATGCCCGTCCACTGGCGCAGCAGGTCATAAGTCAGGCTGGCAAGGGCAAACTCCGGCGTTTCGCCGCCCTGCTCCACCGGCAGCGGCAGCGGGGCTTCCAGTGTTTTGCTCTTTTCTCCCTGCCGCACCAGCACCCGCAGACCGGTATCGGTCTTTTCTGCCCACAGACAGTCCTCGGCAGGCTCCGGCGGGGTCAGGGTCAGGGGTGCCATGGGGTAAAACAGGCGGGCAAGATGCTCCACCTCGTACCCGGAGGGCAGCCCAGTGATATAGATCTTCATGTCGTTCTCTCTTTAAAAAATGTCGTTGCCGCCGCGCAGGGCGCTGCGGATATAGTAGTTGTTGTCCAGCTCCGCGCCAAAGGTGGAAAACTCGCCGTGGCCGGGCAGCACCTGTGTTTCGCGGGGGATGGGCAGCTGTGCCAGCTTGCGCAGGCTGTCTGCCATCTGTGCGCTGCTGCCGCCCTCCAGATCGGTGCGGCCGATGCTGCCTGCAAACAGCGTATCACCGCAGAACAGGTGCTCGCCGCACAGCAGCACCACGCTGCCGGGGGTGTGGCCGGGGGTGTGCCACGCGGTAAAGCGCAGCTCGTCCACCGCGATCTGCTCCCCTTCCGTGTAGCCGCAGTCCGCAGCGGAAAGCGGGTACATCCTGTCCCCGGCAAGGTCTGCCTTTTCACAATAGAGGGTGGCGTTCCACTCCGCCTTCAGGGCGGCGGCGCTGCCCACATGGTCGTAGTGGCCGTGGGTGCACAGGATGGTGGTAAGGGTGGCGTTGTGCTGCTTTAAAATTTCGTCGTAGCTGTGCACCTCTGCCGCCGGGTCGATGACCACGGCATGGCCTGCATCGGAGATGAGCAGAAAGGTGTTGGTATACAGCGGCGGTGCCGCAGGAATGTGAAAACCTTGCATGGTTACTCCTTCTTTTTCCACTCGTCGGTATCAATGATGATGGTGCAGGGGCCCTCGTTCACCAGCGACACCTGCATATGCGCGCCGAACTCGCCGTGCTGCACGTCCTTCAGGCCGTGCTTCGCCATCTCGGCAAGGAACAGCTCGTAGGCATCCACCGAGAGCGGCGGCTTTGCAGCCTTGATAAAGCTGGGACGGTAGCCCTTTTTGGTATCGCCGTAAAGGGTGAACTGGCTGACCACCAGCGCGGAATAGCCCAGATCCCGGGCGCTCAGGTTCAGCTTGCCCTCGGCATCCGGGAAAATGCGCAGACCCGCGCATTTATCGGCAAGTTTGGGCACGATGTCCAGCGTGTCGGTGTCCCTGACCCCCAGCAGGATCATGATGCCCGGCCCGATGGCGCGGGGCTCGCCGCCTTCCACCCGCACACTGGCGGAGGATACGGCCTGAATGACTGCTCGCATTGCGTTAACTCCTTGTCACCTTGAGCACGTCCCGCACCTTGGAAAGGCGCGCCACCACACGGTTGAGGTGCTCGGTATTGTTGATGCCGATGGTCAGGCTGACCACGGCGCAGTTGTTTTCTACCTGACGGGCGTTCATGGTGTAGATGGGCACCCGGATATCGGCCAGAGCGCTCAGCACATCCCGCAGCAGCTCGTTGCGGTCCAGCGCCACGATCTCAAGGCCGGCCTTGTAGCTGTCCTTGACGCTGTCGGCCCAGTACGCCTTGACCCAGCGGGGGGCGTTGGTGGGGTCCTTCATGCTGGAGATGGCATTGACACAGCTCTGCTTGTGGATGGAAACGCCGAAGCCGCGGGTGATAAAGCCCACGATGGGGTCGCCGGGCAGCGGGCTGCAGCACTTGGCAAATTTGATGGGGGTGTTATCAAAGCCCTCCACCACCACGCCGTCGGTGGCGTGCACACGGCTCAGGTCTACCTTGGGCAGATCCTCCACCGACTTATTCTCCTCGGCTTCGGCTGCCTTGAGCTTCTGCCACTCTTCCTTGAGCTTGGGCAGGCAGTTGGCAATGGTCATGCCGCCGTAGCCGATGGCGGCGTACAGCTCCTCGGCGTTGTTCTGGCGCATCCGGCGGGAGCAGCTGTCAATAAAGGCATCCAGCTGGTCGTCCGGGATGAGGATCATCTCCCGGCGCAGTTCCTTGGACAAGGCGTCCCGTCCCTGCTGGATATTCTCTTCCCGGCGCATCTTCTTGAACCAGTTGCGGATCTTGCTCTTGGCTTCGCTGGTGCGCACGATCTTGAGCCAGTCGCGGCTGGGGCCCTTATCTGCCGGGCCCAACAGCACCTCAATGATCTCCCCGGTAGACACCACATGATCGATGGGCACCATGCGGTTGTTCACCTTGCAGCCCACCATGCGGTTGCCCACCGCCGAATGGATAGCGTAGGCAAAGTCGATGCAGGTAGCGCCGGTGGGCAGGTTGATGACATCGCCCTTGGGGGTAAAGGCGAACACCTCTTCCGGCAGCAAATCGCTCTTCAAGTCGTGGAGCAGGTTGCCGGAATCCTCGCTCAGGCGCTGGTTTTCCAGCAGCTGGCTGACCCATGCCAGACGGTCGTCCAGCTTATCGTGGCCTTCGCGGCCTTCCTTGTACTTCCAGTGGGCGGCAACGCCGTACTCGGCCTGCTCGTCCATTTTGCGGGTGCGGATCTGCACCTCAAAGGGGATGCCCTCGTGCCCGATGACGGTAGTGTGCAGGCTCTGGTAGCCGTTGGGCTTGGGGGTGGAGATATAATCTTTAAAGCGGTTGGGCAGCGGGTGGTACATATCGTGGATGAGACCAAGGGTGCTGTAGCACTCAGCCAGAGAATCCAGAATGACTCGTACCGCGTAGATATCGTAGATCTCGTCAAAGGACTTGTTCTGCATGATGGTCTTGCGGTAGATGCCGTAGATGCTCTTGACCCGGCGTTTGATGGTGGCACCCTCGATGCCGCTTTCCACCAGACGGCGCTCGATGACGCCGGACACCTTGATCAAAAACTCCTCACCGGAGCGCTCGCTGAGCATTCGGCTGATCTCGGAATAGCCCACAGGGTCCAGATAATGCAGGCTGCGATCCTCCAGCTCCTCCTTGACGTTCAAAATCCAAGGCGGTTGGCGATGGGGGCTACACCTCCATGGTCTCGCGGGCCTTATCGCGGCGCTTCTGCTCCGGCCATGCATCGCCGGTGCGCATATTGTGCAGCCGGTCGCACAGCTTGATGATCATCACACGCACGTCCCGGCTCATAGCCAGCAGCATCTTGCGCAGGTTCTCGGCCTGCAGTTCTTCAATATTGGAGAACTGGATCTTGGTCAGCTTGGTCACGCCGTCCACCAGCAGCGCCACTTCCTCGCCAAAGGCGGCTTTCAGGTCGTCCAGCGTGGTGGGGGTATCCTCCACTACGTCATGCAGCAGGGCGGCGGCGATGCTCTCGGAGTCCATGCCCAGATCCAGCACCAGCCGGGCGACTGCCAGCGGGTGGCAGATATAGGGCTCGCCGCTGCGGCGGCACACGCCGTTATGGGCGTTATTGGCCAGCTCGTAGGCCTTTTGGATCATCTCCATATTGTAGGCTTTGCCGCTGGCCTGAATGGCCTCGCACAGCTTTTCCCACGTTACGATCTCCGGGCGCACCTCAGAGGGCAGCGCCCCCTCCGGTGCGTCTGCCAGCAGTGCCGTAGCGGCTACGGTGGCAGTCTCCTGCACCGGCTGGTGCAGATGGGTCTTGGCAGAGTAGCCGTCCTCGTCCCGTACCGGAGCCGGGGCAGTATTTTTCTTTCCCTCAGGCATTTATAGTTCCTCCAGACATTTCAGGATGGGGGCATCGCCAAGGTTCTTTTTGCCTGCTGTCGGCACCAGCTCCCAGAACTTTGCCCCGCCTTTTTCCGCTGCGGTGATCAGCCCCACCTGTTCCAAAGCGGCAACTGCCACCAGCGTTTTGCCGGTCTGCTCCTCGCCCAGCTTTGCGCACAGGGGCTGCAGATCCTCGGCGTGCCAGCGGCGGGACTGCAATTCCCGGTACACGGCAATGATATCCGTGCGGGCGGGGGCGATCTGTTTCTTTTGTTCATCGGTCAGGGGGGTGCCCCGGCGCAGTGCCTGCACCAGTGCAGCCTGCCGCGCCAGCTCTGCGCCCAGCCCTGCCGGGTGCAGGTCGATGATGCGGCCGGAAAGCTGCGCGCCCCGGGCGGACTCGTAGACCGAAAGGTTCAGCGCTGCGTCCACCACATCGCCCAGCGCGTAGGGCAGCTGCTCGGCGGGCATCCCGAACCAGACGGCGTACAGGCAGCTATTGCCCTGCCGCAGCCGCAGGCGGCTGTGCCGCCCCTCCGATACCGGGTATACGCCGTCCACCACGGCGCTTTGCAGCAGGAACACCGGGGTGGGGTTCTCCGCCCCGTAGGGTGCCAGCTGGTCCAGATGCCGCACGCATTCCACCGTGATACGATCCAGATGGATGGCTACATCACAGGTAAGCGGCGGGGTGTGCAGCACCGGGCACTCCCGGGCAGCCCACTCGTTCAGGCGGCGGCGCAGCTGGGGCAGGTTTTCTTCCCGGACGGATAGTCCCGCCGCCATGGCGTGACCGCCGTAGCGCACCAGAAGGTCGGCACAGGAGCCGATGCAGGCGTGCAGGTTGAAGCCCTGCACACTGCGCCCGCTGCCCTTGCCCTCGCCGTGCTCGTCGATGGTGACCACGATGACCGGGCGTCCGGTGCGTTCCACCAGCCGGGACGCCACGATGCCGATGACGCCGGGATGCCAGTCCCGTCCCCACAGCAGCATGATGCGGTCATCCAGCCGCTCGGGCTGCTGTTCCAGCAGCTCTTCGGCAGCTTTGAAGATCTGCTGCTCGGTCTCCTGCCGGTGGGCATTGATCTCGTTCAGTTTGTGCGCCAGTTCCTCGGCTCTGTCCGGGTCCTCACAGAGCACCAGCTGCAAAGCGGTAACGGCGTTATCCATGCGGCCTGCCGCATTGATGCGGGGCGCGATGGCGTAGCTGATATTCTCGGCGGTGATGGGCTTGCCCGCAAGGCCGACTTCCTCTAAAAGTGCCCCAAAGCCGGGGCGGTCGGTCTGCTGCAGCTGCCGCAGCCCAGCCTTGACAAGGGTGCGGTTCTCCCCCACCAGCGGCATCACGTCCGCCACAGTGCCCACTGCGGCAAGGTCGCCGCAGTAATCCAGCATCTCCTCCGGCGGACAGCCGTCCAGCGCGGCGCAGAGCTTGAAGGCTACGCCCGCGCCGCACAGACCCTTGAAGGGGCTGTGGTCGTCCTCCCGGCGGGGGTCCACCACGGCCACCGCCTTGGGCAGAGTCTCCGGTGGCAGATGGTGGTCGGTAATGATCAGGTCCATACCCAGTGAAGCCGCAAAGTCGGCTTCCTCCACGGCAGAAATGCCGTTATCCACCGTCACGATGAGCGTGCAGCCTTTGTTGTGCATGGACTGGATGGCGTTTTTGGACAGGCCGTAGCCGTCCCCCTCGCGGCTGGGCAGCATACACTTGACGGTCGCGCCCATGCCCTTGAGGTGCTGGTACAGCAGGGCGGTAGCGGTCACGCCGTCCACATCGTAATCGCCAAAAACCGCGATGGTCTCGCCGTTGTCAATAGCCTGCCAGATGCGCTGACAAGCGGCGTCCATGTCGGTCAGCAGGGCGGGGTCGGAAAGTTCCTCCTCCCCTGCCAGCAAGGTAAGCGCTTCGGCGGGGTCGGTGATGCCACGGGCGGCAAGGATGCCCGCCAGCAGGGCGTTTTCCTCTGCTGGGCAGCCAGCACGGCCTTATATTTTTCGTCTGACCACGGCGCTTCGTCCATGGCCTGCTCTTCCAGCTGTGCCGCTGCCTGCTCGGCAATAGCGGCGGTCAGCTCCCGCACAGCGGTGCGGTCCAGCGGTTTTTGTTCCCAAGCACGGTAGGTCATTCAAATTCCCTCCCGGTCAGGCCATCGTTGGCCAGCATTCCCTGCAAAGCGGCGATCTCGGAAGAAATATCCATGGCTACGTCCGAAAGCAGATTGTTGTACAGGTTCTCGTACGCCTGATTCAAGGTATGCAGGATGCCTGCGATGTCCCGGCGGATGGTCTCAGCGTTTTCGCCCTGCTGCCCCTGCACATCATTGTAGGTGTGCAGCAGCTTGAGGGTGGTGGGAATATAATATTCCGCAAAGCGGCGGGTCTTGGGCTGGCTTTCCGGGTGTGCTTCCAGCCAGTCGCAGATGGCGGTGGTGGTCTTGTGCATTGCAGCCAGTTCTTCCCGTGCCTGCGCGTCCTGCATGAGCTGCTGTTCTCTTTCCAGCACGGCAGCAAAGCGGCGAGCGGTATCGAGATTAAGCGGAGCATCGCCGGTTTCTTCATTTTCCGGCTGCGGCTGCGCGGCGGCTGCGGCGGCTTTCTCCTTGGCAGCGCGGTAGTCCTCTGCCGTCAGGTAGAGCGTTTCCGTCTCATCGTCCAGCCATGCGTTCAGCCAGCCCTTATGGATGTAGCTGCGCAGCCTTTTCAGCGCTTTTTTCTTGGTCTGGTGGGTCAGGTCTGCCAGCATCTCCACCGCCAGCCCCCTCTGCGCGTTCAACTTTTCCGCTGCATCTGCCAGCAACCGCAGCTTTTTGGAGGCCGACAGCCGGGAGGCACCAGCGGAGATCATCACACCAAAACCACATGCCAGCAAGGTAAAGATGCCGCCGCAGAATTCCAGGGCTGTCATAGCCGCTTCGGTAAGCAGCTCTCCGCCCACAACGTACTGGGCAACGTCCTGCACCCAGATGGGGGTAGCCGCTGCTGCCACGCCAAGGCAGCTGATACCAACGATGCCAAAGGTGGCCGCAAAGGTGATGCCCACAGCCAGCAGGGTGCAGCCTGCGCTATGGCGTTTTTTTGCGCTGATACGGATACTTTCCACCGGGGTAGGCTCCGGCTTTGCAAAGATCTGCCGGAACCAGTCGGGCATACCGGTGGGGTCGGCAGCACCTTCGCGGAAAGACTGCTTTGCATCCCCGTAGGGATAACCTCTGCGCCCCTGCCGGAAGGCCTTTGCGGCCTCTCCGATGCCGTAGTTGGCTGCATGGACGGCGGCCTTGCCCACATCCCACGCCCGGTCGCCGATGTCCATGCCCCTGCCCTCAAAGCCGTGGGCAAAGGCATCGGTCATGGTGTCGCCAAAGGCGCGCAGCTGGTCTTCCAGCTCCTGCTGTACCTGTCGGCCTTCGTTATTTCGGTTATCGTTTTCACGATCGTACATCAAAATTTTCTCACCCTTCTGCCGGTGCATACCGGCTGATGATGGCACGGGCCACCCGCAGGCCATCTACGGCGGCGCTCATAATGCCGCCCGCATATCCCGCACCCTCGCCGCAGGGGTAAAGCCCTGCCAGCTGGGTGCACACAAAGTCCTCTTCCCGCTTGAGCCGTACCGGGCTGCTGGTGCGGGTCTCAAGGCCGGTCAGGATGGCGTCCGGCGCAGTGTAGCCCGCGATTTTGCGCTCGTAGGCGCGCAGACCCGCCCGCAGGGTATCTGCCAGCTCCCCGGGCAGCAGTGCGCCCAGGTCTGCGGCAGTCACGCCGCGGTCGTAGGTGGGCTGCACGCTGCCAATATGCAGCTGCCCGCGCCCTTCCAGAAAGCTTTGCACATTCTCCGCCGGGGCAGCGTAAGCCCCGGCGGCACGACCGGCGGCGTAGGCCTTTGCTTCCAGCTCCCGTTGGAAGGCAATGGCGCGGCGGGGGTCGTTTGCAAAATCTGCCCCGCCTACACTGACCACCACCGCTGCATTGGCGTTTTTGCCGCTGCGGGCGTGGTAGCTCATGCCGTTGGTCACAACACGCTCTTCCTCACTGGCCGAAGCCACTACCTGACCGCCGGGGCACATACAGAAGGTGTACACGCACCGGTCGCCAACATGCTGGGAAAGCTGGTATTCGCCCCGGGGCAGCGCCGGATGCCCGGCAGCTTCATGGTACAGGCTTTTTTCGATCTCGGTTTGCAGGTGCTCGGCGCGGAAACCCACGCTGAAAGGCTTGCATTCCAGCACAAGGCCGCTGTCCATCAGCATGCTGAAGGTATCCCGTGCCGAGTGCCCTACTGCAAACACCAGCGCCTCGCAGGCAAAGCTGCCATTTGTAGTAGTGATGCCCACAAGCTGACCGTTTTTGCGTTCCAGCCCGGTAAGGGCGGTATTGAAGTGCACCTCACCGCCCAGAGACTCGATCTCCTTGCGGATGGAGGTGATGACACCGCGCAGCAGGTCGGTGCCCACATGGGGCTTTTGCTTCCACGCGATCTCTGCCGGAGCACCGTGCTGCAAAAACACCTCGGTGACAAAATCACACAGTTCATCCCCGATGCGGGTGGTCAGCTTGCCATCCGAGAAGGTGCCCGCGCCGCCCTCGCCGAACTGGATGTTGGCGTTGGGGTCCAGCTGACCGGTGGCGGAAAAGTGCTCCACCGCCTGCACACGGGCATCCAGCGCAGGGCCGCGCTCCAGCACGATGGGGCGGTAGCCCTGCCGTGCCAGCAGCAGGGCCGCAAACAGCCCCGCCGGGCCCAGTCCGCACACCACAGGGCGGTGCGCAAGCGGCTGCGTACCCGCGTGCAGGATAAAGTCTGCCCGGCGGTGCAGGACAGCGTCCGGGCAGCGGGCTGCAAGGGCGGCCTCCTCCCCGGGCTGCTTGAGGGTGACCGCCACGGTATATACCAGTTTGGGCTGGCCGTGGCGGGCATCCACCGAAAGCTTTGCCACGCCGGTGTGCTCTACCTTGCTGCGGGGCACCCGCAGGGTGTGCAGCGCCTTTTCAAATGCCTGCGGCTCTGCGGCAGAGAGGGGCAAACGGATGTTGCGAACCAGAATCATTTGTTGTGTTATCCTTTTACTTTAGTTGCTTTCAATGCGGCACTGCAGCACATAGCTGCCCAGTGCAAAGATCTTGCCGTTGGAGGGCACATATAGCCGACAGGCAATGTTTTGCTGGCCAGTGGCCACGGCAAAGTCCTCGGCGTCGATCTCAATGACCACCTGCTCGGGGGTCAAAGTCTCCATAGCGCCCTTGGGGCCGCAGAGAATCACGTTCATCAGCCGCTCGGTCTCCACTGTCAACTGATAGGTGGCGGGCAGGTTGACCACCTGCACACAGCTGGCGGGCAGATTCATGGTCTTGGTCTCCAGCCCGGAGCAGTCAAAGCTGACCGTGATGGTGGAGATATTGTCCAGCAGATAGATATCTGTCGGCAGCTCAATGGGCATCTCATACACCTTGTTCAGACTGAAGGTGGAAAGGTCGATGGTGCCGATGGACAAGGTGGACAGTGCATCGATCTTTTCTGCCGGGCCCGCTACCTTGAGCTGCTTGCAGCTGAGGGCATAGCTCAGCACCGAGTTATCGAACCCGCGCGGCGCGTTGATAAAATTCACCTTCACCGGCAGGGTCGCCGTCTTGTACACTTGCAGCGTCACGTCCACATTGCTTTCTTCCAGCGTGGTGTACTGGAACTTGACCTCCTTGCCGCCGCTGGTGTAGAAGCGCAGAGGGGTGTTCAGCGTGACCGACTCGGTCAGCTCGCTGTCATAGGATGCCTCGGCGGTGCAGGTAGCCACCTTGCTCAGCTCGCTGCTGGGGCCGGACAGGGTAACAGTCTCCTTGGAGACCTCAGTACTGTAAAGGATATAGCCATCTGCAATGCGCAGATAGTTGGTGGTAGCGGTAACGGGCAGGGTCTTTTCCTCCACCACGTCAAATACCACGTCCACCGTGTTGTCGCTGCCCTCCATGGTCACGGTCACACCATTGAGCAGACCGTTTGCGCCGCGTACTAGCAGCCGCAGGGTCTTTTCGCCGCTGTCGCGCACGCTGGACCAGTCCGGGTAGACCACAAAGTCCGACGCGCTGAGCCCGCCGATGGTGTAGCCATCGCCGGAGAGCTTCAGGTTCACGGTCTTGTCCTCGGCGCTGACGATGCTCAGGCCCCGGGAGGTATAGGCGGCGGAATCGTAGGTGTAATCCACCGGCACATTATAGATGGTGTTGGTGGTGCCGGGTTGAACGATGATGGTGACCACCATCCATGCAACGATGGCACCCAGCACAGACAGTGCCAGCCGGACGCGGCGGTCATCCAGAAGATTTTTCTTTTTGCGGACGGCAGGCTTTGCGCCATTCGTCTTGTTCGGCTGGTTGCTCATTGCTGCTCGTCCTCCCCCTTCTGGCTGATCCAGTTCCACAGCTTTTTCGCCTGCTCCACCCAACTGTCGGCGGTGTTCTTTTCCACCGTGGACTCCTTGGGGATCATCTCGTCGATGAGGCGGGTATACAGGCTCTGGCGGTCAAAATGACGGATCAGCACACCATTTTTGGCCATGGAGATGATGCCGGTCTCCTCACTGACCACGATGGCAATGGCATCGGAGTTTTCCGCAATGCCAAGGCAGGCGCGGTGGCGGGTGCCCATATCCTTGCCCAGATCCAGATTGTTGGAAAGGGGCAGCACGCAGCCCGCCGCCTTGATGCGGCCGTTTTCGATGATAGCGGCACCGTCATGCAGAGGTGTGCCCTCGTAAAAGATGGTGCCCAACACCTCCAGATTGACCGCGCTATTCACCGGGGTGCCGGTGCGCACGATCTCGGAAAGGTTGGTGTGGCGCTCCAGCACGATGAGGGCGCCGGTCTTGGTCTCAGAGAAGCGCTCGGCTGCATCGCAGATGGCAATGATGGCGCTGCGCCATGCGCCCTTGAGACTGGGGTCGTTGTAGCGTCCCTTTACGTTGAACAGCTTGGAAGCCCATTGGTCGGTCTGACCCATGCGCTCCAGTGCGCGGCGGATCTCAGGCTGGAACAGCACCACAAGGGTAAGCAGACCGACTTGCAGCAGCGAGTTGAGCAGCCAGGTAACGGTGCGCATATTCAGGGTGTTGGCTACCAGATACACGACCATGACCAGCAGCGCACCCTTGGCCAGCTGCCCGGCGCGGGTGCGGTTGATGATGCCCAGCAGCTGGTAGATCAGGAACGCGATGATGATGATATCCAGCAGATCAACGATCTTGAAGGTCTGAAAATTGGCGATGATCGCATTCAGTGTCATGCGTGTGTGCCCCCTTACACAGCTTCGATCAGGGCGACGGCGTGGGCAGCAATGCCCAGTCCCTCGCCGGTAAAGCCCAGATGCTCCTCCGTGGTGGCCTTTACGCTTACCGCCTCTACCGGCAGGCCGAAAGCCGCCGCCAGATTGGCACGCATGGCCGGGATATGGGGTGCAAGCTTGGGGCGCTGGCACAGCAGAGTGGCATCGATGTTCTCAATGCGCCAGCCATGCTCCTTGAGGATCTGCGCCACGCGGCAGGCCAGCTTCAGGCTGTCGGCACCGGCGTACTCCGGGTCATTGTCCGGGAAATGCTGGCCGATATCCCCCAGCGCCGCAGCGCCCAGCACAGCATCCATCACCGCATGGGTCAGCACGTCTGCATCCGAATGCCCCAGCAGGCCTTTTTCAAAGGGGATCTCCACCCCGCCAAGGATCAGCTTGCGCTGCTCTACCAAACGATGTACATCATAGCCGTGTCCAATACGCATTTCCGTTCCTTCCTCTGTGCCGGCGGGGCAGATCCTCCCGGGTGGTGAGTCTTCAGGTTTGCATAGTCGCCCTGCGTCAGCTGCACCGGGCGTCCGGTCAGCTCAAACAGGCTGCAATCATCGGTAACAAGGCGGGCGCGGGTCTCGTCCAGTTCTTCCAGCGCCGCAAGGTACGCTGCACGGTCAAAGCACTGGGGGGTCTGCACCGCATACAGGGTGCTGCGGTCAGGGGTAGCGTGCACCGCGCAGTCCGGGGGCACGGTTTTGCCATCGCCCCGAGCAGCGGCCTTGATGGTATCCTTCACCGGCACCGCGGGGGCTGCCGCGCCACACCGGGCGGCAGCTTCCAGCGCCGCTGTAATGACCACTGCACTCACAAAGGGGCGGGCGGCATCGTGCACTGCCACCAGCTCTCCGTGCGCAGCCAGCACACCGTTTTTTGCACTCTCAGCGCGGGTAGCCCCGCCCACTACGATCTGCACAGGCTTTGAGCAATCCGCCGCCTGCTGCGCCACAAACTCCCGGTTTTTGCCCGCCACCAGCACAAGCTCGGTGATCTGCGGGCACTGAGCAAAGGCGCGGATGCTGCGGTGCAGCACCGTTTCGCCTCCCAGATCAAAGCTGAGCTTATCAAACCCCATGCGGGTCGAGCTGCCCGCCGCCACCAATACTGCCGATACAGTTTTTTCCATCTCTTCCACCTACCCTGCCGCTGTGCCGCGCTGCACGCCCACAGCTGCTTATAATAAACCATGTTTTATTATAGCGTATCACAGCGCAAACTTCAACCGATTTTACACAGCAAAAGTGCATCCTTGCTGCATAAAGCCCTGCGGTCTGTCCTGAAAGGGCAGTCACCCAGAGTGTGCGCTTTCGCCCCCTCAGGCGCTGACCCCTTCCGTCTGCTCACTACGTTCGCAGCCACCTTCCCCAAGGGGACGGCTTTTCGCGGTGGCGGTAAACTTTGCGGCATCTCCATAAGGCTTTTGCTCCGATCAACTGTCTGCTGAACGCAAAAAAGGGCTGCTGCACAAAAACGTGCAGCAGCCCCGCAGATGCTTTGGGATAGTTTTACTTCAGGATGGGCTCAATGGCGGCAGCCAGAGCGTCCTTCTGTGCCTGAGCTTCAGCCAGATCCTTGCCCAGCGTGGTGAAGTAGGTCTTGATCTTCGGCTCGGTGCCGGAGGGACGCACCACCACGGTAGCGCCGTTTTCCAGCGTGTAGATCAGCACGTTGGCAGCGGGCAAGCCAGTCTCTTCCGGCTTCTTGTAATCGGTCACCTTGACCACCTTATGGCCAGCCAGCTCCACAGGGGGCTGGTCACGCAGCTTCTGCATGATAGAAGCCATCTTCTCCATGCCGGTCAAGCCGGGGAACTCGAAGCTGTCCACCTTGTTCAGGTAGCGGCCGTACTGAGCGTAGATCTCTTCCAGACGCTGCTTGATGGAGGAACCGATGCTGCGGTAGTAAGCAGCCATCTCGCAGATGAGCATGGAGCCGATGACGGCGTCCTTATCGCGGACGTAGGGGCCAGCCAGATAGCCGTAGCTCTCCTCAAAGCCGAAGATGAAGCGGTCGACCTCACCGGCAGCCTCGAGGTTGGCGATCTGGTCGCCGATCCACTTGAAGCCGGTCAGCACATTGCGCATCTCCACGCCGTAGTGCTTTGCCACAGCGTCTGCCAGCGGAGTGGACACGATGGACTTGACTGCCACGGGGTTCTTGGGCATGGTGCCCTTCTCGATACGGCCTGCGCAGATGTAATCCAGCAGCAGAACGCCCATCTCGTTGCCGGACACCAGCTCATAGCTGCCATCCGGGCACTTCATGGCAATGCCCACGCGGTCGGCGTCGGGGTCGGTAGCCAGCATCAGGTCTGCACCGGTCTTGGTGGCCAGTTCCAGCCCCAGCTTCAGTGCCTCGAAGATCTCGGGGTTGGGATAGGAGCAGGTGGTGAAGTAGCCGTTGGGGTACTCCTGCTCGGGCACGATGGTGATATCGGTGATGCCCATATCGTTGAGCACATGGGTCACGGGCACAAGGCCGGAGCCGTTCAGCGGGCTGTACACCAGCTTCAGACCGGCAGTCTTGCACAGACCCGGGCGCACCTGACGTGCTTCAATGGCATCGTACAGAGCCTTTTTGCAGTCATCGCCCACAAAGCGGATCATGCCGTTCTCCACGCCCTCGGCGAAGGAGATGTACTTTGCGCCGGTGAGCACATCGGTCTTCTGGATCTCGTCGTAGACGATGGCGGCGGCGTCATCGGTCATCTGGCAGCCGTCCGGGCCGTAGGCCTTGTAGCCGTTGTACTTGGCCGGGTTGTGGGAGGCGGTGACCATGATACCGGCGTTGCAGTTATAGTAACGGGTAGCAAAACTCAGGGCAGGCACAGGCATCAGGGCATCATAGATGCGCACTTTGATGCCGTTGGCTGCCAGAACGCCTGCGGCGGTCTTGGCAAAGACATCGCTCTTCAGGCGGCTGTCGTAGCTGATCGCCACGGTCTGGGTACCGCCCTGGGTCAGCACCCAGTTTGCCAGACCCTGCGTTGCCTGACGGACAACGTAGATGTTCATGCGGTTGGTACCGGCACCCAGCACGCCGCGCAGACCTGCGGTACCAAACTTCAGCGCCACAGCAAAGCGATCCTTGATCTCATCGTCATTGCCTTCGACCTTTGCCAGCTCCGGCTTCAGGTCTGCATCTTCCAGATCCGCTGCCAGCCAGCGCTTATATTCATCCAGATACATCTTGTACACCTTACCTTTGTTTAAAATCTTTTTCCCCGGATCGAAATGGTTTGTATAAACCTACTTATACTATAAACTCTTGCTCCGCTTATGTCAATTGCGTAAAATGGCCGAAGTTTGTGCCCTTAAAACCGACAAATGCCACAAAAAACCGGTTCTTCTGCTATATTTATTGCGTTTTTTCGAAGTATCCAGCAGCTGGTAGGGCTGGTGTACATCCTCCAGCACCTCCAGCCACTGCTCCGGCCCCACGCCGTTTTCACACAGGTAGCGCAGCAGCCGCATCACCCGGCCAAAGCTGTCCGCCGGGGCAAGCACCGTGCTGCTGCGCACCTTGCCGCCCTGCTCCCGGCGCAGCTGTGCCAGCACCCCCTGCGGGGTGGATGCGGCGCAGTACACCAGCGTACAGGCGTGTTGCAAGCCCTCCAGTTCTGAATAGGTACGGATATAGCGGCAACATTCCCCATTTGTCATGTTCTCTCGTTCTCCTTTCTGCTGCATTGACAACTTTCCTGTGCTTTACTATAATGATTTTAAACAGAAAAAACTGTCGAAGTATGGCAAATATATCCATTATTTTCCACTTTTGGCATTTTTGACAAATCATGCGCCATGCAGGGAGGGACACCATGTATTCTGTGACCAACAGCTTTGGCCTGAACGGGCTGCGCGGCTTTGCCGTTGCGGTGGAAGCCGATGTTTCCGGCGGGCTGCCCGCGTTTTCCATCGTCGGCCTGCCGGACTCTGCCGTGCGGGAAAGCGCCGACCGGGTGCGCGCCGCCATCAAAAACCTTGGCTTCCGCTTCCCGGACCGGCGCATCACCATCAACCTTGCCCCCGCCGATGTGCGCAAAACCGGCCCGGTATACGACCTGCCGCTGCTTCTGGCGCTGCTGACCGCCAGCGGACAGTTAGAAGAAGTACCTGCCGATGCTGCCTTTCTGGGCGAGCTTGCACTGGACGGTAGTCTGCGCCCGGTGTCCGGCGTGCTGCCCATGGCGCTTGCCGCTGCCGAGCACGGCATCCGGGCGCTGTACGTCCCGACAGAGAACGCCGCCGAGGCAGCCGAGGCCTGTGCCGACACCATGACCGTCTATCCCGCCCACACCGCCCGGGAGGTGGTGGAGGCACTGAAGGGCATCCGCCCCCTCTCCCCTGCCGCCGCCATCCCCTTTGACCCGGAGGACGCATGGCAGCAGGTGCCGGATTTTGCGGACGTGATGGGGCAATCGCTGGCGCGGCGCGCCATGGTCATTGCAGCCGCAGGCGGGCACAACGTGCTTTTGACCGGCGCACCCGGCACCGGCAAATCCATGCTGGCAAAGCGCCTGCCGGGCATCCTGCCGCCCCTGACCCGGGAGGAGGCGGTGGAGACGACCAAGATCTACTCCATTGCCGGGCAGCTGCCGCAGGGACGCGGGCTGATCTCTGCCCGCCCCTTCCGCAGCCCGCACCACTCGGCCAGCGCTGCCGCCCTTGCCGGCGGCGGAGCGCAGTTCCGCCCGGGCGAGTGCAGTCTTGCCAACTGCGGCGTGCTGTTTTTGGACGAGCTGCCGGAGTTTTCCCGCGAGAGCTTAGAGGTGCTGCGCCAGCCGCTGGAGGACGGTCAGATCACCGTGAGCCGCGCCGCCGGAAGCGCCACCTACCCCAGCCACTTCCAGCTGGTAGCCGCCATGAACCCCTGCAAATGCGGCTACTACGGCCACCCCACCCGCGCCTGCACCTGCTCGCCCAGTGCGGTGCGGCAGTACCGCAGCCGGGTGTCCGGCCCGCTTTTGGACCGCATCGACCTGTGCGTGGAGATGGACCCCATCGCCTTTGACGAGCTGCATACCGCTGCCCCCTCCGAGAGCAGCGCGGAGCTGCGCAAACAGGTGCTGGCTGCCCGCGCCATTCAGGCCAAACGCTACGCTGCGCCGGGCTTTAAGGGAGTGCACTGCAACGCCCAGCTGAACGCCGGACAGGTGCGGCGCATCTGCCGCATGACCCCCGGTGCCGAGCAGCTGCTGCGCAGCTCCTACGATGCACTGGGACTTTCTGCCCGGGCGCATGACCGCATTTTGCGGGTCGCCCGCACCGTGGCTGACCTTGCGGGCAAGCCCCTGCTGGACGAGGACTCTCTGCTGGAAGCGCTGCAATACCGGGCACAGGAGAAATTAGACGGATAAGGCAGTCTGCACTCTAAAAATACAACGGAAAGAGGACGGAACACATGAAGCGCGCATACACAAACGGTATTCTTCTGGACGGTACCGAGCAGATGGAACCGGTACAGGGCAAGGTGCTGCTGACCGAGAACGATAAGATCACCGCCATTGCAGATGCGAGTGTAAGCCTTGACGGCTACGAGGTCATCGACCTGCACGGCGGGTATCTGTGCCCGGGACTCATCAACCTGCACGTCCATCTGGCGGGCAACGGCAAACCCAGCGCAAAGCCCCGGGACAATGCGGCGCTGGTACGCAAGATCCTGAGCAACAGGCTGACCCGCGCCATCGCATACCGGCTGGTGTGCAGTTATGCCAAGCTGGAACTGCTGGGCGGCGTGACCACCGTGCGCACCGTGGGCGGCATTGCGGACTTTGACACCCGCTGCCGGGACGACAGCGCCGCCGGAAAGGTGCTGGCACCCCGGATTCTGGCCGCCAACGAGGGCATCTCGGTGCCGGGCGGGCACATGGCAGGCTCGGTAGCAGTAGCGGCACACAACAATGCCGAAGCGCTGGCGCAGCTGGAAAAGGCCAGTGAACAGAAGGTAGACCTTGTCAAGCTGATGATCACCGGCGGCGTGCTGGACGCCACCGAAAAGGGCACGCCCGGCGAGATGAAGATGCCGCCGGAGATGATCAAAGCCGTCTGCGATGCAGCCCACAAGCTGGGCTATACCGTTGCCGCCCATACCGAATCCCCTGCGGGCGTGAAGGCTGCGCTGGAAAACGGTGTGGATTCCATTGAGCACGGCGCAAAAATGGACGAGGAGACGGTTCGTCTGTACAAGGAACGGGGCGCATTTCTGTGCACGACCATCTCCCCGGCGCTGCCCTATGCACTGTTTGACACTGCCGTTTCGGGCGCATCAGAAAAAGACCAGTACAACGGCAAGATCGTCTTTGACGGCGTGGTCGAAAGCGCAAAAACCGCGCTGGCAAACGGCATCCCGGTGGGCTTGGGCAACGATGTGGGCTGCCCCTACATCACCCAGTATGATTTCTGGCGGGAGTTGTGCTACTTCCACAAATACTGCGGTGTGAGCAACCGTTTTGCCCTCTACACGGCCACCCTGCGCAACGCTCAGCTGGCGGGTATCGGCGATGTGACCGGCTCTATCGCACCCGGCAAGAGCGCAGATTTTATCATGACCCGTAAAAACCCGCTGGAGGACCTGCGTGCTTTGCAGCATCTGGAGTTGGTGGTCTGCCGTGGCCGCGCCGTGAAAAAGCCTTCCCCCAAGCGCAGAAAAGAAGTGGACGCCCTGCTGGACCCATATCTTGTGTAAGCAGCCTGTCCAACATATAAAAACGCGAGTGGCCAAAACGGTCGCTCGCGTTTTTGTTTGCTATCGGTGGTTGCATTTTCTCTTTTCCGGTGCCGCCCGGCGTGGTATACTGGAAACGCAAAAACCAGAAAATGGAAGGAGCAAGAAAAATGAACATTCGTAAAGCCGAGGAAAAAGACATTCCCAGACTGCTTGCGCTGCTGGGGCAGGTGCTGCAAATTCATGCAGAGATACGCCCGGATATTTTTATTCCCGGCACCACAAAATACACTGCCTGCGAGTTAGCAGAGCTTCTGAAGCAGGAGGACAAGCCCATCTACGTTGCCGTGAACAAGGAGGATGTGTGCATGGGCTATGCCTTCTGTCAGCTGAAGAAGCAGCCTTTTTCCACCAACATGGTGCCCTTCGAGTCGCTGTTCATTGATGACCTTTGCGTCGACAAGCAGGCGCGCGGACAGCACATCGGGGAAAGCCTGTTTGAATATGTAAAGCAGCAGGCAAAAGCGCTGGGTTGCTACGAGGTGACCCTGAACGTCTGGGCGGGGAATACTTCGGCAGAGCACTTTTATGAAAAGATGGGCATGAAAACCAAGGAACGGCAGATGGAGTATATTCTGTAACTCGGCTTCTTGGTTTCAGGACAAATAATGTATTCTATATCCCCCGGCGGGCAGCTACAAAACAGCTGTCCGCTTTTTTATCGCAATATAAAATCGCCGCATTGTGGTCAAAGCCAAATGAGGTCAGCTCATAAAAAAGATGTCGATGACTTTATATCTCATAAAAGTCATCGACACCTTTTTAGTTTGCGGTTTATTGCAGCCTAAAATGAATCGTTCGTTAAAATCACAAGTTTCCCCAGTTGATTTTTCGATCCCGATAGAAATACTCTTTGTCGCGTTCGCTGATGGAGCGCAGTACACGGCATGGGTTTCCTACCGCCACTACATTAGCAGGGATGTCCTTTGTCACAACGCTTCCCGCACCGATCACCGTATTATCCCCAATTGTAACACCCGGCACCACGATCACGCCAGCACCCAGCCAGCAGTTGCGTCCAATGCGGATGGGCAGATTGTACTGGTATGCTTTCTCACGCAGTTCCGGCAGGATCGGATGGTTTGCGGTCGCAAGGACACAGTTCGTGCCGATCATGGTATGCTCCCCGATGTAGATATGGGTATCATCCACGCAGGTCAACCCGAAGTTGGCATAGACATAATCGCTCAAGTGAACGTGCTTTCCGCCCCAATTGGCGTGAAACGGCGGCTCGATCCAGCAGCCTGCGCCGCACGCTGCAAGCATTTCTTTCAAAAGCTGCGCCCGTTTTGCGTGTTCGGAAGGGCGGGTGTGGTTATAATCATACAGCCGCTCCATGCAAAGTTCCTGCTCCGCCATGATGGATTCATCCGTTGGGTCGTAGACTTGTTGGCTGTAGATCGCATTTTTTATCGGCATGGTTCTACTCCCCTTATTTATAAGGAATCTTTCTCATTTTTCAGTAGATTCTTCCAGATTCTTTCGGTACTGTGCCGGACTGACACCATACTCTTTCTTGAATACCCGGCTAAAATAGAGTGGGTTATCATACCCTACGATCTCTGCAATTTCTCCAATATTGTATTCGGTGTTCTCCAATAAGCTTTGTGCATTTACCATCCGAAGGGACAGGATGTATTGTGCAGGGCTTATTTTCATGTACAGCTTAAAATTACGGATAAACCAGTTCGTACTGATATGCAGCGATTCTGCGTAATCGTCCACACTGACCTTTGTATTATAATTCTCGTTAAAGTAGGCAACGGCGGCTTCGATTTCTTCGGGGATGCTTGTAGTTGTTTTCTCGCTTTCCTGCTGTTGCCTGCTTACTAAAAGCAGAATGATGTTGAAGAGAGAAGCAATATAGTCTTCATAGCCATATTCACATTGCTGCAGTTCCCGGATGATCTTTCGGAACAGCATTTTGTAATCCGGCAGTGTGCCGCTGTAAAAAACGTGCTTGTCCAATGGTATTCCGTGATAGTTCAGGATGTTTTTGACATCATATCCTGTAAAGTGAATCCAGAACACCTCTGGATGATCTTCTACATAGTAGACATACTTCTGGATTTCTTTCGGCTGATAAAGCACCATGTGTCCAGAAGTCACCACTTCCTCAACACCATCGAACCAGAAGTGTGCTTTACCAGATGCCACATAGAGGATTTGATAGTCTCTGCGACCCTTTGCCCAAAAAGTAGGTAGCTTAGGGCGTTTTTTCAAGCGATAAGTGCCGCAACTGCCTACGACCAGCGGCTTTGAGTAGTCTTTGAAATCCAAACGGGAGTTGTTCAAATATCCTGAGTTGAAATACATCCCTGCGTCCTCCTCATCTTCAGAGATTTTACAGTGATTTGAGAAATGTTCTATCAAAAATTACAAACTCTTTGATTTTGTGCATATTTGTTCCATCTTGTCTATATCTTTTCGTTCCATTAGATTCTATAATATTTTCAGACGAAACGCAAGAGATTTGGGTAACTTGCGTAATGAGAATTCCAGTCTGAAGTGCGCAGCAGATTGGTCGCGCCCACACAAAACAAGCAAGATGGGAGAAAGCACAATGACTGAGAAACGTTATCTAAAGTGGTATAATAAAGTCGGCTATGGTTCAGGCGATATTGCAGGCAACGTGGTGTATGCATTCCTGTCCTCCTTCGTCATGATCTATCTGACCAACACCGTTGGCCTGAACCCCGGTATTGTCGGCACTCTGATTGCAGTTTCCAAACTGCTGGACGGTGTGACGGACATTTTCTTTGGTTCTTTGATTGACAAAACGCATTCTAAGATGGGCAAAGCCCGTCCTTGGATGCTGTACGGCTACATTGGCTGTGCCATTACGCTGGTGGCAATTTTCGCCATTCCGACCAATCTGGGACAGTTTGCACAGTACGCATGGTTCCTGATCGCATATACTCTGCTGAACGCTGTATTCTACACTGCCAACAACATTGCTTACTCTGCACTGACTGCTCTCATCACGAAGAACAGTGCCGAGCAGGTCGAGATGGGCTCTTGGCGTTTCATGTTCGCCTTTGCCACCAGCCTGCTCATCCAGTCCATCACGCTGGGTGCTGTTACGGCATTGGGCGGTGGTGCTGCCGGTTGGCGCACTGTTGCAATCATCTACGCCATCATCGGTCTGCTTGTCAACACCCTCTCCGTTTTCTCCGTGAAGGAACTGCCGGAAGGCGAATTGGTGGATACCACCGACAAAAAGGAAATCGAGCAGGACGAAAAGTACAATCTGGTTCAGGCTGCAAAGCTGCTTGCTGGTAACAAATATTATATGATGATTTGCGTCACCTACATTTTGCAGCAGATCTACGGTGCCATGATCAGCATGGGCACCTACTATGCAACCTACATCCTTGGCAACCAGAATCTGTTCGGTGTATTCTCTTGGGCAATCAACATTCCTCTGATCATCGCACTGGTGTTCACCCCGACCTTGGTTGCAAAGTGGAATGGAATGTATAAGCTGAATGTAATGAGCTATACTCTGGCAACGATTTCTCGTGCACTGGTTGCTGTAGCTGGTTACATGGGCAGCGGCAATGTGACCTTGATGCTGCTCTTTACTGCAATCGCAGCTCTTGGTCAGGGTCCTTGGCAGGGCGATATGAACGCTGCGATTGCTGCTTGCTCTGAATATACTTGGCTGACGAAGCATAAGCGCGTGGATGGCACGATGTACTCCTGCACTTCTCTCGGTGTGAAGCTGGGCGGCGGTCTGGGTACTGCCATCACCGGCTGGCTGCTGGCAGCAAGCCATTTCGATAGTGCGCTGGCTGTCCAGCCCGAATCCTGCATCTCGATGCTGAAGATCATGTATCTGGTGATTCCGTTTGCTCTGGATGCCATCATCACCTTCATTCTCTCTCGTATGAAGGTCGAAGAAGCAAATGAAAAACTGCGTGCAGCAGTCTGATAACAAGCCATTATCATTTCTCCTTCATCTGCTGTTCCCCGGAGGAATCCAGCGATTCCTCCGGGGAGGCTGGAGAAACATTATAAAATTATAAAAGGTAAATGAGGAAATACTATGGCTGCATTTGATTTTGCAAAAGTAAAAGACCCCACCTTTTTCAAGGAAAACGTGCTGAATGCTCATGCAAGTTTCCGTACTTACGCTTCCCGCGAAGAATATCGGACAGGCTCCTCTTCTTTGGCGCTGAAGCTGGACGGTATCTGGAAATTCGCCTACGCAAAGAACTACACCAGTGCCATCCCCGGCTTTGAAAAGACAGATTACGATTGCAGCGGCTGGGATGACATTCATGTTCCGGCACACATCCAGATGGAGGGCTACGACATTCCCCAGTACGCGAATGTTCAGTATCCGTGGGATGGCCGTGAAGAAGTACAGCCGGGCGAGATCCCGCAGCGGTTCAATCCGGTGGCAAGCTATGTAAAATACTTCGAGCTGCCGGAATCCATGCAGGGCAAGCCCGTCCACATCGAGTTCGAGGGTGTGGAAAGCGGCATGGCTCTTTGGCTGAACGGGTCTTATATAGGTTACACCGAGGACAGCTTCTCCGCACACGCATTCGATCTGACTCCCTATCTCCAGCCGGGCGCGAACAAACTTGCTGTGCAGGTGTTCAAGTGGACTTCCTCCAGCTGGTGCGAAGATCAGGACTTCTTCCGCTTCTCCGGCATCTTCCGCAGCGTGTGGCTGTACGCCATCCCCACCGTGCATCTGGAAGATATATCCGTCAAAACGCTGTTTGCCGGGGATGATTTTACTCATTCCACGCTGGAAGTCGCACTGCAGGTGGAGGGTAAGGGCGCAGCCCGTCTGACCCTGCGCCGCAGTGAACTGGAAGTGTTCTCCGAAAAAATCGCACTGAACGGCGGCTCTGCTCTGTTCAGCCATGCGGTGGAGAACCCCTACCTGTGGAGTGCAGAGGACCCGACTCTGTATGAACTGGTAATTGAGCTGCTGGACGATGCAGGCCATCTGGTAGAGGTGACCGGGCAGAAAGTCGGTTTCCGCAAGTTCGAGTTGAAGAACAATCGGATGCTGCTCAACGGCAAGCGCATCGTGTTCAAGGGTGCCAACCGTCATGAGTTCAGCTCCATTACGGGTCGTGCTGTGGGCGTACACACCCATGAGGAACTGCTTCGGGATATCATCACCATGAAGCAGAACAACATCAATGCCATCCGTACCAGCCATTACCAGAATCAGGATGCACTGTACGACCTGTGCGACGAGTATGGTCTGTATCTGATCGCAGAGAACAATCTGGAATCCCATGGCACATGGGACATTCATCAGGCTGGCATTCGCGGCATCGAGGGCGTTTTGCCCAACGATAAGCCGGAGTGGAAAGCCGTCCTGTCTGACCGCATGAATTCCACTTACCAGCGTGACAAAAATCATCCTGCTGTTCTGATCTGGTCTCTGGGCAACGAATCGTTTGGCGGTGAGACCCTGCTCCAGATGGCAGAGATGGTCCACCGCTTTGATGACACCCGTCTGGTGCATTACGAAGGTGTGGTCAATGATCCCCGCTTCCTCGAAACCACCGATATCGAGAGCCATATGTACAGCACTGTGAAGGACATTAAAGAGTATCTGGCACAGGGCGATAAGCGGCCTTATATCGAGTGCGAATATTCTCATGCTATGGGCAACTCCAACGGTGCTTTGCACAAGTACACGGAACTTGCCGACCAGAAGGACTGCGGCTATCAGGGCGGCTTCATCTGGGATTACATCGACCAGTCCATCTGGAAAAAAGACCGCTACGGCAAGTGGTTCCAAGCCTACGGCGGCGACTTCGGTGAGCGTCCTACCGACTATAATTTCAGCGGAAACGGCATTGCCTACGGTGGTGATCGTGCTCCTTCTCCCAAGATGCAGGAGGTCAAGTTCTGCTATCAGAACATCGCCGTTTCCATCGACAACTCTGGCTTTGAAGTCTGGAACAAGAACCTGTTCACCTCTACGGATGCTTTCGACTGCGTTGCACTGCTGCATCGCGATGGAAAGTTGTATCAGCAGCAGGAACTGACCAATATTGATGTTGCTCCCGAAGAGCGTTCCAGCTTCCCGCTGCCGTTTATGGTCCCTGCGCTCCCCGGTGAATATGCAGTGACCATCAGCTTCCGTTTGAAGGAGGACACCAGCTGGGCAAAGAAAGGTCATGAAGTCGCCTTTGGACAGGGTGTGATCGCTGTGGTTCGTTCCATTCCCAGCAAGAAGGTCATGCCGTTTACCGTTACGCACGGTACACACAACATCGGTGTCCGGGGTGAGAATTTCGATGTTTTGTTCTCCGATCTGAAAGAATGCGGTCTGACTTCCTACCGCTATGCCGGAAAAGAGATGATTCAGGAGATCCCCCGTCCCAACTTCTGGCGCGCTCCCACCGACAACGACTGCGGCAACAACATGGGCGGCGTTCGCGGTCAGTGGAAGCTGGCAAGCCTGTACGCTACCGCCAAGGGCATCGGCAAGGAGATTCCGTCTGTTCATGGCGGCACCATCCTCCAGAACCCCACCTGCGAGGTGGAAGCCGACAGCGTGGTCGTGACCTATCTCTATAACCTCCAGACCAGCCCCGCAGCAGAGTGCAGCCTGCAGTACCGTGTGTTCGGTGATGGCCGCATCCAGACCACCCTGCACTATGACCCGGTGGAAGGACTTGCAGCAATGCCGGAGTTCGGCGTACTGTTCAAGATCGACGCTGACTACGACACGGTGGAGTGGTACGGAAACGGCCCTGCGGAGACCTACTGGGATCGTCAGCATGGTGCAAAGCTGGGCATTTACCAGAACAAGGTTGCAGACAACATGGCGCAGTACCTTGTGCCGCAGGAGTGCGGTGCAAAGACCGCTGTGCGCTGGGCAAAGGTAGTGGACCGCAAGGGTCGCGGGCTGCTGTTTACCGCAGATGCCGCAAAGCCCATGTTCTTCTCTGCGCTGCCCTACACTCCCCATGAAATGGAGAACGCCAAGCACCCCTACGAGCTGCCCCCGGTCCATTACACGGTCATCCGTGCTATGGGCGAGCAGATGGGCGTCGGCGGTGATGACAGCTGGGGTGCCAATGTCCACCCGGAGTATATTCCTGATGTGACCAAGCCTGTGGAGTTCACCTTTACGTTCCGTGGCATCTGACCCTCGTTATTAAGACACCTTCGCGTTGAGATAAGAACATCTCTGCATGAGATTCCTATCAAAAGCGAGGGTGTCTTTTTTGGTATCACAAAATCTCAATTCCTGACACCACTATTTATAAGTAGTGCTTTGCTCTATATAAGTAGCGTTGCTATGTCAAAATAGCTGTATTCCGCTTTTGTTTAGAGCATTTCTTTGAATGGTTCTCCAAACTTTCTTTAACGTATTGAAGTATACAAATTTTATCATATGCCACCGGTGGATACTTAAATTTTTCAGTAAGTGTTTCATCATCTTACGCATACTCGCACGGGCAGTTTCTTTTTCTGCAGGTCTATTACGCTCGCATTACTGAATTTCTGCGTTTCCAGCCATCTCCATTGCAGCGTTCGATTGACACAGGTTGAGTTATCGGCAGATACAGCAAACAGAACGGGCGGCTCTGGTAACAGAGCTGCCCGTTGTGTTTGTTTATGAAAAGGAGAACTTAGATCTCATACCACTTGATCTCGTTGGCATCCAGATGCAGAGCAAAGCTGCTGCCGTCTGTGGTGTAAACGGTGGTGTCCTGCGGCTCGTACGTGTTGTTCACCACACAATACTTGCCGTTCTTGACGTAGGCGTGAACTTCTACATTATAATTGGAGCTGAACCATGTATGCAGTTCCTCCTCGCTGTGGGCACTCCACAGGATAGCGCGGTAAAGGGTGCGGCTGTTGGCAAAACTGTAAGGCACACCGCTGATGTACACGGCACGACCCTTGCCGAAGTCGTGTGCCGCCATCTGCACTTCCTTGTTCCGCTGCACCAGCACCTCGGTGCCCTCAAGGGCGTAGATGTTCTTTTTGCCCTCGCCAAAGTCCACGGGTTGGTCGGCATCCTGCAGAATGAAATGGTCCGGGTGTTCTTCCCAGTTGTACTTGTCGTAGTTGAGGGTGAAGCCGTTTTCTTCCTCCACGCCCAGCACGCTGGCAAGCTGGAGAATGTGGCCCTGATACGGGTGACCGGAAGGCTCACCCACGCCGATAAAGCCGCCGCCGTTCCAGACGAACTTGCGGATGGCAGAGGTGATGTCCGCATCTTCCCACCAGATGCCGCCGGTGTGTGCGGTGTCGGCATCGCCGACATTGATAATGACATCCAGCGAATCCAGCAGATGCGGGTCGTTCTTGATATCCTCAAAGCTGATAAACTTCACATCAAAGGGCGCACCGGACAGCATCTCAATGACACCGGCATAGCTATAGTTCTGCTTGTAATAGAGGGCGTGATGCACCATGTGACAGCCCCAAGCCCGCATTTTACCCCAACAGTTCAGCACGGCCACTCGCTTGACACAGTAGGGTGTGGTGCCCTTAATGTTCTCGTACAGTTCGCGGAACTCGTTGCAGACGCTCTCCACGTAGTCCACGAACTCCGGGAACTGCAAGGCCAGTTTCAGATAGCCGCCATAGCCGATGCGGTCGATGGGCTTGCGCAGGATAGCGCGGCGGGCTGTAACCCAGTTCTCCTTGGCTTCCCGCACCGGGTCGCCGCCCTCGTGGAAGGTGTCGGGGAAGAAGTACGGCAGGAAACGGCCCTCGGTGTACTTCACGCCCTCAATGTCAGAGATCAGGCGCAGGGTGGAGCCGTTGCCCCACGCTGCCCACTACGGCATCCAGTCCGATGGTCTTTGAACTCCGGCATGAAAGGTTCGGTGCCGATCCAGTGATCGCCGAGGAACATCATGGCTTCACACCCGCACTCATGGGTGATATCCACCATCTCCTTTGGCCAGCTTTTGCCACCTCGCGGCGCTGGAAGGCCTGAAAATCCCGGAATTCCTTGCTGGGCACCCGGTACTGGTTGTTATAGTAACCCTGATCGATGATGTACTCCGGGCGGAACTTATAGCCCACCTCCTGCTCGAACTGGTTCAGGATATAGGGGCTGACCGAGGCGGAGTAGCCGTACCAGTCCACGAATTTCTCCCGCTTCAGCTCGTCGAAGATCAGGGTGAACTGGTGGAAGAAGGTGGTGTAGCGGATGACGTTTACATAGGGGTGCTCTGCAATAAACTTGCGCAGGCGCTCCATGGAATACTTGTGGGTCTTGGGCTGACGCACGTCAAAGGTGATCTGGTGCTCAAAATTCGTCCAGCCGTTGGTGGTAGCGTTGTACATATGCACCGGGTCCCAGATGAGGTAAGCCAGAAAACTGACGGTATACTCATGGAACGGTACGGCCTGTACGGTCACGCTGCCGTCGGCGTAGCTCCACTGTGCCGGGGGCACGGGCTGCCCGGTGGTGCGATCCATGACCTCCCACCAGCGGGTGATGTCGTCGTTGGTGTTCACCTGCATCAGCTCCGGGCTGATGCCCTTCATCAGCGGGATGGTCACGGTGTCGCCGGGGGCGGTGTAAAAGCCGGTCATGATGTAGCACTGCTGTACCTCGTCCGGGTTTGCCTTTGCCCATGCGTTGTCCTTGCGGGTGGTATAGTAGGTGGAGTAGATTTTGGCGTCAGCATTCTTGAGCTGCTGCGGGAAGTCGGTGCCGTCGCAGTCGCGGATGGCATCAGCACCCCACTTTTTTAAGATCTCCAGTGTTTCGGGCACAACGTCCAGGTCTGTGGGAATGGTCACGCGCCCGGTCTTTTTTATTTCATCCATAGGAAACTCTCCTTTTGCCTCTCTTTGAATCGTAGGGGGGTCAATCGTAGGCGGCGTTATACAGCGCCAGCACAGCCAGCAGCAGCGCTACGCCCACCAGCATGATGCCAAGCCCTGCCAGCTGTCCGGTCATTTTCCAGCCGGACACCACCAGCACCAGTGCCAGTACGAACAGCACCAGCATCAAGATCATGCGCAGGGCGGGATGGTTTTTCCAATATGCTTTCATCGTCTGTCACCTTAACCTTTCAGGCCGCCCACGGTCATGCCCTGCGTCAGCTGCCGCTGCACACAGATGTACAAAATCAGGGTGGGCAGCATCACCAGCACAAGGCCTGCGTACATGGTACCGTACTGGGCGGCGCTCTGCTGCGCCTGCATCAGGTTCAAAAGCCTACCGGCAGGGTGCGGGGTGCCTTGGTGGAGCTCATCAGGGTCATGGAGATGATATACTCGTTCCAGAAGGACAGGAAGTTGAACAGGATAATGGTGATGATGGAGGGCTTTGCCATGGGGAAGATGATACGGGTCATGGTGGAAAAGTAGCTTGCACCGTCGATATAGGCGGCCTCCTCAAAATCGTGCGGCAGAGTGGCGAAATAGCCCGACAGCAGATAGATGGTAAAGGGCAGCGCGGTGGCGGCGTACACCACCGCCAGCACCACCAGATTGTTCAGCAGAAAGCTGCTGCCGAAGTGGCTTTTCAGCCACACATCGCCGTCCCGCAGCATCAGGAAGATGGGCACCACGATGTAGTTCACGTTGATGAACAGACCCGCCATGAACAGGGTGTTCAGCAACCTGCGCGCCTTGAAGTGGAAGCGGGACAGGCAGTAGGCGGCGGGCAGGGCAACGACCAGCAGCAGCGCCAGCGCCAGCGCGGTGACGATGACCGAGTTGAGCATATATTCGCCCATTTTCGCGCCGTTCCATGCGTTGACGAAGTTCTGCCAGTAGAACCCGGCGGGCAGCGCCCAGGGGTTGCCGTAGAACTCTGCATTCTGCTTGATGGAGGCCATGAACACCCATGCCACCGGCACGATGATGGTAACGGCCAGCAGAACCAGCACAAAATAGATGAAAAACTTGTACAGACCTTCCGCAGAGCGGGAAGATTTTTCGGTGGTATTCTGCATCTTCTTCCCTCCTTAAAATTCCAGCGTATCGCGGTTGGTGACCTTGTTGACACAGGCGGACAGGGCAAACGAGAACAGGAAGATTACCACGCCGATGGCCATACTGTAACCATACAGGCCAGCGTCTTTCTGGCTGTACATATAGCTCAGCGCCACATCCGATGCGCCGTTGGGCCCACCGCTGGTCATGGCCTTGACGAAGAGGAAGGCCATGTTGATGGTGGAGATGATAAAGAAGGTGAGGGTGGTGCGGATATTCGTCCAGATGAGGGGGATGGTGATCTGGAAGAACTGGGTCAGCCGCCCGGCACCGTCCAGATTGGCGCTCTCGTACAGGCTGATGGGCACGGCAGACATGGAGGCCATGTACATGACCATGTAGTAGCCGATGGCCTGCCACACCATGGCAATGATGATGGAGGGGATGACCAGTTTTTCGCCCTTCCACAGGATGGGGTCGCTCATGTTGCGGAACAGGCCGATGATGCTGTTCAGCATGCCGTTTTCCGGCTTATAGATGGCAGAGAAGATGCCGGAGATGACGACCACCGACAGGATGTTGGGGATGTAGAAGATGATGCGGAAAAAGTTCTGGCCTTTGATCTTCTCCCGGGTGAGGATGGCGGCAAATACCAGTGCAAAGGCGAAGGTGATCAGGGTGACCGTTACCACCAGCAGGATCATATTCTGCATGGAGCGGATGAACTGGGCGTCCCGCAGCAGATGCTGGAAGTTTTTAAGCCCCACAAAGGTCTCGTTGGGAGAATAGGCACCCCGCTCATACAAACTCATGCGGAACACGTTGAGGGTGGGCAGGATCATAAAGAGGAAAAACAGGATGGTAGCCGGTGCCACACAGAGGAATACGAACCGTTTGCGGCTTTTATCCGTTCTCATAGGGGATTGACCGCTCCTTTCTTGATGGTACTGTACAGCCCAAAAAAGCGGAGGCGGTAAAAACCGCCCCGCTGGGCAGGGTTTGGCAGATTACTCGATGATGTTGGCGCGCATCTGGTCGCTGGCGGACTTGATGCCGTCGATCCACTGCTGCTCGGTCATGCTGCCGGACACCAGAGAGTTGACAGGGTCGAAGAACACAGTGCGCACTTCCACGCCGGGGATGGCGCTGAAGGCTGCAAAGTTGCCCATGGCGGCCTTTGCGCCGTTGTCGTAGATGGAGTAGAACATCTTGTTGTCGCCTTCCAGACTGTCGGCGATGCCCAGCACAGGCTGGATAGCGCCGCTCTCGGCAAACAGCTTGCAGGCTTCGTCGCTGTACAGGTAAGCCACGAACTGCTTGGCGGCATCCTGATGCTCGGCACCGGCGGGGATCCATGCCTGCTCGAACCAGGTGTAGCTGTAACCATCGCCGCCGGCCTTGACAGCGGGCAGGGCGGTCATGCCCCACTCAAAGCCGTCTGCACGGGGAGCCTCGGCCATCTCGCCCACGATCCAGGTGCCGTTGGGCATGAACAGGGCCTTGTTGTCCAGCACCAGCTGCTGGTTCTGGGTAAAGTCCTGATCGTTGGCCTGTGCGGGGGTGATGGGGTTGGTGTAGGAAGCCAGCTTTGCCACGATATCAAAGCAGGTCTTTGCCTCGGGGGTGTCCCAGATGCCTTCTTCGTAGTGGGTGGCCTTGTTGAAGAACTCCGGGCCGCCGGCAGCGTACATCAGCGCATAAAAGAAGGCGTCGAAGTAGCCGGTGGTGGGGTAGGTGAACAGGTAGGTGCCCTCAGCGGCAGCCTTGTCGCCCAGTGCCCACATCTCGTCCCAGGTCTTGGGCACGTCCCAACCCTTTTCCTTCAGGAAACCGGCGTTGTAGAACAGGCCGCAGGGGCTGTAGAACATAGGAGCCAGATAGGTTTTGCCGTCGCCATAGGGATTGGTCAGGGAGGTGTCGGTAAAGCCGCCGGCGATTTTCTCGCTCACCTTCTTGCTCTCGCCGGGCACGGTCATGCTCAGCACATCGGTGATGTCGGCGATCAGGTTGCCCTTGATGAACTGCTCGGTCAGGGCAGCTTCACGGCCGGTGGCCAGATGGACCACGTCGGGGTAGTCGCCGCCCTGCATGGAGGGGCCGATGACGTCCTCCAGCTTCTTGTCAGTGGTCAGATCCACCTTGATGCCGGTCTGTGCGGTAAAGGCCTCGGCGACCTTCTTCCACATATCAGCGCCGTAGCCGGTCTCGATGGCGGCTACCTTGATGGTAACGTCTGCAGCCGCCGCTGCGGAAGAAGCGGCGGTGGAGGATGCCACGCTGGATGCGGTGGAGCTGGAAGAGCCGCCGCAGGCAGCCAGACCCAGTGCAGCGGCGCCAACGCCGGCCGCCTTCAGGAAATTACGACGAGAAATACGATTCATACTGTGTTGCCTCCATCATTTTGTTCCGTTCAAACACAGCCGGGCAAACAGGCTTTGCCCGAAGGGCTGTGTGTTTTTCTGCCTCCAATATAAATTCTTTCGCTTCCTTGCTCAAGAGGTTTGTTGTTTCATTTTTTATAGATATTGCTTTTTGAAAAATTCTTCCAGCAAAAGTGCTAAAAATCTTTTAAAAGTTTCAGCATAATCCCAAACCTGTAACCATTTTGACATATTCCGAAGGGACTTGAGAAACAAA